>Ga0181343_1000206_pt1 | contig 28470 bp, 23 predicted proteins | sample Su13VDMLBSD_FD_130110 | JGI IMG/M metagenome (GOLD analysis project Ga0181343, IMG submission 130110) | Freshwater viral communities from Lake Michigan, USA - Su13.VD.MLB.S.D | ecosystem: Environmental > Aquatic > Freshwater > Lake | place: USA: Michigan | collected 2013-07-15
TCTACGCGAGCTTCAAGGCGATGAGCGCGAAACCTTGGAGCGTATGGTCTCGGCAAGCGGTGAAGGTACACCGCCTAGCCGCGAACCTACTAGTTGGGGTTTCCAGCTAACCGATAGCCGTGCACTCAAGAGCTTGCGCCTTATCGCTCTTGGCGGAAATAAGGCCGCTACGGCGGATATCGTTCCGCCTACTCCGCCTAAGTCTAAGTACGCCCATGCTAAGAATCCGCCGCCCTACTGCTACTCCAAGCTATACCGTCCAGCAGCAGGGTGCGAAATCCGCCGCCAACTTGATCCTCGCAACCTCGCCGATACTTTCACGGGGCAAGGCTTCAAGCGTGGCGAGGGCTTGGAGTACCTCGCCGAGCGCACTTCCGCCGCCTACGCGGAATCGCCGAACCCGCTCAAGTTGGAAGCGGCTCAAGCGGCGGCTCAAGCGGCGGAAGAGCGGCGGAACGCTCGCAAGCCTCGCAGTAAGAGCGCGAACCTCAAGCGAGCCGCGAGCGCGGCGGAAGATCTACCGTACGATGGCAAGCGGCACTCGCACCACTACCAAGCCTTGCCGCTTGCACTCGCCCGCGTCAAGGCTTGCGCGGCGGCGGCGGAACGCTGGAAGGTAGACCTAAGCGAGGCGGCAACCGACAGCGAGCGGCTAGAGTGCCGCGAGGGCTTGACTGCCGCGCTCGCTCGCTTAGAGAACGCTCGCCTTGACTTCGAGGGCTTGCCTCACTCAAGAGCCGCCGAATAGCCTAGCCGCCTCGCACTACTTGAAGCCTCGCTCACGAGACTATCGTGAGCGGGGCTTCTTGCGTTTCTAGCCGCTTGCGCCCGCACTACCCTCACCGCTTGCCGCTCGCTTGCGCTGGACGCGAGGCGAGGCGAGGCGAGCGGGTACAATGCCCATCGCCGACCACGCCCGTTCGCGCCCGTTCGCGTGCGTTCGTGCGCTCGAACACCCCCCACGGGAGGGTGGCAGGGGGCTTTCGTGGCCGTCGATGCGGGGAGGGGGCAATGCCCTCACGCAATTTTGGTAGCGGCTAACGTTTTGTGTGTGCTAGCGTGCGGGAGGGCAGGCGGCTGTTGCATTTGGCAACACCCTGTTGCGTAAGTTAACAGCGCTGGTGGTGTGTGGCTCAAGCTCACACGCTGACGTGGGGGCTAACGCTAGCGCTGTGGGGGTGTGGGGGTTGTAGCAAGTGCGGTCAAGGGTTGGCAAGTGATGGTTGTGGGGCTGTGTGCTAATGCTGGTGGTGGTAGGTAGTTAGGGGCGTGGGAAAATGTCGGTTTGTGCTTGACGAAAAGCGCCTTTTTAGCGGACATGGTGTGCGTGCCGCAGACCTTAGTACGACAACCACAATGAGCAACTACAGACAGCCGAACTACATCATGTGGGCGCCGGACGACTTCGGCATGGATGCTTGGGCGCAATTTGCAGATAGATATTCACTCAGCAGCTATGATTCCGCTATTGGCGATATTCCTACGCCTAACCTTGATGCGCTTTTGCAGCGTGGCGTCAAGTTCACACGAGCCTACTCGCAACCGTTCTGCTCGCCTACACGCGCACAGTGGATGACTGGCCGGTTTGGGTTCAAAACTGGAATCGGCGCACTCGTAGATACCAATGACCAAGCATTGCTAGATTTAGAGGTTGGCCTGCCGCGTGGACTAAAAGAAGGAACGGGATACGCCTACAAGTGCGCAGCGTTTGGCAAGTGGCACTTGTCTAACTACAGCTCAATGGGCGGCATTGCATCGCATCCGATTACCGTCGGGTTCGATGAGTTCTATGGCACGCAAGGCAACGTTGACTTCCAGGGCTATTATTTCTTTGAGGGATGGCACTCTAAAAAGACGGCTAAAGGCGTAGATGTCTCGATGGAGCGAGTTGATCGCTACCTGCCAGAGTGGACGGTTGACAAAGCACTAGAATGGATCAATCGTCAGTCTCAGCCGTGGTTCGCGTACATTCCAATTAACTTACCGCATGGGCCTTTGCATCGGCCACCGGCTGATCTGTACGACACAACAAGATATGTGCTTCCTGAAAATGGCACAAGCACAGATGCTACCGCGAATGTCAAGCAGTTGTATTACGCAGCCATGGTACAGTCCATGGACACGTTGTTTGGCAAACTCTTAGCTGGTATCCCACAAGACGTTTTAGCCAACACGGTTATCATCGTCTGGTCAGACAACGGAACCGAATACGTAGCTGACGGACTAGACTCTGCTAAAGGCAAATACAGCGCATATGACTTAGGCGTAAACGTGCCCCTAGTCGTAGCTGGCGCATACATCGACCGACCTGGTCGCACAAACAACGCTCTAATCTCACCTTCAGATCTATTTGATACCTTGATCGTAATGGCTGAAGGCGACACAACTTTAGTTTCTACACCGCCAAATCATAGTTCTGGGGACTTTACAGGATCGCGCAATAGCACTCATTTTGCGTACACATTGCTGAATTACCAGTACGTACACCCCAGAACTAGTCTTCTAGTAGACAAGTTTGCATATAACATCCCGCATTTAAGCGCAACCGAAATTGGGCTACGTGCAATTGTCACTAAATACAGCGGCAAGTTCTACAAGTTGATCAGGTTCAACGGGACGGGCACCACGTTTACTGGCATGACGCAAGGTCCAGTTGGCGTGTGGACTCCTAACGTTCGCACAAACGCTGATGCGTTCTACGATCTCGAGGCCGATCCTCGAGAAGATGTCAACTACCTGCGAATCACCACTCCGTTAACGTTGACTACAACCCAGAAACTTGCTTACGATCAAGCCGTAAACGCTTTTGCTAGCCTACAAAGCACATATTGATATGGCACACGGAAAACGCGAAGGTAAGTACGAACGAGGCGAAGGTCCGCGCCATGAGCGCAGGGAAACGCGGGGCTATGAAAAAGGCGAGCGATTGCGCGAAGCGCTGGCCGCTAACACAGCCAAGCGTCGCCGCAATGCAATGAACTCCGCTATGCAGGCACCAGCCGGTGCCATGCGCATCAGCGGTAAAACCAAAAGGAAGTGATATGAAGGGTTCATCCTGCAAGAGTGGCGGTAAGATGATGGGTAAGGCTTCTGGTCCCAAGCGCATGCCGGCGGCGAAAGCTGGCGGTGCTGCGAAGAAGGCTATGATGCCGAAGGGCGCCAAGACTGGCAGCGCCATGAAGATGAAGAGCGGCGGCATGGGTCGCTGATCATGGGCACGAAGGGCGACGACCTAACGTCGGATGAGCCTTACGTGCCCAATATGAGTCTTGATGACGCCGACGCGCTCATGCGTTACAGCAACTCACGTGGCCGGCAAGACTACGAACGGCGCATGCAAGGCAGAAAGCACATCTGGGTGAGACCTGATAGCAACGGCGGACAGGGCGACCAAAGCAGCTATGTCGGTGCAGCCGACACGAGCTTCCTTGAACGCATCGCTGAGATCGAGAAGAAACTCGACGCCGGCATCCCGCTCTCTGAAGCGGAGGCCGAGTACATGGTGTCACGTACGATTACGCGCATCCTGAAAACGTCCCGCCGGCCCACGCATGTGCTGAAGGCCATCGAGATGCTACAACAGGCGCGAGCCAAAAAGCTGGTCTCGAAGATGATTGAGGCGCAAATCTCCGAGCCTAAAGAACCTCCGCCTCCGCAACTGAATCTCCCATGAACATCCAAACCATCCTTGCCAAGATCGCCGGTAGCTCGACCTGGTGGGTCAGCATCCTCCTGCCCATTCTGAAAGTGCTGCTCGAGAAGATCGGCATCATCATCCCGTGGGAAGTGGTGATGGCCGGCCAAGGCGGTTACGCCGTCAAGGAAGCAGCCGCAAAGCTGCAACCTGTTGTTGCGACCAAGCTAACCTTCAACAAGGCGGAGTGACTTGCGGCGGTGCCTTGCGCACCGTCATGCAAGTGTTGGTCAGACTGGGATTCAGCAAACGTGGCTCCCAGTCTCCTTCCGTTCCCCAGCGCCTAGCTGCCGCATCGCAGGCATCTAGCCGCGTCTCGAATGGGCCGTAAGCCTGGCTGTGGTAGACGATGATCCACACGTCAGGTGGACGCTGCCTTTGTTGCATTCTTCTTCCTCCAGATCTCCCTGAGCATCTCGATGTCCTGCTTGGCCTGCTCTGAGCCTACCCACGGAGGAATCGCGTTGCGTACCCTCGAGTTCCACTTTTCCCATTCGTCGCGCAATTCGTCATCGGAGCTGCGCGGAGGCTGACCCACTGTAACGCGCTGCGCTGCGCTCTGCGGGGACTTGGCGACCAGTTGGTTCCATTGGCCCAACAAGGTGGTCAACGACGCCCTAGCGGCCATCCAGGCGTCTTGGTGGTCAAGCATCAGCTCGGCCCTGTGCTTCACCTCGTCCATCGACGCAGCCTTGAGGAGCTTGTTGGCGCTCACCGCGTCCTTGGCTTGGATCAGGTACTCGGTGCCCCGTGCCTGCTTCCAGCGTGCCTTCCACCAGTCGAGAAATTCACGCTGGGTCGCCGCCGAGACTTTTGGCTCGGCCCCCTCGGGAGAGGATGGAGAGGGGGTGAGGGGAGAGGAGTTAATAGGGGGTGTGGGGGAAAGAAGAGGAGAGGGAGAGGGGGGAGGAAGGTCACGCGATGTCACGCGTGACACGGCGTGACAGGACTTCGCATCCTTGCCGCGCTTCTTCGACTGGCGCTGCCGAGCCTCCTCCTTCGCCTGGTTCTCAGCCTCCATGACCTGCGCCACGAACGGCGACACAAAGCCCTTGTCCGTCCGAGCCAAGATGCCAGTCACCTCGGCCCATGACGCATGAAAGTCAGTCGAGCATAATCGACCGTACAGCCGCTCGAAGTACAGCGGGTCGTCGGGGATGAAGCCTTGCTCGAGCTGCCACATGACCAGCTCCATGAACAGACCGCGAGCCTCCATGCTCAACGATGCAACTTCAGGGTTGCGCCATAGTTGTGTGGTCATACTGCTCCATTTTGATTTTGCCATAAAACTATCTTGCGTGGGACTGGTCGGCAGTGTACGATTCGCGTCGTAAGAGTCAAGCCCCCATCCCTAGGAAGTGCGCAGTAGGCTCGCCCATGAAAAAGCGTTTCTCGAAAAAGGTCACCTCCGCCAAGACTGGCCGCACCCGCACCGTGAAGTACGGGCAGGCTGGTTCCGAGATTCGCCCTGGCACCCCCAAGGGCGATGCCTACTGCGCTCGATCCGCCAAGATCGGTGGGGACTGGAAGTCAGACCCCAACTCTCCCAACAACTTGTCGCGCAAGAAGTGGCGCTGCCGTGGCAGCAAGTCAATGCGCTGAAGTACCGTCAGCCAGGACTCTCTGTGTAGAGGGACTGGCAGAGAATCTTGGCCGGCGGCGATGAGTCGTCGGCCACCAGTCCAATGAGCAACAACACACAAATCTCTGACCTCGACCGTCGTGAACGCCTCCGCCAGTACATGCGCGAATATCGCCAGCGCATGAAGGAAGGCGGCAAGTGCGTGCAGTGCGCCAAGCCGGTGCACGATGACACACGCATGTGCGAGTACCACCTCAACAAAGCACGCGAGCGCAACCGTCGCTCGTACCGCTTCAACTCACTTGCTCGCTCGCAGCATGTGTCCGCCATCGTTGATCTGCTGGAAGAGCGCCGCAAGGCCACGCAGCAGTTCAATGAGCAGGTAGACCAGATGCTCAGTGGCATCGCAGAGATTGATGGTCGCATGGCCGCGATGATCAACTCAATGTTTGAGCGTGCCCAGTCGCTACAGCAGACCGTCCAAAAGTGACACGTGGCGTTCAAAGCACCCAAAGCTGCCGATCTCTCCGCGCTGCAAAAGCGCGTTGATGAAACCAGCGAGGATGTGCAGGTACGTGACAACTACCTGTACTCGGGGCTGTTTGATCGCAACTTCGGTGTCTATGGTGACAGCGCTCCCGCGCCTGAGTTCGTTCGCTCGGAGTCAGGCGTGTCGCTCGTGCGCACGCGCCTCTCGCGCCGTGAGTGGATCGAGCGTTACTTCCCCATCCGCGACAAGGCCGGCAAGATCCATCCGCTGAAGCTCAACCGCGCACAGCGCCGGCTTGAGTCGTGGATCATGCAGATGGAGATGGCCGGTGTGCCGGTGCGCATCATCATCCTCAAAGCTCGTCAGATGGGCTTCTCCACGTACGTGCAGGCGTGCATGTTCGAGAAGCTCCTGCGCGAGAAGAACTTTCGCGGACTGATCATCGCCGACAACAAAGACCGCTCGAAGCTCCTGCTGCAAATCGCAGATACCGCTCGTACGTCCATGGTCAAGACGTACAACCCGCAGACCAACGAACCCGTGACATGGGACTTCAAGATGAAGTCCAAGGCAACCAGCTCACTTGTATGGACAGACCCGATCCGAGGCGAGATCCACGTAACGTCCGCAGAAACTCCAGAGCCAGGGCGGGGCGGAACGAGGACAATGGTGCATTTGTCAGAAACCGCGCACTGGCCCGACGCAGAACGCAAGCAAGCTGGTGTGATGGCTTCTCTGCCTACCTTGCCAGGTACGTACGGATTCGACGAGTCCACCGCGAATGGCGACCAAGGGAAATTCCGTGACGACTTCTGGCGTGCGTGGAAGCAGCGCGACGTCAACCTGCTAGAGCGCAACGATCCGTGGCACGCCGTCTTCTTCGCCTGGTGGGAACACGACGAGTACCGCTGGACGCGCACGTACGGATCCAATCGCGAGATCCCCGCCAAGCTCCTCGAGCAAGTGAATGCATCGCTCGACGAAGAAGAGCGCTGGCTTGTCAAGCAAACTTACATCCGCCGTTTCACACCTGCTGACAAGTGGGTGAGCGTGGTGGTCAAGCAAGGGCGCAAGCTGGTGTTCAACGCAGATGGGTCATTCACGATCAAGACCTGCGCACCTGAGAAGAAGTCCAAGCTCGTGCGCATGAACGTTGGCCTACAAAGCGTTGGCATCGACCAACTGCTGTGGCGCCGGCAGAAGATCCAAGACAAAGAGATCGCCAACGATCTTGCGCTGTTCAACCAAGAGTATCCTTCGCGCCCACAGCTCGCGTTCATGTCAACTGGACGGCCTGTGTTCGACATCGAGAAGATCGACTACCTGCTCGCGAAGGCTCGCGACAATCAACCCAAGTTCGTCGGCAGCATGAGGGTGGAAGCTCAATGACATACAAACTTGACGGCCTCGATGATGCACTGCTCGGGTTCTCATGGGTTGGCCCCGAAGAACTTGTTGCTGTGTACAGCTACGAGAAGTGCATCGAAATCTTCATGACTCGAGATGGCATGACGTATGGAGATGCGATTGAATACATGGACTTCAACGTTGTGACGAACCGAGATCGCAAGTCAATGCCGCTCATGGTTCACACATCGCGCTATGTGTTTGGTGACGAAGACGCCGAATGAACTTCAAGTTCGAGCCTTACGCACGCGGAGGACTTCAGATCTGGAAAGATCCTGAAGAGGGCCGCAAGTATGTGTGCGCGTCCGACACCGCCGGCGGACTTGCTCGAGGTGACTTCGCTGTTGCAGTCGTGATCGAAGGCGAAACCTGCGAGATGGTCGCACGCTGGAAAGAGCGCGATGACCCGCACGTGTGGGGGCCGAAGTGCGCCTGGCTGTCGTGGTACTACAACGAAGCGCTGCTCGCGTTCGAGACCTATCCTTCAGCCCACGGCTACACCGCTTGCATGGAAGCCATCAACAGGGGCTACAAGAAGATCTACAAGCGCCAGCGCCAAGACACGATTTCCAAACAAGTTTCCGAGGTGCTTGGCTGGCACACAAACAGCACAACCAAGCCTCTCCTGATCGACCGCATCAAGCGTGCGTTCGATGACAACTGTGTCATCTATGACGAGGAATTGCTGTACGAATTGCGCGATCAGCGCTGGAACGGCAAGGGCGAGATGGAGTCTCGCGGTCACGATGACATGGTAATTGCATATGGCATTGCACTCGCTGTCCGTGATCAGTCATGGACACGTGGCCTATTGCGTCCTGAGCCAGCAATGCCTAAGACGGAATCAGAACGCTACTGGGCGCGGTACGACCAACGTCAATCTGCGCCACGACCCAAGAGGCGTCTCTTCAATGGCAACTGACATGTTGAATGGCTGGGAGTTCGGAGTGTTGGTGATGACCGCGCTGATGTGCGCATTGCCTATTGTGGCAGTGTGCTGGTCACTTGTGCGCGTAAACCTACGCTTGGCAGAGCAGAATCGCGACCTCATGAAAGCGATGCTCGCGCTCTCAGAGAAGCCACAAGCCGCTTCAGTTGCTGGAGCTATGGAGATCACAGATCGAGAGAAGGTCTCGACTGAGCCGATTGCGCGAGCATACATGGCACGTCGCCCAGCAGGAGCGGGATGATCAATACCAACGAAGGTGACTTGATTCAGATGATCGACAAGCGTGTCGGTCTGCATGAATCACGTCTTGAAAGACTCGCACTCGAAGAGTCGTGGATCTCCAACGTCGCCTTCTGGTCAGGAAAGCAACGCTTCTTCTTCGAGCAGGGCAAGCTCTACGACGCTGCGCTCGATAACCCCGACGAAGCGATCCAGTACAAGATCAACCTCATTCGCTCACGCACTCTCGCTGCGTGTGCGAAAGTGCTCGCGGTCAATGCGAAGTTCCGCGTTCGTCCGCCCACCGGCACTAGCCGCGACCGCGAACTAGCACAGCTATCGGAGAAGGTCTTTGACCACATCCGCGAAGTGACTGACTTCGAGTGGCATCTCATGATGTCCACGATGTGGAAGGCCGTATGTGGCTCTTCGTTCCTCAAGATCCAATGGGATCCCTTCAAGGGCGAGCCGGATCGTTTCTATCTCAGCGATGCTCAAACCAAGCGCGTAATCCCTGAGCAGATGCTCACGCAGTCTATGCGCGTAGAGAAAGACCAGTCAGGTCTATTCGAGGACTATGCACCAGGCGATATTAGCATTAGCGTCCTGTCGCCGTTTGCCGCGTTCCAGGATAGCAGCAGCCGCGACTCGCAGATGATGGGATGTCAGTGGTTCGCAGAGAAGCACTACGTCGACATCGACCGCATCGCGGAGAAGTTCGATATCGACCCCAAAGACATCCAGCCGATGGAAGCAGACGCTGGTCTGCGCAACTACGAAGAAGCCATCGCGTTCATGTCGAACGGGTCTGGTTTGTCGCTCGTTGACTGGGCACAGCCGGAAGACAAGCGCGGCAAGCGCACGCAGTACGTTGAGCTTTGGCAGCGCCCCAGCAAGCAATACCCCAAGGGTATGCGCGTTGTGTACGCCGGTGGCCGCATCCTCAACTTGAATCGCGCCGGTGGTCTCGACAACCCCTACGCTGCTGACCGCACAGGCTGGGCGCACATCCCCTACGTCAAGGACGACTGGTGCCCTCACATGGGCCGGTTCTGGGGCGCGTCGCTCGTCGAAGACTTGATTGGACCGCAGTACTACTTGAACGCATCGCGCACGGTGATGATGCAGTTCATGGAGACGTTCGGTCTGCCCAACACCTACGTTGGCGATCAGTCCGGCATCGACACGAACAACATGCCTGTTGGCGGTGGCCGCATCTACCAAGTCAACGAGGTGTCCTCGTTCAAGGTGCAGCATGGTCCGCCGCCGCAGATCCCGCCGGATGTTGCGCGGTTCATGGACACATGCGAAGCCGACCTCAACAAGGCCGCTGCGCAATCCGAGATCAACGCCGAAGGACTGCCTGGCCAGCTCCGTTCCGGCAGTGCAGTGCGTGCCATCAACGAAGAGCGCTTCATCACGCTAACCGTTCCAGGCAAGTCCACGCTGCGTACCGTTCGCGACGCCGGCAAGATCTCGCTTGCGCTCGGCAAGCTGTACTACGGCGAGAAGCGTTTGATGCGCTACCTCGGCGAAGACAACGAGTGGGTTGTGCAGGAGTTCAGCGGTGCTGATCTGCTCAACGACTTCGTTATCGTTGGCAATCCGTCGGTTGCAGACACCGTGGCTTCTGGCCGCGAAGAGATGCTCGACGCCTTGCAGGCTGGTGCGTTCAACCCGCAGTTCGACGATCAAACACGAGCGTTGATTTTGAAGGGCTTGCACTACAACACGAGCGACGAGTTCATCAAGCGCACACTACAAGCCGAGCGTAACCAAGAGCGCGAGATCCAAGAGATGATCAAGGATCCGCTGAAGTACGGCGACGAAGGCTATCCCGTCATGGAATGGGAAGACCACGTCAAGGAATCCGCCGTGCTCATCGCCTACATGTACACGCCAGAGTTCAAGCGACTCTCTGTACAAACGCAGGCGCTCATCACCGACCACTGGAAGAAGCATCAAATGTTCATCCAGCAAGCCCAGATGCAAGCCATGCAAATGGCTGAAGCAGTCAAAGGCACCCCAGGCCAAAAAGGCCAAGCGTCCCAACCTACTTTCTAAGTTATGACCGAAACAAACCCCATCAAACCCCGCAGCATGAAGCGTGAAGAACACGCTGACGCTGCATCCATTGGCGCACAGCTCAAGGAGCTGTCGTCATCCCGCGCTGCTGTCGCTGAAAGCACGGCACGCCTAACGCCTCTGTTCCCCATCGAGGGTGAGAACGAGATCGAGGCGTACAACGTCGAGTCCTTGCTTGAGAAGACGACCAAGGAGATCAAGGAGCGCACTGAAGCAGAGAAGGCCAAGGAGAACGAGATCTACACGTTCTTCGTCAAGTGCCGCGTTCCGCACCCTGAAGGCCAACCGTCGCATGGTGTGTACCTGAAGAGCAACCCCAATCGTGGCGTGGTTGGGCCTAATGAGTGGAACTCGGCTTACAAGCCGAAGCACGAAGCTCCGTGGTACGAAGACGTCGTGTGCCAAGTCTGCTTGCGCTACTACGGTCAGCGCACGACCCTGCCGGTATCTATGGTCGCCGGCAAGCCTGGTTCGTTCACGGTTGAGCCTCGTTGGCTGTGGCGTCGCCCTCGCGACACCAAGCGTGCCCAGATCGAAGGCGAGACACGTGCCAATGAACTTGCATCCCCCGTTCAGAACCAAGGCCGTAGCGAAGCCAACGCTCGTGCAGCCGCAGCCGGATATGAGGTGATCCCGTGAGCGAACAACCGCAACAACCCGCAGCTCCGATCAACTACGCACAAGACAATGCAGTCGTCCGCTTGAAGGTGGATGGCCGCGAAATGGACACGACAGTTGCCGACTTGCGCCGTAGCGCACAGATGGCCTCTGCCGCAGAGAAACGTTTGCAGGAAGCGAACTCGCTGAAGCAGCAGCATGCCGGCGCTATCGAGTTCGCCCAGCAGATGGAGACTCTGATGAGAACCAACCCCGAAGCAGCTCTTGCAGAAGTACAGAGACGTGCGTCTCAACTGCACGGGCGCCCGATCGGGGCTGGACAAACCGATGCAAGTTTCGATGACTCCGATCTGGATCCTGTCACCAAGCAGACCAGATCAGATCTCATGCGAATCCAGAGCCAGCTCGCGGATCTCACAAAGTTCCGCGACGAGTTGACCACCAAGTCGCACATGGATCGCATCAAGTCCGTGGTTGGAGCAATGCCGCTATACCAAGGCAACGCGAAGGCACGGGAACAAGCGGAGGTTGTGGTCGCGGCTTACCAAATGGCTAACCCCAATAAGCCGCTGGAGGAGGTTGCTGCCGAGCTGCACGCGATGCAAGCCGACATGCTTTCCGACTTCATGTCTTCGCAACGTGACCAACGGGCTGCAAACACATCCCAACTAGCTGGTATCCCGCCTACAGCCGGCACCCCTGGCCTCACTAGCAACGCTCCTCAGAAGCCTTCCGCCAAGGAGCTGCAGAGTGGACAGTGGCGCTCAGGCTTTAAGAACTTCGTGAGCCAGCTAAAGAACGGTGTGCAGTAGCTCACAACCAAACTAAGGACTGATCCATGTCTGTGACAGCCGACAACGGCGTAAAGTACGCACAAGGTAGTGCGTACTACGACCATCTCCTAACTAACTACTTCCTTCAACTCCTGCCGGACGCTCGCAACAACTCGAACGTGCTCTTGAGCATGATCGACAAGCGTCCGACCCAAGCAGTCTCGGGTAAGTACATCGTGTTCCCCGTGCGGTTCGGTCGCTCGACCGGCCTTAACAACGTGGGCTACGGTGGCTTGATCCCTGACCCTGGTTCGCAGAATGCTGCTACCTACTCGACCATCACCCGTAAGGGTATGGCTCGTATCGCTTTGGACGGCGACACCATCCGTCACGGTAAGACCAACGGTGGTGCCTATGCCGAAGCGATGCAGATCGAGATGGAAGGCATCATCGACGACATCATGATCGACCGTGCTCGTCAGGTTCACAATGACGGCTCGGGTCGTATCGCTGAAGTCAAGACAACGGCGGGTGGTTCTGCCACGCTGACCCTCAAGGTGAACTCGTCGATTGAAGGCGCTGCGACCACTCGCGGTGCCGGCACGCTCGATAAGTACATTGAGAGCGGCATGCGCTTGGCTAAGTTCGACAACGCTGGCGTTGCCTCCGCTTGGGATGCCGCTGGCAACTTTGTGATCATTGTTGACCAAGTGGCTGTTAGCGGAGCGGATGTAACCATCACCGCTAACAACACGGCTGGTTCGGCAGCGATCTCGTTTAGTGCTGCTTCCGCTGCTGGCCACTGGATCGTACGTGCTTCTTCGACCGCAACTCCGACCGTTGCTCAACCCATCCGCGACACGGCTTACCGCCGTGAGATGATGGGCATTGGCGGCGTGTTCTCGGACACGGGTACGTTGAACGGCATGGAGAACAGTGGTTTGCAGCAGACGGCCTCGGAAAGCGATACGGTTAACACGACCGTGTACTTCCAAGGCATTACCTCTGCTCGAGACTTCAACAAGGCAATCGTGCTCGACAACGGTGGCGCGGGTAACCGTCCGCTGACTGAAGAGCTGATGCAGCAGGCCATCTCGGACGCCGAGGAAATCAACAACGCCAATGTGGAGTTGCTGCTCTCGTCGTTCCCGACCTATAACTCGTACGTCAAGTTGCTGACGCCGGACAAGCGTTACAACAACACGCTTGAGTTGACCGGTGGCCACAAGACGCTGACCTTCAACGGCATTGGCTGGGTGAAGGATCGCTTCTGCTACCAGAACCGCGTGTACTTCATGGCCTTGGACCAGTTCCACATCCTCGAGACTTCGCCGCTCCAGCCGTTGGTTGGCGGTGACGTCACGACGTGGGAGCGCCTCCAAGACCTCGACAAGTACTGGCGTGGCTGGACGTGGGAAGACAACATGATCGTGGAAGTCCGCAACCGCACGGGTGCAGTTCTGACCGAACTGACATCCTGAAAGGAGGACGTCCATGACTTCAACCTTCAACCGAAATGCGATTGCAAAAGGCGGCTATCGAGGATCTCTGCGAGAGTCTTGCAGAATCACGATGCCGGCTCATGCTCCGCAAGGACTTGTCAGGACGGCAACTTGGAACTCCCTGAAGTCTGTAGAGACAGCAGGGGTCGTTACTACGGCAGCGATTAACCAGCCCATTCTGTTGAACTTGTCATTGGTAGCGCAATCAATTGCGTCTCCTCTTGGCAAGCGCATCGGAACGACTGCTAACTCTACGTGGTACATGGCCGTCCCGTCGACTGTTGACTTCACCGTCAGCAACAACTTAGACACGTTTAGCTACACCATTGAAGGAACCGATGCTTTCGGTGATCCTTTAACGGAAAACGGCGCTAAAACCCTAACAACCTCTGCTGTCTGCCGTTCGGTGTTTGTGTTCTCCACGATCACTCGCATCACGGTTACTCCGACTGTTGCTACCGGCGGCACCTCGACGGCTACTTTGGCTGTTGGACGTGACATGCTTGCAGCTCCAGCAGGGCAGCGGTTCCACCTTCCGTTCAAATTGGACACTGCGAATTATGTCGTAGGACTCCAAATGATGGAGGTGCCCGTTGGCTGGACTACAGATCTGTCAATGAGCCTGTCTCGTACCACCTCTACGGCTACCACAACCATCACTTCAACAACTGTTGTTGATGGCGGTGCAAACCCGTGGGGTGCCGGCATTACCTTAGACTCCAGCTTCGTCGGCCAATATCTTTGGACCGCATCCGCTTACGGCATCATCACAGCCGTAAACGACGGAACAAAGACGATTACGGTCGGTGGTGGCTGGGTCTCTCGTGCTGACCCGAATACAACGGCTACGACTCCTTCCAACGGAACTACAGTGCAGGTGACTTACACGTACCAGAAAGTGGTGCGTGGCATCCAAGGTGATGCAAGTCAACCGCAAAACGCTGACACAGCAATTCCAAACAACAACGTGTATGCCGTGACACCTAATATCCTAGCTGGTACTGGGGTAGGGGCGTTCATTTCATCTCAGTTGTTTACAACTGCTGGTGTCGGAAATCCTGAAGCTCGTTGGATTATCGTTCCAGGCGGGTTCTTGGATAGATGAGAAAGCGCGTCGAACTACAGTCTGAAGTAGCTCGGCGCACCATTCGGTGGAGGCCGCAGGATCCCGTCTGGGCGCCTGTGGCCTCCCTCGAGCGTGCTCGCCGCGCACTCAGGGACTACGATCCTTGCCTGTCCATCTGGTGGTCGCCTGTGCGTAGGCACAACGACGAGCAGCCTGGGCGTTGGCGGGTCGTGCGATATTCATTCAACACCGGCGAATGGGATACGGTCTTCTATTGGGAGGGCGACAACGGGGAGTTCCTCGGCTCGTTCCACAAAGAGACCCTCCTTGCGCGGGTGCAAGCGTGTGACCTGACGAAGCAGGGCAAGAACCTGCAACAGGTCTCAGATGAGGTGGACCACCACAACGACCGCATCAAAGCCAAGCAGAAGTCTGAGGCTGCGGAGCGTGCGTGGCGTGTGGCCCACGAGAAGGCAGAGCATGCAACCGGATTGAAGCGCACATACGCAACAAGCAAGGTTGACGCGCAGTAGCCTTTCTCGCTACAACACTAAGGGGGTACTGTGAACGTCAGCCAATTCATCGCCGAGGTTCAGGATGTGCTTGATGATTCGAGCGCAGCAAAGTACCCCATTGCCTCCATCGTGCGACACGGTGACCGCCAACTGCGTGGCCTGTATCGCACGATGCTGGATGCGAACAAAGAGTACTCCAACTTCACCATGTGTGTAGATGGTGCATCAGCAATCCAGCTAATGAGCAATGTGTGGGAGTACCGCCTGCCGACTTGGGTCATGGCGTGTTGCCGCGTGTATCGCCGCGATTCGGATCCGGCATCGACGCCGACCTTCAGCCCGTACAAGTGGTCGCCGCTGGGTAGTGTGCGCCAGGGGATGGAGATCCCGAAGTGGGTGGCCAACGACCGTCTATTGCACTGGTCGTGGGAGGGCAACAACACCCTTCGGGTGTGGAACCAGAGCACCGCTCAGGACTTGATCCTGCGTGTCGCTGTTCGTCCAGCAAAGATGTTTAAAGGGCGCATTGCTTCGCCAGCCGCAGCCTTTGAAACGAACATCATCAATCTGCCAAGTCCAATCTACGGAGAAACAGAGCTTGAGGAGGGCGCATACATCAACAGCGATTGGCAAGTAAGCGCTACAGGTCAGGATATTGGGCTGCACTTGGGAGAGATTCGTCGCTGCATTTACAGCGATGCATCGGTTGTTTACGGGCCGACTAGGATTACTCAAATTACGGTGGATTCTGGATTTAGCACATGGCTTCAAACTTACGATACAGTCGAGACTCTGGTCATGTTGCCTGATGAGCATTGCCGCTATTTGGTGCTTCGGGCAGCGCAGGCGTGCTTTCAGAAGAAGAACAACATCCCTGGCATGAGGGCTATCCAGCCTGAGCTTGCCGAGGAAGGATCCAAGTTCATGACGTACGCTGGTGGGCCACGAGATGCGCGTGGGCCGTCGGTGTATAAGCGAACCTTGCACAATCGCGGACCTTTCGACCCTGATCGCATCAACTACTGGTGGTACTGATGACTAGCTTCCGTGACAGCGCAGCAACGCGAGTGATGTATGTAGTTGCATCTAATGCGAACCCGTTTTGGCCTACAGGAGCAGCGCTCGGCGACGTAAAAAATGCATCACCGCTTGGGCGGTTTGATGCCGACGATACGAGCACAGCGGCATCGTCAACTGTTCCGGCTGGATCCGTGTTTCAGCTTGGTAGCAATCGCAAGGCGGTCATTCACCGTATTTTCGTAGCTAGCGGAACCGCGACGTCAACCATTCAGCTCGTGTCTGCTCAAGACACAGCCGAAGTGTTGACTCCCGCCTACTCAGCGGCAACCACTGGAACTGTGTACGACTTCTCGCCTGGTTTCATTGTGCAAGGCGGCTTTGCCGTCATCATGGGGACAGCGAATTCTACTGTTCACATCGTCTACAGCATCCTAGAGAACTGATGTGGCAGCACAGAACTTTGATCGGCCTGAGTATCGTGAAGTCCGGCAGAAGGATCTGTCGGGCGGCGTCAATGACTATCTGAACGAAAACGTAATCAAAGACACGGAGACGCCTAATGCGCTCAACGTGGACTTTGACCGAGCTTCAGTAGACACCGCGCAAGGGTCCATCAAGTTCAACAACCAAACTGCGCCTTCCGCTGCAATTCGCACGAAGAGCCTAAGGGGCAAGCAGCCGTTGGCTGTGCTGTCTGCTCCACTGCAAAAGCATACAAGCGGTGTATTGGACACTAGGAATATCGACGTTCCAATGCGTGGCTATGGCTATTTGCCATATGCGCAAGAAACAGACATTGGTGGAGATTTTGTCGAAAACAGAACTGGAGCATCTCTCACTGATCCTATTGCCCTTCAGTATCACTTTTATGCTCGACGCGGCCCTAGCTTTGAATTCAATGTTAGCTTCCGCATTCCTGATCACGAAAAACTGTTTGATCAAGAAGTTAAAGGCGTAAACGCGCCGGCTGTTCCGTCGATTGCTAGTAGTCTGATGGTCCCGCCAAACGGGTTCGATGAAGCGCTCGACGAAACCTTTATCGTTCTCCAGAAGGGGGGTGATCGTCTTGCTCCGATGTCTTGGGCTTTAGGCATTACCAACATCGGCAATGGCTATGGACTTAAGCTAGCTCAACAGCCACGCCCCACAAACTACGCTCTGGTATTCATGTGGTACGACAACGCCCAGTGGGGCTGCGTCGATCCACAGAGGGTCAAGTACAACCTCACCTCTGGTCAAAGCAACACTGGCGCTGCCACGCAGAACGCCACGATGGCGTATCGAGCGGTCGTCATTCACCGCTACGTTGAGCCTGGCAAGAGCTATCACGTTGCAGTTCAGTTGTCGCGTGACAGTGGAACGCCAGCAGACTGGGACGGCGCAACGCATACCGCCGGCGCTTGGAACGCAGACGGCAAGTTTGCTGTCCATGTGACGGATGACTACGGCAACTTCACGAGCCACACGTACACGGATGCAGCCTTACCGTCACAGGTTGGTCTTGAGGTTTGCCGTGGGCCGCTGGACTCGCTGTCGTACTTGTGCCGCTACGGCATCCGCTTCAGTGGTCGCGACGCAATGTTCCTTGGTTTGGGCATGCGGTTCACGCCGTGGGACCACGCCGGCTTCATTCCGTTTGGCCACGACTCCGCCTGCATGCGAAGCGGCGGTATGGCTTTGACGGACCGTAGCGATTTTGATCCAGATAGCTATTGGGGATCTACAGCTCCTCATGGAATCCAAGCAGGTCATACATCAGGAGACTCGTACCTGACTCTTGGTCAAGCAAACATGCTTACCAACAACGTCGTTGGATCAAGAGATCCAATGGCTGGAGCAAGCACAGGGGCGGCATTCAACGAATATGCTGCTTGGACTGGAATCCAATACAACTTTAATGCTCTTCGTGGGTATCGGCTTGTAGCTTGCACTAATACGGTTAGCTATAGAGGTGCTCGTCTAACGCTTCTAGATCGCGATGCCTCGGTTTCAACTAGAATCAACTTCCTTGATGGCAGCGCATCAAGCAAATTTGGCACTTGGTCAGCCATTAATACTAATTGGCTTGTTCAGTGTTTCCGCTGGAACCAGCGTGATCTAGATATCGGCAATGTGCGCATCTATAGTACGCTGCGCGACTACACCAGCATTACGCTCCTCAACGAGATTGGCGTATACACAGACGTTGTAACACGCACGCGACGGAGTCTTGGCATGAGCCTAGATCTTCGCGACGATCTCGAGCCGAACGTTGCAAACTTGATTGCCTATTGGCCGTGTGACGACTCAGGCGGCGCGGTGCTGCACGAGAAAGTCATTGGCGGGTTGCGGCACGGATTCCTGTGCCCGATGCAAAACGCTATCGCCCCGTCTGGCCAGCGTGGATCAAACATGCTGTTCATGTCCGGCGAGGGCGAAGCAATGGTGCTCGACCTGTCGGAGAACGAGACGTTCAAAACTCAGATCCGGCGCATGCTAACGCAGCCTGATCAAGGGTTTGGCTTTGAGATTAGCTTTGTTGAAACAGAAGCGTTCTATGGTGTCTTCTCTCGTGAGCTAGGTGTACAGTTTTCCGATGATCCGACGAACGCTGCCGCTTGGTTTATGCGTTCTGCTGGCACACCTGATTTAGTGCAATGGGATATCAAGGATAGCGATACAGGACGTACATCTCGGCCTCGTCCACTGTTAACGTTAAGTCACCGTGCTATGTTGCCAGAGAACAGCAACACGCCATGTGAGTTTGCTCAAGCGTTTGGTGTTGAGGTTGCGTCATATTCTGACAACCAAGATATTGACCCGTCGCAGCCACACGCGCTCTCTCCTTGGTATCTGCCGTTCAGCGTGGGAAACTTGGCAATGACCAACCGCTACGACAAGTACGCTGGTTGGGTTGGCAAGCGCATCACGATCCAGGTTGGCATTCAGAACTACAATGCGACAGCGGATACGTACGATGTGTACATCGCGCTGTTGCCTAAGTCGACGATCAAACCGGTCTCAGGTGACCCTGACGATGTTGAGTTCTCGTACTGGACCGACACGGAAGCCAACAGTTCTGGTGGCACTTACAACGTGGAGTTCTTTGATGGTCCGCAGATGCGGATCTCAAGGAAAGATATTGAGCGCACAGTCTTGACCGTTGGTGGTCGATGGGATTGCAAGCCCAAGCCTAGCGCAACCAAAGCATTAGGCATTCACGAAATCAGCGCTCGTTTGCTCGTAGATGAAGTTCGCTGGTTCGCTACGACTCCTGCTGGCGCATTGTCATCTGTTACCGGCCAAACAATCACGGCTCGCAATGGAAAGCTCCAAGGGGTCAACTGCCTGCCACAGCGGTTGCTTACCGATGAGGATCTGCGCGGCTCGTTAGGGTCCGGCGCTTCTACCGTCACGGTCACGCAAGGAAGTCGACTTGTCAATGTGACGTCCAGCTCTGTGGCCAATGGCTCGACTGCAGCGTCTAGCCAGCAAAGCGTGCTTGGCAGCTACCTGTACGTAGATGGCGACACCCGTCCTGTGAGCGTCGAAGAGACAATCGCAGAACCACTCAGCGACTTCTATTACATCGACGCGGTTAACGCGAGCGGATCTGAACTGACAATCGCCACTGCTTACCGTGGAAGCGGTAAAGCACGCGCTGCTGCCGGCGCCTTCCGAGTTATTGGATACACCGCGTTTGAGGATGACATCCAAGACAGCCGTCTATACATCGGCAAGGGCAAGGGCTACGACCCGTCAGTTACGACCCTTGATGATGTTCAGCTAACGCAGGATCTGTGGGCTAACCGTGCAGTGGTTGGTGGGTATTGGAAGCTGCGCATCTACAGCCCGTTCTCGATTGTCTCCAGTGAAGACGTCGCTCCGTCGTGGGTGCGTGGCGTAGTCAACGAGCGGCGCTTTGTGGATGACGGCGTGCTGGGGCTGTATGGGTTCAACGAGCGCATCTACGCAGGTGTGCGCGGAAGCCTATATGAAGTTGATGATCGTTGGCGGCAGGATGGCCCGAGTGAAGAACTGAGCACGTGCTTGGAGTTCAAAGCCAAGGATCTGTATGGCCGAGCTAGGCAGCCGCTGCAATCTGACCGCGTTGAGTTTGACCAAGTTCGGTCTGAGACGTTCCAAGTTTCTACGACCGATGCATACGCTACGGTCTGGGATTACTGGGCCAACCTCAACGGCATCAACGAATACCAAGGTGTCATGTGGTGCGGCCACAAGTCGTACCCCTTGGACAGTGGCGCATGGCGCAGCGTAGTTAGCTCAACGGCTGCTGCGACCACATACGGACCCACGACTGTTCAAGACACAACTCCATGGTCGCTTGCAGGCGTGTCGCCAGGCATGTGGGTCCAGGCAGGAACCGTCTACGGTCAGGTTGTTTCAACCTCTGGATCGACGATCACTGTCTCTGGCTGGGTCAGCGTACCGCAGATTACTAGCACTACGGTGTCAAGCAATCTTGGTCAAGCTGTTACTCCGACTGCGGGAACTCAAGCTGTGGTGTTTGTGCCAGGGCACAAGACTCAGTTCCAAGTACGTTACAACCAAGGTCTGCCGCAGATTGCGTTTGGCAGTACTGGACAGGTCAGTGCGGGAGTGCGCCCTGAAAAAGGTCTATTCGTTGCAACCGCAGACATCGTTGTGTCTACGGACGAATGGCACCACGTGCGCTGGGTAGCTCCGACAATCACAAGCGGTAGTCAGTATCTGAAAGTGCCGCTGTGCTATGTCAACGGCAAGAAGGTTCCAGTCCGTGTCAACGCATCGGAGTTAAGTGCGCCGGCAGGTGCATGGATCAGTACAGCGAACCTTGTCTCGCTTGCCGGTAACTCGGCTCAGAACTCGACGATGGCGATTGGCGCTCTTCGCGACTCGTACTCGGTAGCCGATCCATCGCAATCGAGCTTCTCTTCTAGCCTGAAGGTTGTTCAGCCGGCACGCTACACAGGTTGGGTTCACAGCCTAGATGGAACGCTTGGCCGTTCGACTATCTACCGCAAGCCGTGGACTGGAACGGACTACTCGAACTTCGATCCGTACAGCGTCACATACCAAGACCCTGGCAGCTCAACTTCGTTCTTGATCTTCGACATTGATCAAGGCGTCGGACATAAGGTCCGTAACGAAGCAGCTCAAAGCTACGGCATCATCTATAGCCATCCGTTCATCTCGCTGACACATTCGACTGGCGACTACTCCAACCAGTGGACGTTCGCTGAAAACGGATCCCAAGTCTACGCCACTAACGGCGGTCGTCCTGTTGTCGTCATCGACACCGACAAGAAGAAGACGCCATATGCTCTTGAGTCTGGAGTCCCTGCTCCTAACGTAGAGCTGGACTTTACGACAACACGCTTCCCGCTGTTTGCATACAGCAGCCAAACGCCGACAGAACAGAAGGATCCTCTGCCTGCCGGCAAGGACGTGTTCATCGTCAACAACATCGGCAACTCGTATCTAGAGCAAAACCTAGGTACAGCGATGACGTGGTCGTCCGGCTCGTTCTTCTACTTCAAAGCGCTGTGGACGCCCAAGGAGACGTCTGGCCGCATCAACCTGCTCCGGCGTGGTAGCGATGCCAACAACGGAGGACCGTTCATCGAGTGCGTCGATGGCAAGCTGCGCTACGGTTGGTACGACCTAGCCCAGAAAGATGAGGTCTACATCGAGACCTCGGATGCGGTCGTCACGCCTGGTCGCCTGCACTACATCCACATTCGCCACCGCTATCCAGAGAAGGATGTAATGTGGGGCAACTGGCGCAATGCATACTTTGCCAATGGCCACTACCGTAGGTTCACTGGGGCCGCTGGTATTGGCGCTGCGGCTGTTGCTGTTGGCGATACCTTATATGGATGGAATGGCGCAAACCAAGGCCAGTACCGCGTTGTCAAGATTAGCGGATCTACGGCTGCTGGCGGATTCTTGGTGATTGAAGCCGTACGCATCAACATCACAGAGCCTAACCTCCTTACCTCGGCAGGTTCGCAACTAAGGACAGCAGCCGGTGGTGGTGGAAGTTTGGTGATGGAGCATATGGTAGCTCGGCCATTCACCTCTGTGCGGCCCATGCCCGACATGTTTGTCGTGCAATCGTTCAGCAATACACGGGCAAGCACAACGAACCCGTACCCGCGTGATCCGCTAGAAGTCACGCACGCCGATAACTACCAGTGGAACCAAACCGTCTACGGTGCTCGCACCGCAACTACGGATGCTGAAGAACGCACCTACCTTTCGTTGACAACAAACGATGGGTTGACTCAGCGCCCTGCAGCAGTTGCTGTCAATGGATCGACATTCAAAGCAACTGGGCTTATTAGCGTGCCTTGGCTGTCATACACTGCAGTTACAGGAACAAACGAGATTAAGGTGTCTGCATCCATTACAGCGATCCAAGAGTTTGGATGCTTCAATTGGTTACAGGCAGTGGGCTGCGTATTTGAGTTCTTAAATGACGCGTCTACGACACCAGCATTGCGCGGCAAGCAGTACATCATCATTGAGGTTAAGGACAGCGGATCGGCTGCGACAGAAAGACTTAAGCAGATTAAGGTTGTCAACCTAGATGGAACCACACCAACGTTTGCCGCTGGCGGCGGCTACGGCGGTGTATTCGCGGGGCGAGCGCTGGTCAAGAGTTCTGGCTTTGACACCAGCGATGGTCCAGACATCACGCAAACTAAGATTGAGTTGTTTGGCAACAGCGAACAGACAACCTTCCAGCCATTCAATGGAAAGGTGCATTCGTTCGGGTACGGAGTTGATGCTGTAGCTTCGGCTACCGATCTAGCTCAAACGTTTGAAACGTTCGATACATCGCTAGATGCTGTCTACGCAACACGTGCATCTAATGACGGCATGTTCACGGGTATGGACAGATTCCAAAGCCCGTACAACTTCAATAATGCCGGCATCGTTGGAACCTTGCAGTACGAGGCCAGCGCCCAGTACATCCAAGTCAACGGAGCTACATGGCTTACTCCGACAACGTTTGTCACAATCCAGCCGAACACACAGCTTGAGGTCAACAACACATCGACTGTGACCAGCACAGGCGGCATTGAGTCCAAGTGCACGTGGCGCTACTTGCAGTCAGCGCAGAAGTGGCTCGGCAAGCGCTTCGTTGCGGTTGGCTTCTATGATCCCGTTCAAGGCATTGCTGGTAACCCTGGCCCCGTGCTTGAGGTTAGCCCTGCTGGTAATGACGTAGCCAATGATGCTGGTCCCGTTGCAATCAACCTGACCAACATCCCTACTGGCCCTGATGGCTGCGAAGTGTGGATCTATGCATCAGTCGCAGACGGCAACGCAGCGACCATGTATCGTGTGGCACGGTTGGTCAATGGAACGGCTACCTACCAAGTGTCGTTCCCTGAAGACCAGATTGTGTCTGGTCCGCCGGCTGAGTTCGTAAACGACCGTCCGCCTCGCTGTGAGATCGTTGCTTCGTCCAAGGGGTCAATGATCTATGCAGCGCTGCAAAGCCAGCCAGATGGCGTTGCGCCGTCACGGCCTGTGTCGCCTGGGCAGGTTGACTTCAGCAAGTTCTTCCGCATTCAGGGCGGCAGCGGAGACAAGATCACCGGCGCCATTGAATTCGATGGACTGCTGGTAGTTGCAAAGCGCCGGCTGATTGCCAGCGTGGAGTTCGTTGGTGGCAACTTTGCGGTACCGCAAATCGTTTCCTCTGGCGTCGGCTGTGTCTCGCACAACACCTTGGTTGCAAAAGACAACACGTTGCTGTTCCTTTCTGACCGTGGCCTGCAGGCGACTATGCGCCGAGGTGTAACGAACCTCAATAGCCCTGAGTACATCGGCGACAACATCAGTACCTTTGTGCAGTTCTCTGTGGACCGCCGGTACATGGACACTGCGTACGCCACGATGAATCGCAAGCGCAGCCAGTACACCTGCGTTGTGCGCACCATTGATGAGGATAAGCAGAACTATCGGTTCACCTGCGATCTCACGCAGGAAGGGCCGGTGTACAGCCTGTACCGTTTGCCGAACCTGACGTCTGTTGCTTCGGTCAGGAGCAAGGATGGCCAAGACGAAGTTCTGGTTGGAGGCACAGAAGAAGGCTTTGTCGTTTGGCTTGATAGAGCAGACACGACTGCCGGATTGATGGGACAGGACATCGTTGTTTTTGGTCAACCGACATTGACCAACTTCAATCCCAGTACTGCATCAGCGATGTCACTAAACCCTGGTGCTTACTCAAACCAGACCGACTACGCTCTTGAGGGCATGCGTGGCGTAATGGCCACATACCTTGATGTGGAGGGCGTGCTACGCGAAGCGGTTGTCCTAAACTCATCTTACTACTGGATTCACTTTGAGCATGCGCTTGAGACTGCAATCCCCAACAACGCTACGGTCGCATTCGGCGTGCAAAAGGTGCACTACGAAACGCCGTGGATGGACATGGGCAATGCCGAGCGGCGCAAGCTCCTGTGCTACCTGAACCTTGTGTTTGGCCGTGAACAGGCCGGCGAGGTTGTGGTGCGCGTGTACACAGATTGGGACTCCACAAACGTCAAGGCTGAATCGACACTTGACCTGACAAACGCAGAGCAAGAAGTTAGCCTAGGGGCAGTGGAGGGCAACTGGTTCAAGATGACGCTGGACTCAGTAGACGTAAGCCCAGGCTTGCGGTTCACGTTGTCTAGCATCGTGTGGCGTCTGGACGATACGGATCAGGTGTAACTATGGACTTGTTCGGTCAACAGCAAAGCGGCGGATTCTCTCCCGAAGAGCTTAAGCAGCTTGAGCAGATCCTTGGGGTTGCTCAAGGCGGCGACGTTCCCCAAGGCTTGGGCTTCCAATCTGGCTTTGGCGGCGGAAGCCTGCTGCAAGGCTTGATGCAGAAGATGAAGGGCAAGCAGGACAACTCCCTACTCAACCAAGCCAAAGCTAGTGCTGGTGAGCAGTACGGTTTTGACGTGGGTGCTGCTGGCATCTATGGCGTGCCGGATGCGATGCCTAAGGGGCTGGCGCTTGGCAAGTACGGATTGCCGGCGGTGTATGGCTACATCACGCAGGGATCGCAGCAGGCTCAAGGTTCGTTGATGGATGCATACCGTTCGGCGTATGCACAACGCGCTGCCGGCATCGCTGGTTCGTACGGCTTGCAGATGGACCAGCTCGCCTCCGACATGGCGGGACAGGGACTGAGCGCCGACCTCGTGCGTCGTATGCGTGCTGGGCAGCAAGGCGCCACGCTTCAGCAACTGGGTGAAGCCCAAGGCCAAGCAGCGAACGAGTACTACACGTCGTTGGCTCAATTGCAGAAGGGCACGGGCACCGAGCTTGCAGCCGCAAAGCAGGCAGAGATCGAGCAACTCTTGGCTCCGCACATTGCCAAGATCTCCGGCGATGCTGCTATCAAAGCAGGAAAGGCGCAGGGCAAAGGCTCCTTGCTTGGTGGCCTTGTCGGCGGAATTGGTCAAATCGCAGGTGCATCCATCCTCGCAGGAGTTTGAGGTAACCAATGGTTGAGTTTCAGTTCTACCGTCCGCAAGCCAACGCACTCGAACAGCTCTGGTCTCAGTACGCGCAAGCGCGAGGCCAGCAAGGAGGTGCGTTTGAGCGAGGCTTTGCGCCTGGCATGATGGCTGGGTTTGAAGGGATCGCCAAGGGTTTGACAGGGAAGGCTGAGATTCAAGCTCGGGCAACAGAGCGCGAAGAAGACCGCAACTTCCAGCGCGGCTTGATTGCTGAGAAGAATGCTGCTGAAGAAAACGACCGCAAGCGTCTTGCTGCTCAAGACTTTGATGTCGCGTACCAGCTTTGGAAGGGTAAAGGATTATCCGACCTAGATGCGCTTGCTCGCGCTTCAGAAACCAAAAACGAGCGCTCTACTCTTGCAGTCATGGCGACTGAAGAAGCGACGCAGAATGCTAATGCAAAAAAGGCCGCAGCGGATGCAGAGGCTGCGCGACTGCAGAGCGAGCGCAGTGAAGCAGGTTCGCTATTTACTGCGTTGCAAGGCGACAAGCTGACTGACCCCATTGCCCTTCAAGGAGCAATGGACGAGGTAAACAGCGCAGACGAACGTTTGATCCTTGAGGGTAAGAAAAAGCTGCGCACCTTGACGCAGGAGTCAAGGCAGCGCAGTGCGTTGATGACAAACATCGACGAGTTGCTCGCCTTTGGCGACTTGGCTGCTGCCGCACGTCAAGGCAAGACGCTTGTGCAGCCTGGTAAGGAAGATGAGTTCACCAAAGATCGCAACGTCCTCATCGGCGCCAAGCAAGTCATGCTTGATTCGCGATTATGGGGGGCCAAAAGCCCTGCGGATCAGCAGGCCATCGTCAAGGCAGCAGAGGAAGCGTCGATCAATATCCGCACGCTGACGTCACCCAACCCGTACCAAGATCCGCGTTTGCGCGATGAGTACTCCAAACAAGGCTTGCGGAACTGGCTGCAGCTTGGAGACGCCAAGGCGCCTGTTGTCTTCTACAACGGCCAAGTTGCTGGCGTTACGCCAGAGGACAAGGCTTCGCTAGACCTGTGGATCAACAAACAGATTAGCAACGACCCGATCCTTCGCAACCTGTTGCGCGATCAAGGCGTTGACCAGAACCTTGTGCAGACGGCACTTGCCGCTGGCAGCACGGATGGCATCTTGCAGTTGTTGGGTACGACTACGCCTAGCGGCTCGGACGTTCGCACGCTGATCGAACAGGCTCGCACGCGCATCACCAAGGATACGCTGCGTTCGATGGGCGTGCGTGTCGTGGATCCTCAGATCCCTGAAGGCGTGAACGTCATTCAAGCTCTGCAGCCCACGCAACAAGCAGAGGTCGCCCGTATCGTTCAAGCGTTTGAGGCGCAAACCCAGCAGACGACTGGCCGCAACGCTACTGACCAAGAGGTTGCGCAGCACTTGTTGAGCAAGGGTTACCTTGACCTTGAGGATGTAGCCCAAGGCACGTTGTCAGAGCAGCCTGCGCAAACGGCAAAGCCCATTGCCGGCGCTGGAGCAACCGCCACATCTGCTACAACTTCTGCGGCAGGTGCAGCTCAACCAGAACCTGAGAACTTCAACCGCACCGAGAAGGTTCAAACGAATCGGGATGCCTTACTTAAGCAAGTAATCCCCGATTCAAAGAACTGGCTAAACAAAGTTGCTACTGGCACGTCAACTGCTGATGACTTGAATGGTCTGGCGCAGTCAGCCAAGCGGCTCGGGTATTCTCCTGAAGGCATGAAGGCGATGCAGCAGTACTTCAAGGATCCGCAAAACCGCGTGTCTATTGTCAAGCCGCAGCAGTTCAGCAGCTTGAATCTGCAGCAGCAGAACTACATCGACGTTGCATCAAAGGCTGCGGCTGCGATTGCCGGCACATACATCGGCAACCCAGAGTCTAGGGCCAAGGTTCAACAAGCTGTCGAAACCGTTGCTCGTAAGGCGGCAAGCGCCTACTTCGACTTTGATGAGCTTGTTGAGTTGACGAACAAGGAGATCAAGTCAGCGGCTCGTTCGATGGTCAACACGCGCATGCCCAACGGGCAGAAGCTGACCACGATTATCGCAGACCAGATTAAATCCAAGTTCGATGATGTTGCGGAGTTCTTTGCAACGGTCATCAACGAAGGCCCGATTGATGCGTTGAAGATGGCTGGCAAGGGCGCGAAGAAAACAGTGTCAGGTGGACTTGAGCGCTCCACTCGCATCCCCCGCCAGGCCATTGGGCCTGTGGCTGAGAAGGTTGGCACAGGCTTGATCACTGCAGGTGATCGTTTGTTGGACGTGCCGAAAAGAGTTGGCGAGCTGGCCGGTGGATATAAGGTCAACTACAAGCCGACGTATAAAGGTGGCACGCTTCCGAACATCGAGGCTTATGGAAACCGTGTGATGCCTGGAACGCCGCGAGCTATTCCTGCTGCGCCGCCGAGCGCACCAGTTGTTCCAGGTCAATACGACGTTGAAGCCATCAAGAAGATGATGCGCGAAGGCTACTTCTCAATCCGATAACATGGAACCGAATCAAAGCCCTGCATCTGGTGCCGTGCCTGCACCCCAGTCTGTTGCTGACAGATCGGCTGCATACCTGCGCAAGGTGGGCATTGATCCAAACATTGACACTCGCACGCCTGTTCAGCGTCGGCTAGCGCGATACAACGCATTCTACGGCAACGCACCAGCCAACCAGCCGCCGCCTCCGCCTGGCTCCAATCCGGCGGCAATGACGGGTGAAGACCCGACGTTCTGGGAATACGCGGCAGGCATTGGTGATGCGCTGGTGTCGAGCGCAGCTAGCAGCACCGACCAGATCCAAGAAGCCCTCTTTAAGTATGCGCACGACTTCATGCTCAACCGCAACATTCCGTTGTGGGACCGCGATGACAAGTATCGCGCAGAGATCGATGGCCTTGCAGCGGCTAAGTACGGCGGAGACAAGAACAAGGCCCAGCAAGAAGCATGGGACTTGTTCGGTCGTAAGAAGTTCGAGGAGACTCGTGCTCGTTTCTCTGCTCTAGGTGTTACGGCTACTGCCTTTGACTTTGCCACAGGCGCTCAAACACATAAAGCCGTAAA
>Ga0181343_1000207_pt1 | contig 28450 bp, 44 predicted proteins | sample Su13VDMLBSD_FD_130110 | JGI IMG/M metagenome (GOLD analysis project Ga0181343, IMG submission 130110) | Freshwater viral communities from Lake Michigan, USA - Su13.VD.MLB.S.D | ecosystem: Environmental > Aquatic > Freshwater > Lake | place: USA: Michigan | collected 2013-07-15
CGATGGTCGATGGTCGATGGTCGATGGTCGATGGTCGATGGTCAATGGTCAATGGTCGGCACCGTCCGGTTTCGCGTTTGCCAAGTGTCCATTGGCGATCGCCAATACACTGCCGCCCGGGTTTCCCGCAAAAAAGATTTTTTTGGTGGAGCACTGGACGCCGTATTGACGATCGACGATACTAACGACATGAACACGAACGAACACAAAGAACGAGCGGCGGCCGCGGGCATCGAGTGGCCGACCGTACTTGCCGCCTACCGTGAGGTCCGTGCGATTGAAGCCGCTGAGCTCGAGCGTATCGGCACCTTCCGCCGTGAGGCTTTCCAGGCTTCTTGTGGCGACACTCACGGCGGGCACTGGAAGGCGCGGAACCGGGCAGCATTCACGGGCGGGGATGCAACCTACATTCGCGGTCTGGACGTGACAGCGGCCGGCCGCGGCATGAATGCAGACGAGTTGTATGAGGAGCTGGCCGCCGCTGCCCCCGGAATGCGGCCGGCCGACGACGTGATGGCGGAAGTGATCGACCGAATGATCGACCAAGCCAGCGCCGACGACGTGGAAACGACGTGGACGGGTTTGGTAGCCGCCGCGGCCGCGGCCGACATAACCGAACAATGGTTGCGACAACTGGTGAAAGCCGGCAAGGTCCGCGGCCGCAAGGTCGGCCGTCGCTGGGAGGTTGCCGCGGTCGACGTTGCGTTTTTCAGCCGCCATCCGACGGCCGGCCGTCCCCGGCTTCGTGCTCACCTTGAATCCGCCCCGTTTTGATCCTATATTGTCGATCGCCAATACCACACAACCAGCAACACAACCCGACCCGGCCGCGGGATTCAATCGGCCGGAACACTTGAACGGAGAAACGACGATGAACGCCACAACCAACAACCCGACTCCCCGCGTGTATGTCGCGTGCCTCGCGGCTTACAACTCCGGCCGACTCCACGGCCGATGGATTGACGCCAACCAAGACGCCGACGACATCCGCGACCAGGTCGCGGAGATGCTCGCAGCATCGCCCGAACCTGGTGCCGAAGAATGGGCGATTCATGACCATGAGGGGCTCGGCTCGATCGGCGAATGGGAATCATTCGATCGCGTCTCGTCGATCGGCCAGGCCGTCGCGGCGGCCGGCGACGATGCCGCGGCGCTCTTGGCTTGGCTTGGCAACGAACCAGGCCGCGACCCCGACGACTTCGCAGACGTGTTCCGCGGCGAATGGGACACGCTCGCCGACTACGTTGAAAACCTATGGGACGACATGGGCCACAACCAGGACGCCGACAAGGCCGCGGCCGGCCAATGGTGGCACCCCGCCCACTATGTCGACTGGGACCGCATGGCCCGAGACCTGGAGCTGTCCGGCGACGTTGAGACGATCCGCGGCCCCGGCGGTGTTTGGGTTTTCACCAACAACTGACCGCCGGCCCCCCGTCGCCCCCCGTCGCCCACGGGCGGGGGCAAACGGGCGGCCGACTCTCGACCGACCCACAACCACAACCAGGAGCCCACGCCATGCCCGACTACCTAGCACGATTCGACCGGGGCCCGTCGACACGATTCGACGCCGTCACCGACTCCGCGGCTATCGACTACGTCCGCGAACTACTGGCCGACGAGGGGGCCGACGATGGCGAATCCGCCAGCGTCTATCGGCTCGACGACGACGCGAGCGGCGTCGAGGAGTACATCGGCGAAGCCGTCGCCGGTGACGACGACCAGGACGACGACGACCAGCCGGCCCCGTGCTACTGGCGAGAGGGTTTCCCCAACTGATCGCCGCGGCCCCCCGGCCACCGGCCGCCGCCGCCGGCGGCCGGAAACCGGGCGGCCGGGCACAACGCCCGACCACAACCCACCACAACCACAACCAAGGAGCCTAGACCATGACGATCGACCAGAAGCTAACCGCCGCGGACCGCGACATGATTTGCCAGCAAATCGGCGACGGTGCCGCGGCCCTTGATTCCTGGAGCCGACCGGCCGCGGGCGGCTTGATGCGTGCCGACGATGCCCGCGAGTATTGGTGCCACCTTCCCCACGATGGCCCATCGTGGAGGGTTGCCCGCGTGACGGTGTTCCGCGATGCCGCAGACCGTTGGACCATTGGCGACATCGACGTGTTCACCACAACCGAGACTCGCGAGACGGTCGCCCGAGACGACACGGCGGCCGCCGACATCCTCGCCGCAGTGTCAGCCGATCGCCGAGTAATCGCCCCCGCGGCCTGACCGGCCGCCCCCACGCCGGCCCCGGCATCCGCCGCGGCCGGCCAGGGGGATGCCGGGCACGTTGCCCACAACCCACAACCACAACCCCCGAGGAGCCGAGACCATGAACGCCACAACCACCGACAACGTTTACGGATGCCCCACCAAGCAGATCGACCACGCGGCCTATCCCAAACTGTGCCGCACGCGATCCGATGCCGAACTTCTGTTCGTCATCGCCGATTGCCAAGCAGTCCTCGCCGCATGGCCCGAGCAGCCGAACTACGGCTACTACCTCGACGAGATCAACTACTGTGCCGACGAGCTGGCCCGCCGGGCCCGCGGCGGCAAGCGCCGCCGCCCCACAACCAACGAGATAGCCGCCGCTGCAGCCGCGGCCGCTTGGGATCTCGCCGAGGGGCTCGACGACTGACCCGGCCGCCCCGGCCACCGCCGCCCCACCGGGGACGGCGGGAACCGGGCCGGCCCGGCGATCGCCGGCCACCGAGACCCACAACCACAACCAAGGAGAACCAGACCATGCCCGCCGCCCCGCTCTACGCCCCCCAAGCAATCGCCAAGGCCCGACGCATCGCCCGCGAGACCGGCCGCACGATGGCCGTTATCGAAATGGACAGCGCCTACGACTCGCGTGCCGTGCGAGTCGTCGACAACGACTACACGCACACCGCCGAATACGAAGCGTTCGACGGCGTGCTGATCGCCGAGGTCTACCCATGCGGTGACGTGTACGGCTGGTGATCGACAACCACAACCACAACCCACAACCCCACAACCAGGAGCCACACAACCATGCCCGCCAACCGCTTTCACCTAGCCCCCCATTCCTTGACGTTCGCGGCCGACGACCACCAGCGAAACCGCTGGACCCTCGCCGCATACATCGCCGCGATCGACGCCGGCGGCCAGCTCAACCACCAGACCCACCAGGCCGCGATCCGCGAGGGACGACGGCTAGACGCCGAGACCGGATTCCGTTGGTGGGTGCTGGACACGGCCGGCAAGCTGGACGCCACGCCCGCCAGCGGTGCCGCGATTTGATCGACAACCACAACCCAAACCAACACCCACAACCAATGACATCGCAACTGCAGCTATTTGCCCTCGAGCCCGCGGCCACGCCCGCGAAATGGATCGGCCGCCGCGGCCCGTGGGGGCGAAACCTGACATGGACCCGCGACGACCTACCTGGGGTGATCGTCCGCCACTGCGGCCACGGCACCGCCCTTTACCCGTACTACATCACGACCGGCGACAACCGATCGCCGGCCGACGGCCGAACCTACGGAAGCCTCGCGGAATGCCAGGCCGCGGCTCTCGGCTACTGGACAACTACTCGAACCCAGTATTGACAACCAGCAACCGGCCGCAAAAATGACATCATGCCACCAAAAATCGACCCCTCGCTTTACGTTCGCGTCGGCACCGCCGCCGACCTTGCGAACGTCTCACGCTTCTGGATGCTCCAGCACGTCAAAGCCGGCAAGGTGCCCGGCATCGAAATCGACGGGCAATGGTTTGTCCTACGGGCTGCAGCCGCGGCATTCGAGCGCCACCCGAACGCCGGCCGGCCGCAATCCGATGAGACGATCGCCCGCCGGGAGAAGCTGGCCCGGAAGCGTAGCCGCAAAAAGCCGGCCGACTGATCGCCCCCGTGAGTTTTTTTGCTAACCAAGTTGACTTCGTATTGCCGACCGAATATATCTAGACCAGTGCCACAACCCGCGGCCCAGGCCGCACAACCAGGAGACCGAGACCATGACCACGACAGAAGATCGCGAATACCGAATCGCCTATCCCCTAACCGATGGCGACTGGGACGTGGTGGACACGTTCCGGGCGGCAGACGACACCGCTGCCAACCAATACGCCGAGACGCACTACACCGGCGATGAGTGGTATGTCCTCGACGACACGGGCCGGAACATCAACGGCGGGAGGGACCAGGAATGACCCGCGAACTCATCGCCCTCATCGACTCCGGCTGCCTGATCATCCGGGTCGCCCGCCGTGAGAAACGACCGCTCGGCACCGCTTGGCAAACCAAAGCCACGGACAACCACGACGACGTGGCCCGGTGGCTCGCCGCCGGGTCGAACGTCGGCATCCTGCTCGGCCCAATGTCCGGCGTCGTCGACGTTGAATACGACACGCGCGAGGGACGCGAGCAGCTCGCCGCATTCGGGTTGCTCGACATTCCCACCCCGACCTGGCGATCGGCTCGAGGAGAGCACCGGCTATACCACTGGGAACCCTGGATGCCGGAGACCGCCGTCATCAAGGCCGACGACCTGGAGATCCGCATCGGCGGTCGGGCCGCCCAATCGGTGCTCCCGCCGTCCGTCCACCCGTCCGGATCGAAATACGAATGGACAACCAGCCCGGCAGAGGTTCCGATTGCTCCGTTCCCGGCCCAGTTGCTTGCGGCACAGGTGCTTCCATGACCCGCCCCACCTGGACCGACGCCATCCGCGGCCTGCTTCTGATCCGCATCGGGCAGGAACTAGGGACCGACTCGCGGCTCGCCCGTGCGGTCCACGACGCGATCGACGCCGTCCTGGCGATCGTCGGCCAGTGACCGCCCCATCGCCCGTAGGATCGACCGCCACGGCCTCGACGGCCACCAGAGATCGAGCAGCACCACCCCGATAGCCGAGGTCGTGCCGCCAAGCACCACGTCCCATAGCGGCCCGGCCCCATGCCGGGCTTCCCACTGTTCGCGAACCTGGCTCCGCATCAGCGTCAACGCATGGCACACCGCGGCATGATGCCGCCCGCCACCGGCTTCCGCGTCCTCCAGGTGATTGTGCGGCCAATGCCGGATCGCCAGCCGGGTGAGCTGGTCCACCCGCCAGACTTCGGCGTAGGTGACGCGGCTGCCCAACCGGTAGCGAACGTGTGCCTGCAGTTGGGCGATAGCCTCGTTCACGTCGTCACCGCCGGGGTGGGCACGTTCCGGAGACGCACGTCGTGCCCGACTTCACCGGCACCGGGGCCGGCGGCTTCGCCGCCAGCTCCTCGAGGATCGACGCCCTGGCGGCCGACACCGCAGCCGCAGCCCTCGCGGGCTCGGTCGCGATCCGCTGGTGATCGGCCGATAGCCAAACGAGTATCGAAATAACCCACCGCCAGAGGATGCTCATGGCTTCACCTCGTCGAGTTGTCGCCAGATCGCCATGCACGCCACCGCACCGACGACCGACAGCACCAGGCCGGCCGGCCGGTAGTGGTCACCGCTCACGAGCGAACCGGCCAGACCGCCGGCCACGGATCCGGCAACCCCGACGGCGATCGTCTGCCAGCGGCTTGTGGGCCTTGCCGGCGGCCAAAGCCATTCGGCGACGCTGCCAGCGATGAAACCGAACACGAGCCAAACGAGGATCGAAAACATCACCATCCCTCCGCGTGACAAACGAGTGATCGGTCGCCGTTATGAATCGCCGCATACTGCTGCTCGACCGGCCGCGGTGCCGGCTCGGCGAACACCGTCATCCACAATCCCATCTTCGCCAGCCGCGAAATGAACTTGATGAACGGCCGTTGCGGCCGTGGGTTGAATGGGTTGATCGGGTCGAAGCCGGGCACGCTGGCGGCCAGATAGCCGGCCACGAGACAGCCGAGGCACGATAAGACGATGGCACGTTTCGACATGGCGAACCCTACAACGCGAGGTAGTGGTTGACTGCCGGCGACTTCGCCGCGTCGGTGGGGGAGGGGGCCGGCTGCAGCCAGCCGGCGTGATCGAGGTCGCGGTACTTGAAGCCGTCGACCGAACCGATAACGAATGAATCGCCTTGGGCGAGGATCGCTTCGGCGTCCTGGCGGGAGATCCAGAACGAGCCATCCGGCTGGTCGGCGGGGTGCTTGCCGCCCCCTACATACGATCCCCAGCTATTGAGTATGAGGATCCCGTCGCGTGGATTCTTCATCGGGGTTGCGGACCCCGGCCCGTTGTTCTTCGCGTACTTCAAAGAGCACGCCACCATGCAATGGTTCCAGGGTTGTGCCGACCTCCGGCAGAATCCGTCAGCGTCACGATCGCCGGTCGCGAAGCCGACGTTGGAACAGATTGGCACGCACATGCCAGACTCGAGCGCCGCCGTCAGCGACGCCCAATCCTCACAGAGAGCAACCGCACGGGCGGTGTGTTCGCGGGCCAGCTTCGCGAGCGAGGGCGGCACTCCGTATGCACCCCACTGCCGGGAGCGGTCGATTGAGTAGGTCGTGAGGTCGATGTCGCCGTAGACCTGGCGATAGAGGATCCCGCCGACCGTCTGGTCCTTGCACCGCCCCGACACCCAGCGGGCCGCAGCACCGCCGTAGGAGCCGTCGGAGAACCCGGCGTTGGTGACCGGCGGCATCCGGCCGGCCGTCCTCGAGCCGCCGTAGATTGGCTCTGTCGCCACGATCAGCGGGCATTCAGCCAGCCCGCCAGCGACGTGATCCACACACTGGCCGATGTACGAACCCATAGCCCAGCCGAACGACACGCACGTCCCGGCACTGCCCTGGTTCCACGGCCCGAACGGCTTGCCATACCGCTGCCGGTGGCACCGATCGGCGAACCGATAAAGGTAGGCATCGTGCCCCTTGGCCCCGGCAATGACCTCGGCCCCGGCCTGGCGGAATAGCGGCTGGTCCAGCTCGCGGAGGAACTCGCGGGTGCCTTCCGCGTCGGGGACGTAACCGAAGTTTGTCTCAACTCGATCGGCCAGCCGCGAGACGTACCGCGACACGATCGTGCCCAAAGTCGCCGCGAACACCACGAACGCGATCGCAGACCACGACCAATCACTTCGCCGCATTGGTGGCAGCCCTCCCAAGATCGCGATACGCGGCAACCCACGCCGTCCGCTGCTCGGCGGTCAGCGGCCCGCCGTCGGTGCCCACGGCGTCCTCGAGGTACTTGGCGATCGCGTCGCGGGCGGCCGGCTGCCGGTCGCCAATCGAAATACCCCGGCAGCGGAGAATGCGGGTTCTCTTCCGCAGCTCGTCGACGCCGATGCCGGTGGAGAGGTAGCCGTCTGGCTGGCCGGACGAAAACTCGATCTCGTCGGCCAACTCCGAACACATGGCACCTATGAGGGCCGCGTCCTCACTGGCCGTCTCCCCCGCGAACAAACCGGCCAGCGACAGCGGGCCGGCGTCGGGGGCGGGCGTCGGGCCGGGGGCGGGGGAAGCCGATGGACCGAGACCGTATGCGACGGCCGCGGCCACCAGGGCGATGCCGGCGTAGTGGCGGGGCGTGAGATTGGCTGCGGCGGCCTTGGCCTTCTCGGCCAACGGCTGGAGGTGAGGCCAGCCCCAGGCTGCCACCGCTGCGAGAACGAGAAGCGTAGGAATCATGCAAGCCTCACGAGTGGTAGGAGTTGCTCGATCGCCCCGGACGCGAGGGCGAGAACCAGGAGCCGGACGGGACCGCGAACCAGCCCCCATAGCGGCCAGAGAACCAGCGGCACGCAGCGGTCGGCCACCGCATCGAAGAGGGCGGCCACGCCGTCGAGCACCGCGGCCTTCTTCTGCTCTCCCTTCATGCCGACCACGTCGTCATAGAGCGAGACGGCCATCCGGAGGAACGCGACGAGCAGCTCGCCGAACTCTGACCACGTCAGCCCGTCAGCAGCGGCAGACTTCGCGGACTCGACAAACGCATGAAGTTTCACGAGGACGCCGCCGGGGGTGTTGGCCGCAGCCGCGGCCGGTGCTTCTGCGATCACTGGTATGACCCATTGCCGACGATCGTGATCTCACCGGCATACGAACCCGTCGGGCCGTTGGCGATCACGATGTTCCCGGTGGTGACGCCAATCCCGGTCAGATAGTCCGCGAGGTGGAACTGCCCGCCCACGGCCACCTGGACACCAATCACGCCCGTCGGGGCGCTGAACGCCACATAGCCACCGGTCGGGCCGGTGGACACGGTGACCAGCACTTCCTTGATGGCGGTCACGCTTGCGGAGCCCGTCGGTCCGAATGCAGAAACCGGAAGTGCGGACACTGACCACGACGCCGAACCGATGCCGGTGGTCGAAAACGGATACGACCACGCGACGTTGGCCTGGTTTGGACCGGTGCCGGTGGTGATCGAACGGCTCGACGATTGCGAGTCGCTCTTTGATGCTCCGTCGGAGTCGCCGAGAGACCACGCAACACGAGTCGCACCAGCCACAGAAAGAGTGTTTGGCATCAGATACTCCCGAAGTCGCCAGTGCCGATCACAGTCACGTCAACCGAGTAAACGCCGGTCACGTTGCTTTTGAGCGAAATATTGGAAGGGCTGGACGGCGACGGTATTCCGCCGAGGTAGTCAATCCAATGAAACTGTCCGCCAACATTGAGACGCACGCCAGTGACGCCAGTCGGCAGCCCAACCGTGAGATTGCCGCCGGTTGGCCCGGTAGTGACGCTCACAAGCACTTCGCGAACCGTCGAGAAAAATGCTTGCCCCGGAAACCCAAACGCATTTGTTTGATACGCGGCAACGTCTAGGTTGCGGGTGTTCGTCCCGGTCACGCTCTCAGTCGTTGAAAACGCGATGCTGGCTTGATTCGGCCCGGTGCCAGTGGAGATCGACCGAGACGACCGCTGCTCGACCGACCTCGACACCGACCCGACGCTCTGGCTCTCCGACAGAACCCACGCCAGCCGAGTGTTTCCGGAAACCGAGACAGTGTTCGCCATCACGTCACCTTGCCTTCTGCGTGGAGTCTCTTTGCTTCTGCCAGCGTCACTCCCATGCGGAGAGCTAGCACCTCAAAAAACGTGAGCGGCCTACCCCTCCCCGGCTTCCGGCTCGTGATCGACCCGATTCCTACACGCCGAGACGGTTGGTAATGAACGTGCTCGCCGGCATCGCTGGCCGACGCCAGTGGCTCGCGGCCCCTGGCGGTCGATCGAAATAACGAGTCGGTCATGCAATGCCCTCTACCACCATTGTACGGGTGTTCACTGGCCCTCTCGGTCCATGACTTCGTACAAGCACGCGGCATATCCGGCGATGTCGACCGGGCCGTCGATCGTGGCATTCGGCCCCCGGAATCGGGCGATCTTGTCGAGGATCATGATCGTGGCCCAATCAGCTTCGGTCAGCGGTCGCTTGAGCACGTCGGCAAACGCCGCGTTGACCATGCCGACCGTCCTGGCGAAATGCTTTTGCGGCCCGCCGTACTTGGGACGACGGTCGCGGATCACTTCGGCGGTCCTCGAGCACAACTGCTCGGCGGGAGTCTGCTCCGGCTCCGGCCGATCGCCGCTGGCACCGTAAATCCGCCGGGTGATCGGCTCGCCGTCCGGGGCTATCTGGTCCCGTTTGTATTTCTCCCACGCTGCTTCCAGCATCGCCCCGCCGGCCTCTTTCTCTCGATTCGCTTCTAACATTCGCTTCCTTTCATTTATGAGACGCACGGTGTGTGCCGCCAGATTTCCACTTGTGCCAGACCACGACCCCATGAATCGACGTGCATCGCGGAGGGCGGTCGCGATGTATTCCTCTGTCAGCGGCTCGCGATACAAAACCTCTGCCGAAGTTTCTAAGTGCATAGGTTTTGTCACGACGGCACCTCCAGCCGTGGGCCGGCGACGTGCATGGCAACCAGCCCGCCGGCTTCGTCGTAGATGAACAACTCCATCGCCCGCCGTTGGCCCAGCCAGCCGTTGACCGCGTGATAGTCGTCCGCCGGCCCGAGGGACGGGGCAACGCGAACCAGCACCCCATCAAGGGTTTCGATCGGCCGCGACCACTCCGCGGCCTGGTGGTGGAGATGCCCGGTGTGGATCTCGCGGTATGGGCAGCGTGCCCAAGCCTTCGCGGCCTCAATCGCCATGAGCTGCGGGAGCTTTCGCTTTGCCCGGTGCCCGTGAACGAACCCGAGGAGGTTGCGGCCGTGATCGAGGTACTTCCGCGGCGTGAACTTCTCGTCGATCGTCACTCGCCCACGGGCCTGGTAGCGTTCAACGAGAAGCCGATGCAGTGTCCACGTCAAAGTCTCATCATGGTTTCCGTTGACCACCACAACGTCAGCCAATGCGACGCCGGCCGCGTTGTCGATCACGCCGATGAGCGAGTCTGTGCCGACTTGGATCATCTTCTGCAGCCGGCCGTCACGCTCCAGCGGTGTGCCGCTGGTGGTGCTGCCGTCCGGACGGTCATAGTGGAATAGATCGCCAAGCATCCCGACCGTCATGCGGCCGGGCTTGTAAGTGTCGGCGATAGCCAGCAACTCGCCGGCAGACTCGTCAACCAGCTTCGCGGCTATGTCGAGGTCGTAGTCGGCTTCGCCGGTTGTCTTTTCCCAGCAGTATTTGCCGAAATGCGTATCGGCCACGACGAGCACGGCCCAAGCCCCTTTGCGGGAAGGCTTGTTCGCGATTCGCGAACCGCGGACGCGGAGACGGTCGGACGCCGCCGCGATCATCGCTTCGACGCACTCGCGAATCCCCGGCCCGCCCCGCGGCTTGAGCCGCACGAACACCCGGAACAACTCAGTCACCACCGGCTGCCCGGTATTTCGATCGACGCTCGCCGACTCCCATTTGGTCGCTTCGCTGGCCGCGACCTCGTAGCGGTCGAGGTCCGCTTCAATGTGTCGCAGCAAATCCTCGACCGTGCGGATCGTCCGCGACGTGGACCGGGCCTCGAGCACGTCGCCGTCCTGGCGCTTCGTGACTTGCTCGGCGTCGGCGGCTGGAGCCGGCGGCGGGGCCGCGGCCTTCACCCGGTCGATCAGTCTTTCCTTGTCAGCCATTGCCGGAGCCCTTGGCGACCGCACACCGGGAATCCATCCGACGCCGCCATGGCGACGATCTGATCTGCCAGCCAGCACGCGGAGACTTGCAGATCACCCGACTGCCACTGCCGGCGGATCTCTAGGAGCTGCTCGCGGACGGCCGGCGGCAGCCGCGATTCAAACCCGCGAGGAGCGGATTTGATGCCGGCTGCAGCCGCGCTAATGCGGTCGACGAGCGAGTCCATAGCACGATCCTCGCGGATAGTGTACGGGTGTCAACCCTTGTTTTCCGGGGCTGTGGAGCCCGGCGGGAGACCGAGGTATTTGGCTCCGGAGGCATTCCAAGCGGCTTGTCGCTTGGCACAACCGCAATCGCCGCCCACGACCTTACTCACCCTTTCCTTGGTGATGCCGATTGCGGAGAGCCCGGCAGCGACGTAGTCGCCGAGGCCTGGACGCTGGCGAGGGTACGCTGGGTGCGTTTCGTCCACTGTGATTGTGTCGCCATTTTGGCTAACGATGCAGGGGCGCACTTCGTCTAGCGTGTATCCACGCTCAATGCACCTAAGCAAAAACTGATCAGTTGCGCCGGTAATCATGGAAAGAGATTTTGGCAGTATGGTTGTCCGTTCACACAATAACTGGACAACGTGTTAAACCATATATGTCCAGCCGCCTCGCAAGTTGCTTTAGTATAGTTTCTGCTTGTGTAACCGCCTGTCGTGCAGCAGCAACCAAAACATGGGGCCGCTACTATCCAAGAAATAGATCCACCACAGAACGAACCATTTCCAGAAACTTTGTTTGAAGGCCCAAATGTGTATTGAACTCCATTTTCGCACGTTGGGTATCCCGAAAATGGAACTTCGTATTCTGTTTCCCACCCAGCGATGCTCTGAACAATAGAAAACCGCACGACTGAACCACTGGGAGCGTTCTGGCCGACAATGCCTGGAAAACTGATTATCAGTCGCGCTCCAAGAACATCAGCACCGCTTCTTTCGTCGAACGTGATGCTTGATAGCCCGACACACCTTCCTTCTTGCGGAGTAGAAGAATAGCCAATCAGCCTCGGCCAATTCGAGTCCGGCCACAATGATTGACACCCATGATGTTGATCGCCGCCATATCCAAAAAGGCCGACGCTCCCGCTGACATTGAGAGAAAGACTTAAACCGGGCGGGCACGATGCGCAGCATTTAGAGCATGGAAAAAGAACCATTATTCACACTCCGCCGCGATCAGATGCCACGTCGAATCTATGCTCGTCACCGCGACCCATCTGGCCGCACTGCCGGAGATGTTGACGTTCGCAAACCTATTGACGCCGGTGAGCGACAGCGGCCCGCTTGGCCCACTGGCTTGAACACCAGCCGCCGTGTATTCCCACACCGTTTGCGTGCCGCCCTTGCTCCACGTCCCGGTGATCTTCCCGACCTTCACGCCGCCGCCGCTCCCGGCACCGATCCGCACCAACCCCCACTTCACGCCGGTGCCGCTTTCTTTCCACAGCACACTCGCGTCGCCGCTCGACGCCGTCTTCATCTGCTCAACAGACCCGCTCTTGACCGTGGCGAAGTTGTCGCTGGCCGATTGAATGTCAAGCTTGACCTGGACAACGCCGTCGATCGCCGCCATGCCGATTTCCCCGGCCTTGATCGGCTGCGTTGCCACGACGTAGCGAGCCCCGGCCGTATCCATTGGCGTCACGCCGACAATCCCCGGATACGCCAGGAACGACATCGTGCCGGCGTCCATTGAGCCGGTGGCCCCGGACGCACCCGTGGCCCCGGTCGGAGTCTCGAGCACGCCCGTAATCTGCAGCACGCCCCAGCGAGCAACGTCGCCCGACGTAGAGTTTCGGCAACGCACCTGGAAGTTGATGGCCGGATACGGACTCGTTGACGCATCGAACCGCGGCCGCGTCGTCACCTGGTCGATGACCTGGTTCCACGCTTGGGCGGCTATCTTTATCGGCTCGCCTGGCCGAACCTTGCGGAATGCGTCGCTCACACCTTGTCCCTCTTGGCCTCAACCAACGGGTGGGCAAACGTGTCGCCAGTGAACATGAAGTGCTGGCCCCACTTCATCCCGATGCCAAGGTCTCGGAAGTCCGTCTCTTCGTAAATCTGGTCGATGTAGACGTACTTGGGTTTCTTGACCGGGAAGTTGGCGTCGATGGCGTCCTCGTAGACGATCCACATGTAGTCCCAGCCCTGCTTGGAATAGACCTCAATGTCGCCAACCTTGAAGTCGTTCTTGCTGAGCTGAACGGAAAACGAGTAGGTGACCGGCACAAGACTCGACGCACGGGAAACGTCGTAACGAGCCCCAAGGAACATCACCTCGCCGCCCTCAAATATCCGCCACTTGTCCTTGTTGATCGTGCCGGTCATCTCGCGAAGTGTTTGGGCGTATGGCGTCAATGCACCGGGGTCGTTTTCTCCGTCGTTACCTACCCCTTCCTTCTTGGCACCTACCATCAAGTACCACGCCGGAACGAGCCACGTTTCGGTGAAGTTGAACGCCGGCACTGTCTTCGTGACGCCGTTGACTTGATTACCGCTGACGTTGATCGCCTTGTATGAGTTTGGGGCACTTGGGCCAGCCGCCTCATACCCATCAGCTTTGATTGCCTGAGTGATATGCTCCGACCCGCCGGTCGTATCTACCGAAATACCATTCGGGATCAGCACGACGCCGTCGCTGTTCTCGACGCCCCACCCCTCGTAGGCATTCACGCCAGCGTTGGAGTAGTTGACCGAAATCTGATACCAACCACCACCAACCGGCCGGCACTGCAGCGTCCCTCGACGATGCCCGTCGTAGTAGAGCGGGGCCAGTTCACGCCCCTTATCCTCGGCGTCGGAATACCCTTCCATCGACCGCACGAGGAACCGCAGCTCAATCTCGCGAGACATCAAGCCGTCCGATCCTACGGACAGCGTGCCAGCCCCGGATTCAACGCCCTCGATACTGTCTGGTGGCAGTGTCGCCATGGTTACGCGAAGGCCAAGCCCCCGTCCCTCGCTTTCTCAACTAGTTGCCGGAGGTAGGTACGCGACTCCTCGGCCGCGATCGCGGCCCGTTCGCTCATGCTCACCAGGTCGCGGTCGCTGCGGGCAGCCACGCCACCGCGGACTCCTGGCGGCACCATGCCGGCTTGCAACGCCGCGGCCCCCGGCATCCGAGCCTCGCCCTGCCGGACGAGGGCGTCGACCCCGTCGGCCATTCGGCCCGTGTTGGCAGCGGTCTCGTCGGCGGCCGTGAGGGCCGGGCCGATGCCGAGTTGCGACGCCACCGCTGCCGAGAACGTCCCGAGAGCCTCGCCGCGGGCCTTGGCTTGTGCTGCCATGCCGCCGCCCATTGGATTTGCCAGCGGGTCGCGATTGGCGTCCCGCTTGATGCCGGAGCCCTTTCCCTTCGCCGTTGAGCCCGACCCGGACATCATCCATGCCGCGGCACCGCCAGCCGCAGCAATGGCAGCGAGAGCCCACCCCCATCCGGGGATGGCAAGCATGGCGACGCGAAGCCCGACAAGTGCCCTCGAAAAGTTTCCGATCACGCTGGTCATGGCACGGACGGCCATGACGAACGTCGTGCGGAAGTTGATGATGTTTTTGATTCCGAAGTTTACGAACCCAAGCATCGCACCAGCGCCGAGGGCGGCTAGGCCAACTCCGAATAGTCCGGCCGCCATGCCAGCAAGGATCGGCGAAATGATCGGCACTTGCGTGAAGATGAACGCCATGAAATCCATCACCGGCACGGCCGCCGCGGCGAACGCCGATAAGGCGGGCGCCGCCCCCACCATGAACGCGATCGCCATCCGCTGGACCGCGGAATACAGCCGCTCAAACGAACCGGTGATCCCCGACATAGCGATGGAAAACTTCTCGGAAACCGTCCGGCTGTTCTCCATTGCTGTCGCAATGTCATTGAAGCCTTTTTCGCCAATGTCGGAGAATGCTTGAATCACGCGAATACCGCGAACGTCGAACACCTTCACGAGTGCTTCGTTCGCGAGCATGGCTTCGCGGGCTTCCTTCCCCATGCCTCCGAGAGCCTTGCGAAATACTCCGGCGAGTTGTGCCAGCGGCAGCAGCTTGCCGGTCTCGTCGACCAGCGACTCCATCGACAGCCCGAGAGTTGCGAGGGCGTCTTTCGCGTCCTTGGCCGGGGCCAGCAGTTTCACGAGCAGCGTTTTGATGCCGGTGCCGGCCTCCTCCCCTTTGATTCCGTAGCGGGCGAGAACAGCCAGCCCTTGCGACAGTCCGAACAGACTTTGCCCGGTGCCCTTGGCAACACTGGCGACGAGGGCAAACGATTCGACCATTGACGCGATCGACGTTTCGCTCGAGTCGGCAGCGGCCGATAGCGTGTCGGCCGCTTGAGTGGCAGAAATGCCGAACACGTTCATCGCCACCTTCATGAACTCGGCTGCGTCCGCGGCCTCGACACCAGAGACGCGAGCAAACTCGGTGGCGGCCTTCGCACCGCCACGCAAGGCGTCCTCAACACCCATGCCAGCCTTGATGAGCAGTGTGAACGACTGTGCGATCTTCTCCGGAGCCACGCCCATCGCACGCGAAAGCCGAATAGCCTCGTCGCGGACGGCTCTCATCTGATCCGGCGTGATGTCGCTGACGGCCCCCTGCAGCTCAAGCAACGCATCTTCAAACGTCGCGGCCTGGCGGGCGGCCAGCACCATCGGCAATCCCATCGCACCGCCGGCGATCGCCATGCCGCTTCCGACCTGACGCATGACGTTCCCGAGCCGGACGACACTGTGCTGGACACGCTTTAGCCCACGCTGGAAGTCAGTGTCGTTCGCGGTGATCTCGACAAACGCTTTTCCGGCCCGAACTGCTCCAGCGCTCATATTCCTTCGCTCAACATTTCTGGAGTGGCGATCGGCACCATCGGAGCCTCACGCATTGGATGGAACTCGGATGCGTCGTAGGGTCGTGATCTCTTCTTGGGGTCTCTGTGGATCTCGGTCATTTGGGCGAGGACTGCACAAGTGTGGTTCCACTCTTCTCGCCGTCGGCCTCGAGAGGCATCGACAAGCTCACGGAGGGACCAATCTCGTGGGTGGACGCCGATGATTCCGGCAAGCTCAAACCCGAGAACCCACGGGTCCACTGGTCGATTGCCCGGTCGATTTCCTTCTCGTACTCCGCGAGATTGGCGTCCACCACCTTGTCCGCCTTGATCTCGGCCTCCCGCACCTTCTGCACTGCTATCCCCAGCACCTTCCTCTGCCGCGGGTGGCAAAAAAAAATCATCTCGTCGATCAACGCCGCGTAGGCGGTATTCAAAACCTCGCCGTCAAACGCTTCGTAGAACTCGTCTGGCGTCACGCCGCGGGCCTCGGCTTGCGGCTCGACCATCGCCCATAGCACCTGGCCGAGCGTCAGTGCGTCGGCGAGCTGGATGAGGCTGTCCCGATTCTCGGTGGCAATGTCGTAGAGCTTGACGCCGGTCGCGGCCTTCACTCGGCCGTAGCTGCCGAAGTTGGCCTCAACCTTCCACTCGCGGCCTTTGTTGTCCTTGAACAAGTGCATCAGTCGTGGCCCCACTGCTTGAGCGTGAACCGCGGCACCACAACCCCATCCAGCGGCTCGTCGGCGTCAACGTCGTGGATCGTGAACTTCGCGTTAGTGAACTCCACCAGGCCGCCCTCGAGGGACAGTTCCAAGATGTTTGGCACCTTGAACCCATCGAACAGTCGCCAACGCAGCCCGTAAAGCCGCGATGCTTGGCTCATGTCTGGAATGCTGACGCTGATCTCGTAAGTCCGCTGAGTGACGATCGTCGACACGACCTGGTGGTTGAACCCGGTCGCGTCGACCTCTGTCACCGTCTCACGCAACGACATATCCGCGGCACCAGTAACCTCCCCGCCCTCAATGGTCAGGATGCACTCCCGACCAAGTGCGTAGGTGCGGCTACGTCCGCCGTCGATAGCCATGCGTCAATGCCTCATACGCCAGCAAGACGCTTGAGCGTGATCGTAAACTCCACAGCACCGTCAATCTCTTGCGGGATCGAAATGTTGTTGACGTAATAAACGCCGGTGACCGCTGCTCCGGTCGCGGGAGTGACGGTGGCTACGCCAGTGCCGTGCATGACCGCAGAATGGTCAAGACACACAACCTCGATCGTCATGTTCTGGCGAACTGGAACGAACTCCTGCACGTCGTCACTGCCACGAGTGGTAACCTCGGCCTCGGCAGAAGTCTCGCGAGTGACCGTGACGGTCTTCACGTCCTTGTTCGCGATTACACTTCCAAACGTAAACGAGCAATTCTTTCCGAGTTGGTACGAGTGGGCAGTGACGGCCATCAAACGGCTCCTTTTGTGCGAGATTTGGCCCGATCGGCCATCTGTACGTCAGTATACCAGCACGATCATCCGCGACGGACCGTAAACCCGCTCCCTCTAGTGCCAGCAGTGTGCCGAAACGAACCCTTGAAAGCCTTGGCGATCGAGCCGTTCGCCACACAGAAATCCATAGCCGGCTTCATGAACGGACGGGCCGGGTAGACCGTCACGATCTGCCGAGACATCGGTCGCCAGTGCGTGATGTTGTTGGGACGCTGGCCGGTCGGCAGTTTCATCGTGATCGGCCGCCGCATACCACCGCTCTTGGTTTTGATCTGCGGGATATAGACCCACGTCCGCAGCCGCACGGTGCCGCCGAACTCGTGAAGGTACGGCAGCATCCGACCCTTCTTTGACGGGCCGGCGACGGCCGAGTGGGTCTGTGAGTCGTAGTAGTTCCACAGATTCCGGCGAAACCCTAGAAACGATGCTTGGTGGCCGCTGTAAGGGGTGTGCGTGAATGGTGGCGACCCTGGCGGTGAAGCCGGCGGGAACTGCACCTCACGGATAATCACGTCGCGTGCCCGCGGAGAAATCACGCCCATGGCTTGGAGGGCCGTCGGGCCAGCTCCAGGGTATCGCTCTTGGAGCGTGCGAGGGATCCGAGACAGCCCCCGCTTCTTGATGATTCGCCTCGCACGATCCTTCACCAGCATCGACGCTTTCGACAGCGCCTTGAGATCCATTTCCGACATCGCGGCCTGCACGGCTTCGCGGTCAAAAAACATGGACGTGCTGGCCCGCATTCCCACGGCCGGGATGTTTGGCACGATGCGAGGAATGTTTGGGATCACGCCGTGACTTTCGCTTGAGCCCTGCGATACGTCACCATGATTTCGCCCATGAACACGCGATGGTTCGTGATCTGGTCGGGCTGAAACGTGACGGAGTTGGAGATCGAGAACCACGAAACACCGGCCGGCATGGCCGGCACTGACGCGGGAATGACTTTCGAGCGAATCGCGTCGACGATGTTCGTCCGCAGCTCTACAAGGTCGTCCACGTCCTCGTCTGTCGTGATCCGCTTCGCGATCACGACGTGAACGGATACCTCAAACAAATCGGCCCCGTGCGTATGGTTGGACACTTCGCACTCACCGGGAACGACCGACACTTTCAGCGTCGACACGTCATCGCCTTGGAAGTCGGGCACGAACCGGCGAACGGCAGCGATCTTGGAAATCGCACCGTCAAACGTATGTCTAGAGAGACTGTCGGCCAGCGAGTCAGCAATGAGTATTTCGATGGCATTCATGGTTTCGGGCCTTCCTCTACTTCCATTCTCCCAATCGCCAGCACGTTGTCCGCGTGCCGCTGATTGCCAGGATTCCGTCGTGCGGCTTCCTTGGCATGGCTAATAGCCTCACCCATGAGCCCCAGCTTGTAGGCGGCTGAATACGCCACGTCGGCTGGAAACTCTCCGTAGGCAGCCGGATCGCTCGCGTGCGACCGGTTTTCGTCGGAGCAGTTCAATGCTTGCCGTGCCCAGTAGAGTGCCCCCACCGCGTCACCTTTCGACCAGGCCAGCTCAGCGACGTGGGCGTATGCCTCTGGCTCCAGCGGGCTCTCCAGCATGGACCCGAGCATGTGGCGGGCACGTCCACGCTCGTCACGCCTGGCAAGCACCCGGCGGGCATACGCCCGCTCATTCGCGGCCCCGCCCGGCATGGCAAGGTATTTCTGAAACTCCTCGACGCACGCCGCATCGTCGGCGTAGTCCAGCTCGCGAGCGAAATACCACTGCATCCTGGCGTCGGCCGGATTCTCGCGGACGGCTTGCCGGAGAAGCGTGAGGTCGGTTTTGTGGGTCTTTCCTGGTTGCCGGTGGTGGCGGATCACGACGCCGTCCGATTGCGTCTGCACTTCATCGCCGTCCCACCTCACGAGCCCCTCGTGCGTCGCCCCGGTCCACCGGTAGCCAGTGCGGGTGTGAATGCGGTCGCAGCGGAACCGGACCACGTCTGACCACCAGTACCAGTAGCGGAGCTTGGTGGTCTCCGGCTTCCAATCACGCTCTAGGGCTTCCCGCCAGCCGGGGTCGAGGGCTTCGTCGAGATCCAGACGGATCACCACGTCGGCGTCGGCCGGGGCGTGCATCAGCGATAGGTTGTGGCCGTCGTCCCACCGCCACGGGATCGGAGCCCCGCGGGCCACCGTCACGCCCGCGGCCTCGAGCAGCTCCACCGTGTTGTCGGTGGAGCCGGTGTCGGTGACCACCCGAACGTCGGCCTCCCGGCACGACGACTCCCACCGCTCGACGTTTGCGGCTTCATTGCGGGCGAGGGCGTAGATGGCGACTTTCATGTGAGGATGGCCCCCTGCCGCAGACCGTCATCGAAATACTCCACGGTCCGGGCCTGCTCCTTGGCGAACGTCTCGACCGCCGCCCGCACCTCCCGGTTGTCACAGTCATCGGCCAAGATCACCCGGCTGCCGGCCACCAGCCGGAGGTCGGCGAGAGCCCCGGCGTAGGAGTGGTCGCCATCGACGTGGGCGAAGTCTGCCGGCGGCAGCGACTTGATCGCGTGGGAATCCACCACGACCAGGTCGGCGTCGATCTGGTGCTTCGCAACGAGCCGCCGCCAGTGGGCGAGACAGTCGTAGGAGTCGGCGTCCATCGCACCGTCGATACAGAGGTAGTGGGCACCGGGGGCCGCGGCATCAAACGTCAGCAGCGAGTAGCCGCAGCGGGTGCCGATCTCGATCACGCTGGCCGGCTTGTAGCGTCGAAAAATCTCGCCTTTCATCGCGTAGTGAAAAATCACTCGCGAGTCGCAGCCGAACCAGTCATCCTCGCGCCAGTTGCTCTCCAGCAGTTTGCGAACGGAGTCGGTCCATGCTGCCGATGCTGTCACTCCCATGCGTCCACCATGATGTTGAGTACGTCGGCGATCGGAACGTAGGCCAGCCACGCCTCGGCGTCCCGCACGCCGAACGATGCCACAAGGGTGTCCTGGCCGCTGACCGCAAGCCCGGCGGCGAACTCGATGCTGCGGGTTTCTCGGAATGCGAACGGCGGGGATACCCGCGTGATCCGCCAATCGGCCCCTTCGTCGAACATGACGAATCGGTGCTCGTAGACCCGCCGCCCACCGGAGACGGCGACCTCGTGGACGATCGCCCACCACAAACCCGGAGCCCATGGGTGCTCGACGAGCTGCGACCCGCCGCGGAAGCCGCGGGCCACCAACGGAGCCTCGGCGTGAGCGGTCACAGTCCAATCGTCGCCGTCCTCGCGGACCAGGCACGTCCGGCCTTCGTGGCTGCACGAATACAGCCACTCCCGCCGGCCGGTGATCGGCATCCAGTTTTTTTCGTGTCGGCCGCTGACGGTATCGTGGCAGCGGAGGTCGTGGATCCGGTCGAACCTCTCCAGCTTCCCGACGCCGATCCGGCAAGTCCCGTCGCGGTCTGCCCAGTTGCGGATCGTGGCCGACGCAATCAGTTCGCCGTCCACGGAGTTGAGCCGCACGTCCTCGAGCCCAGTCACCGCGAACCCGCTGGCTTCGTAGTCTGCGGCCCAATAGCGTGCGTGCCCGTCACCAGGCTCGACGAGGCAGTTGAACGTCCGAATAGCTTCGCGGTCCTCCGGCGGAATGACGTAGCGACCGTTTTCGTCGATCGAATAGTTGCTCGACCGCACGTTGACGAGCAACCGGTCTCCGTGACTGACGACCGAAGGGTTGAACAGCGACCATCCGACGCGGGCCGGCGGCACGTCGATCTGCGTGAACTTGGCGGCGACGCCCTGGTCGGACAGAGTCCGCGTGTACCACGTCCGGTTGCTGCGGACCTTCTCTTCCTTCTCCGGCGAGAGCGGGAGACGCATGAGCCGTTCGCACGCCCGGCGGCCAGCGTCGTGCTCGCCGCAGTAGTAAGCGTGGGCCGCGAGTCGGTGTAGGTGTTCGATCATGCCGGTGTTCACCTGTTCACCGGTTAGCCTAGCGGGATCGGCGTGGGCGTAAACCCCGGATTTATTCGGGAATCACGGGAAGCGTTGCCGTGTATTCCGCTTCGTCGATCTCGTCAACGAGGCCAGATGCGATTAACTGAGGAAGCATCTGCGACGGCAACACGTACTCGCAGTAGTCATCCGCCACGGCCAGGTAGACGCGACCCTCGGCGTCGTGCGGGCAGTCGGCGGGCGGCGGCAGCGTCGTTCTGGTGCGAGTTGCCTCGTTGGGGTATCCGTAGGCCGCGTCCAGTTGGGCGTTAACGTGAGCGAGCACTTCATCCGTGGAGCGAAAATACCGCGTCATAGCGTTATGCCCCACTTGTTCCCAAGATAAGTCCGCACAGCTGCCTGCTGCGTGTCGTCAAGTTGGCTTGAGTAATAGAGAAACTCCGCGATGCCGGGATGCCCCGCCCGCGTTGCACTGTCAAGTGCGAACAGTGTCAGAACCTTGTTTCCAACCGGTGCCGAAACGGTTGCAGTGTTATCGGTTCCGACACTGTTGCCGTTGTAGATGCGAGAGAGAGTCGTACTGAACACCAGCGTCCCTACTCGCCAGATGTCCGGTGTCCCAAGGCCGGAGACGGTGAGCGTGCCTTGGTTTGAAGCTCCGCGTCTTGCCTGTAGTTGATTCGTGCCTGGGTTCATTAAGAACGAGTGCACGTCATTCACGCCGCCTCGCTGAAAGATAAACGGAGTGCCAGCAGCATTGGCGATTTTCCAGACCAAAAAGATCGTAGCCGACGAGCTGGACGCGAATGCACTCGCCTGAGTCCATTGCGTCCCGCTGGTTGTCAGCGTGCCCTTACCGTTAAGCCCACTGGCGTTGTAGGTCGGCTGCAGCGATGCCGACCCCTGGACTTGATGCCGTCCGTTCCCGCTGAGATCGTTCCATTGCGACACAGTGCTGCCGTTGAGCGTGATGCTCGCGGCATTGCTGGCGTCGTACCAGGCCGCCAGCCCAGTAACATCCGACGGCGAAAACTGCCTCGTGGCGCTCTTCCGAAATACCACCGGCAGCCGCGTCCGCACGCCACCGCGGGGCCACGATCCTCGAGGGCTCATGCCGTCACTCCCACAAAGGTCGTGTGAATCCTTCGCACCCGCTGGGAGCGGTCGCCCCACTGCCACGGGTTGCCGGCACCAGCCGGCAACGCGACTTCGTACACCCGCTTCACGCCGCTGGCGTCGGTCTCGGTGATGCGGTCGCCACGCACCGGGGCGTCCGGCCAATCCGATACGCCAATGAAATAGTCGCGAGTCTCGTATCTGATGATCTGGCCGGCGGTATCGGCGGCCTCAAACCGCGACCCGCCGATCGTCGCCGGCACCACGGATGGAATGAGCGACCCAAGGGCACGGTACTCGACGTTCACGGCCATGTGGAGCTTCCGCTGCTCCTCAAACCACGTCGTGCCCTTTGCTATGAGGTCTTGCATCATGTTCACAGTGGTGCCACAAGCCGATGGCGATCACGTCACGCATGAGTCACCAGGTGCGAGAGGGGCGGGCACGGCCGGTAGCTGGCCGCACCCGCCCCCTTGCGTGGGGTCGATCACGAGCCCGGCCAGAGGAGCACGGCCACCTGGCGATCGGTCGCCAGACGGGCACGAGCCAGGTAGCCGGCGTTGGTGCCGGTCGAGGCGTCGAACACGCCGCTGGTGGCGTACCACTTGATCGCCGAGCCTTGGGCACCGGTCACGCCGGTGGCGGCCACCGGGCCGGTCACGATGCCGTTGACAAGAACCGCACCAAGTTCGTTCGCGACGATCGCACGCTCGGCCATCGTCACGAGGGAACCGAGGACGACCATTTCGCCCGCCGCCACGCCCGTCGTCGGGGTGTAGTCGAGCTTGTCGCCGTCCGCATAGTAGGAAGCCATCTAAGAAACCTTTCGTAACTGAGGGAGTGGTTGGTGAGCCCCGGCCGGCGGGTTTGGCCCCCGCCGGCCGGGAATGGATCACATCAAGATCAAGCCGTCGCCATCCGGTAGGCACCGCGGGCTTCGGCCTTGGCAACGCCGTAGGAGAAGTGCCCGCGAACCTGGATGCCGAGCTGATTGAAATCGGCCTCGGCCTGCTGCACCGTCGGCAGCCGTTGGCCGTTCAAGAACGCGACTTCCATCGCCGGCAGTTCGGCCGGGTTCGCCATGAGCCACCAGGTCGTACCGCTGGTGAGGTACGCCGAGCTGACCACGCGGAACCGACCGGCGAACACGTTCACGTTGCCGCGAGTCGCGTTCTCTCCGGTGATGAGCACCGACGAGCCCATCAGCTCCTCGGCCGTCATCTCAAGCTCCGGCGGGACGAGCAAGAGCTGCGGCGTGATGCCGAGCGGGTTGCCGTCGGGATCCGTGAGCTTCCGGTAGGAAGCCACCGCCGTCCGCAGGGACGAAATCGCGAGGGCGTTACCAGCCGCGGCCGACTCCGCACGGTAGAACGACGAGTTGGACGCCTGGAACTCCGTCCAGAAATCCTTGTTGAGCTTCACCGCGGCGCCGCGGCCCAGACGGGCCGGCACTTGGGTAAGAGCACCAAGGTCGTCGTTCACGATGTCGACCATCGTGATCGAACTCATGCGGCCGGTGAGCTTGGCCTTGATCGTCCGCGTCTCGTCCGAAGCGTCGGCCGACTTCAGTTCGCCGGAAGGTCCAACATCCTCGAAATCGAAACCGCCGTTGAGCCGCACGCCGGTGACAGTCTTGTAGTCACTGACCGAGCGGATCGACGCGATCTGGTCCCACGCCGCCTCGACAGCGGTGTAGCCCTGGAGCAAGAACTTGCCGTAGGTCGCGGCGAGCACGTTGGAGATCGAGTGAGTGGCGAAACCACTCGCGAGCACCTCCCGCACGTTGCCGGCCGAGACGCGGGCGGGGCCGTGATACCCGTTGGCACGGGCGGCCTCGACGAGCACCTCCTGCAGCGACGTGCTGCCACGCCGACGGTCGGCCGCCTCGAGGGTCTTCTGGTCGAAGACCTTCTCGACGTTGCCGAGTCCGCCGTTGAGGCAGAGCGCCGCTTCGATCACCCGCGGGTCGTGAGCCGCCGAAGCGTCCACGACGTGGGCAGCCGGAGCCTTGGGCCGCTCGGCACGCACCTCGGCGAGCCGGTCGGCACGGAGCCGTTCCAGCACGATGTTGGCGACGGCCTCGGCGTCGATGGTGTTGGCACCGTCGTTACCGGCAATCACCTTCTGGTCCGCGGCGACAATCGCCGTGGCTTCCGTCGTTGGCACGGCGGCCTCGACGGGCTTCTCGTTGAGCTGCTCGCTCATAGTGGAAACCTCATTCGCCTCGGCGGCGATAGCCGCGGACGTCGCACTGTCCGCACCGAACAGGACCACGCTCGTTTCGCGGAGGACCGCTCCACGAGCAACGCTGATGGGGCCGGGGAACTCGCGACCGTTGACGGTCACGCTCGCTCCCGCGGCGATGTTTTCGATTGAGCCAACGTCGGCACCGATGCTCGCTTGCAGCGGCACCCCGGCCTTCGCCAAAGCGATGAGCTTGTCGGCCGCCGGCGTGCCGCGAATCAGTTCCCCGCGAAGCATGAGCTGGTTGCCGTCGTTGGTGGCTTCTAGGCTCTTGCCGATCACGGAGTCGAGGAGCGGCATTTCCTTGCCGTGGGCGTAGAGAATCGGGATCGGACGCGAAGCGTCCATGTGTGCGAGGTCCACCACCAGCGGGTTTCGCGACCACCCCTGGCGGATTGACGCCCCGGTGTAGGCCACCAGCTCAAACGTCGGCACAGCGGCCTCGTCGGCCGCTTGCACGTTGAGGGCCGCGGATAGTTCGATGCGATTGTTCATGAGTTGGCGTCCTCGGTTTCTCGCTTGTAGACACCCTCGGCCCACGAACGGCCGGCGTCACCGCCCCACAACAGCCAGGATATTTCCGCGTTGGAGGGCGGATCCTCGCCGTGGTTGTTCTTGTAGGCCGAGTGGCGGGCGAAGAACGAAACCATCCGCCCGATCGTGTCGAGCGAGAGGGGTCGGCCGTTGGCGATGTCTCGAGCCCTCGCGATTCCGACTGCAGTCCCGCCACGACCGTATTTCGATCGCAGATCAAGACCGCGTTTTGCAGCCGCACGAGCGGCTTGCGGTGGCCGGTAGCCGTCGGCGGCCTCGATGCCGTCCTCGTCGTCCTCGGCGGCCATTGCCGCCGGCTGGGCGTCAACGCCAAGCTCACGCTCCATCGACTTCTCAACAGCCCGTTGACGCAGCACCACCCGCCAATCGCGGCCGCGCTTGGCACACACTTCGGCGAGGCTCGCCATGTTGTTGGAAACCATCGCCGCGTCGGCGTCGGCTTCCTTGAGTGGATCGACGTGTTCAAATCCGTCCCACGTCCACGTCCAGTTCCACGCCGAGAACGGCGGGAGACCACGCGGGAGGATGCCGGCGGTCACGGCCTCGTCGAGCCACGACATGAGCAGCGGGTCGAGGAACACCCGTTCCATGTCCGACCGCTCGACGGCGATACGCTTGCGATACACGAGGTAGTCGCCACGCATGGACGAGTAGTTCGCGGTGGACGAATCCATCGCGGCGACGATGTACGGCATATCCAGCGACCGGGCGATCTCGTTGAGCATCCGACGAACGAAAGCGTCGTGCGACGAGGTCGGGTGCTCGGCCCGCATCTGCACCGGCTCCCACCCGTCGGGGGCGGCAATCGCCATCCCGCGGACGATCGGCATCGTCTCGAGGGTGGAGAGACTCGCGGCACCGGACCCATCGGCCGGCATGGTCGTTTTCAAGATCGCGGCGAACGATGCCGCCGTCTCGGCGGCCGTCACCACCGCGAGCGTGTAACGCCGCAGCAGGGCGAACAGCTCTAGCGAAGGGGCGATCTCCGGCACACCGCGGTGCTGGCCGGGGCGTGTCGCGTGATACCAGTGGCAGACGTACTCCGACTCGATCCACTGGCCGTCCAGCGTGAATCCTGGCAGCAGCGAGCCGGGGTGCGATCTCGCCACCCAGTAGTCGGTGACGTTGCCGTCGTCGTCGAAACGCACGCCGTCAACGTCGTTCTCGGTCAGGTAGCCGACCGGCGAAATGACCTGGTCGGCCTCGACGAGTTTGAGGTCGAGCTGCACGCCGCGGAGTTTGGAGTTGTTCGTCTTGAGCCCGAACACTTCGCCGTCGCTGATCTTGCTGGTCTTAGCGATCCGCAGTTTGCGGGCGAGGTCGATCTTGTCAGCCCAATCAAGAAACGCCGTCTCAACCGATCGCACCGCGTCGGGAGATACGTCGGGGCCGAGATCGAGTTGGAGCCGCGGGCCGGTGCCGACGAGGTCGTTGGACCAGGTGGACGCGATGCCGGCCGCGTAGGAGTTATTTCGCAACTCGTAGCGGGCACGGTTACGGAGGATCTGGCGGACTTGCGGCTGGAGTCCGGCGTCGGCCGAGAGGTTGTCGGCCCGCGACCAGTGGTTGCGGTTCAAGTCAGTCGTTTGGGCGGAATCGTATTTCGCACGCACCATCGTCGAGATCGCCGCCTTTTGGGCGTCGATAGTCGACTGCATGGTGGACCGCGAGGGTCCAAGGATGCGTGAGAACAAGCCCATCAGCACTGGCCCCCAAGGCCGCCGGCACCGTCACCAGACTTCACTTCCGACTTTTCAGAGTCGTTCTCTGCGGTCGTCGTAGTCGTTTTTGTCACGATGCCCCCGGATACTGGCACTGGGCATACCGGATGCACGCGAACGGCGAAGCCGTGTTCGAGGTTCGCGAACTAAGAACGAACTTCGCGGCCTCGACCTGGCGGTCGAGTTCGTGCTGCTCGACCTCGCCGGCGTCGGTGCGGGCACGTCGCGGCTGCGTAAGATTCGCAGCGATCGCGTCGATCACCTCGTCGTTGGTTGGCACACGGGCACTCCGGTGTTTGAGAGCCGCAAAACGGCCTCTAACACCAGTGTACCAATGTCTACTACCACGACGGGCTATAGAAACTCGATGAAGACATCGCACTCGATCTCGTCATCGACCTCGTCCCAAAAAGCGTCGTCGAGGTACGTCGGCATGGCGGTGTCTCCTTACCGCCATTTTACGCCCAGCCGATACGGGCGTTCAGTAGGCCCGATTCATCGGCAAACGTGTCAAGGAACACGAGATATGCGGCAGATATTCCGCGTTAGCGCGGCAAGCGTGCGGCTAGCGGCTGCACGGCGATGACAGCTTGGAGATATACGGCCAACGGTAACGGATATACGGGTCCGGATACTTACTGGTTCTAAGCCTACGCCGCCTCAACTATTGCTCGCCCGATGACTTCCGCTACTTGCGGCACGATGGAGTTCCCGAGGCATCGCAATCGGTCCACCCGATTGGGAACCCCATAAGCCATTCGACAAACTCCGGGTTCAGTCGGCCTCCATCCGGTGAAGGCGTCGGATACTTCCTCGTCTTCGTCTCGCCACGCTCGACCGCGTGGTCGAGGCAGTCCCTCGCCGGCGTGTTCCAGCACGGCCCCTTGTAGTCCCGTGCGGCCGGCGTCGGCCAGATCGTCCTGGGCTCGTATGGGCTTTCGCTCCACTCCTCGATCGGCGGACAACGGCAGTCGTGGGCGTGTTCCCCGTGAATCGTGCAAAGGTAGTTCTCGCAGCACGGGCACTTTTCCCAGGCCGGGCTCTTTCCGTCCCACCACGAAGACCCGGTCGCGTCGGTGCGGGGCACCGACATCGCGAGCGGAGACTGTGTGCCATTCAACGCCATACCCTGCCGAGCGAATGGCGGCGAGAATCCCGGCGAACGTGCGGCCTCGATCATTGCTGAGAATGCTGGCGGGGTTTTCCGCCACAACGATCCTTGGGCAGAGAGTCGCAACAACTCGGAGAAACTCGCCCCACATCCATCGCTCATCGGCCGCCCCTTTCTTCTTGCCAGCCAAGCTCACGGGCTGGCACGGAACGCCGCCGCAGATCAGATCGACTTCCCACGATCCGCCATCGTCTGGCGGGAACGTCTCAACGTCGCCCCACCTACGAACGCCAGGCCAGTGTTTTGCCAGAACCGAAGAAGCGTAGTCGTCCTTTTCCACCTGCCACTTGCATCGCATTCCTGCGCGTTCAAGTCCAAGGTCGAAGCCTCCAATGCCTGCGAAAAGCGACCCGAATGTGAGCGGCTTAGAACCAAGCGATGCAACGGACGGC
>Ga0181343_1000208_pt1 | contig 28412 bp, 29 predicted proteins | sample Su13VDMLBSD_FD_130110 | JGI IMG/M metagenome (GOLD analysis project Ga0181343, IMG submission 130110) | Freshwater viral communities from Lake Michigan, USA - Su13.VD.MLB.S.D | ecosystem: Environmental > Aquatic > Freshwater > Lake | place: USA: Michigan | collected 2013-07-15
ACATCGCATACCCTCATTCAGAATGAATACATCACTTTTGTATTCGTAAGAGATACGTGGAGATTGATGAATGAAATCTCCCCAGCTTCATTGTCGTCTGTTCCTTCACTCACGATTTCAGGTACGGCTGCTAATTCTTTGAATTTTAGTGGAGTTGACGGTGGCATTACGTTTAGTTCTTCAACCACTGGCAATGTAATAACTGGTGGAGGAAATATTATTGTTACTGGTTTGATTGGGGCAACGTCTATTACTGGTGGAAGAGTTTCTGCTACGACAAAAGGAATTAAGACTGCGGGTCCGCTTGTAGAAAAAATAGAAACTTCTGATATTTATGACAACTCCGCCCTTTCCACCGACATTGCACTGACTGGGGCGCAATTTAATATGAAGACAAGGATACTTCACTTTATTCCCTCAGGAGGATCTAGAACCGTTACACTTCCTGTTGCAGATGACGTCATTTCTAATTCTGGTCTTATTCTTTCAGACCTTGAAGTTGGTGATTCATTTTATTTTACGGTGATAAATGCTGCGGGCGCTAACACAGTATCAATAGCTGCTACAAACCTTGGGGTTAATGGATATGGAAACAAGACTATAGCGGTTAACACTGCGGCAGAATTTGCTTATAGGTTTACAAATGTTACGACTGGATCGGTAGCAGCCGAACTTCATAGAATTTCTTAAACATACCAATCAATTTAATTTAATGAACACAAGAAGACAACCCGCCACGACTGCATCCGAAGTTGATGTAGTAGAGGCAAAAAAGCCTGTAGCACGCAAAGCGTTTACAGTAAAGCAAAAGAAGCAAGAGGCTTCTCACTCGGTGTATCGAACGCTCAATAGTTCTGGGGTGGCTTTCATCCTGCAACAAAAAGGAGTTACGGTATTCGACAAGAGCGATAACAGCATTCGTAGTATTCGATACTGCCCTAACGAGCAGTCGATCTACATTGACGAGCAGTCAGAGCATGCTATAAGAGAAGCTGTTATCTTCAGAGAAGGCTACCTGATGGTTCCTTCAGACAAGCCAAACCTCAAAGCTTATATGGAGGCTCATCCAGAAAATAAAGTTAACGGGGGAAGTACGTTTGAAATGGTAGACACGGAGGCCAAGGCGGCTAACACCCTTGAAATGGAGTTCAGCATCTCTAAAGCTATTGACGTAGTGAGAGATAGCCAGATTACAGAACTGCTTCCTATCGCTATTTACTTTGGAATCAATGTCAACAGACCAGCAGCCGAGATCAAATATGATTTGGTCCAGACGGCGAAGAAGAGCCCTTCTCAATTTATGGATGCACTGGACAGCCCTACGGTACGGGTTAGATCCATCCTCCATCAATCCAAGGAGTTCCAGATTTTGAACTTCAAGGAAGACGCGGTGAAGTGGTACGATAGCAATCAAGTTATCGTGTCAGTTCCTGTTGGGCAAGACCCCATGGACGTTATGACTAGATTCTGTCTTACGGATAAGGGGATGCTTGTCCTTGAAGATCTTGAGGACAGATTGGCTAAGTTGTAAGATTGTTTGTTTGATCAAGAGAAGGCCGCTCAATAGGGTGGCCTTTTTTTGTATCTTTGTTTTATGTTTTCAAACATAGTAAACGTATATCATGCTGTGTTGGAGCTGGCGAACAAGGATCAGAAGGGTTTCGTGTCCGCACAGGCATTCAATCGTTTTGCCCAGCAGGCACAGCTGAACATATATAACGCCCTCTTCTCTGAAGTAGAGGAATACAGAAGATCGTCTAGACAGAACATAAACGCAAAGGGGGATAAGTCTAGGCTCAAGCAGATAGAAGAAGATCTCGGATTCTTCTCTAAAAATGCTACGGTGTCTAAAACCAGTGGGGTGTTTACTAAGCCAGACGACCTCTCCAGAATCATCTCTATATCTACGGCTGGGCCTATGCTGCTTGGGACGTCTTCTAGAGTTCCTATCGACATCTGCTACGACGAAGAGAAGATTGAAAGAATACTTATTAGCGACCTGGCTGCCCCGTCTGAAAGCCACCCAGTTGCACTGGTATCAAACAACGTAGAGGTGTTCCCTTCTAACATAAGCAAGATCCTTGTGCGCTACTACAAAGTGCCTGGGGCTAGAAACTCATCGGGGGTAAGAGTAACTGGTAAGCCTACCTTGAACTTCTCAAATAATACTGCCAGCGTACATGACAGCCTTCATTTTGAGTTCCCAGAACACTACGAGAATGAACTGGCTATAGAAATCGCTAAGATGATCGGGGTTAGCATTCGTGACGCGGACATAGTGTCGTTCTCTAATGACGCTCAAACACCTAAACTGCATCAGTGATGGCAAGGAACACGATAAAGATTAGCCAGGTCATCAATGACTTCTTGATCACGCTAGATCACGACGACTACGCGAATGACGTCACTCACGCCTCTGTGAGGGTCATAGCGTTGCGCGGAGTGCGTGAGATGGGGTTTGATATGCTCAAGAAGATTCGCTCCATTAAACTGCCTGTAAATGCGTCAAACAGCACGGTAGATCTCCCAGACGACTTTGTGGACTTGGTGAAGATTGGAAGTGTTAGCAGTGACGGGTTGGTTTACGTCATGGGGGAGAACAAGAACATAAACTACTCTCAGAAATATCTTGAGCAGAATGGTGTGCTGATTGACTCCGATGGGGATGGGATATACGACAGAGTAGATTCTAAGTCTAGCACTTCTGATTCTACGCCAAGCACGTCTAACATATCTGACGGTCTTGATGATTACATCTTCAGGAACTACGTCTATGACAACTCTTACGGGAGACTGTACGGTGTAGGTGGGGGCAACTATCTCGGTCAATTCAGAATCAACCTTGACCAGAACAGAATTGAGGTAGACACTCACAACGGCGCATCTGAGGTGGTTATAGAGTATATCGCTGACGAAGCTAGATCGCTAGACCCGTCTATCCATATCTACGCAGAGGAGGCACTTAGGGCTTATATCTACTACAAGCTGATTGAGCGCAAGGCATCTGTACCGTATAACGAAAAGGCTCGTGCAAGACAAGAGTACTACAACGAGTACAGAAAGGCTAACGCTAGAATGAAGTCGTTCAGCAAAGAAGAGGCTCTGAAGACTATAAGAAAGAATTACAAGCAATCACCCAAAGGTTAATGGCTGTACATAAGATAATCCCAGCTGCCCTAAATAAAGACAGCGACTTTCGGACTGTCTCTAATACAGAGATGACCGATGCGCTGAACATTACTATATCACCAGACTCCAACGGGAATGCCTTCGTTCTAAAGAACAGCAGGGGCAATGTCGTACTCCAACACCCAAGGGACTTATACAATAACAGCGGGGCTGCTAGAACCGTGATTGGGAGTGTGACAGATTACGATCAGGATTACATATACTTCTTTGTTCATGGGGCAAATGAAAGCCACGGGATATACAGGTGTAACTTCAATACAGACTCTCCATTTTATGAGATTGTGCTTGAAAGGGCGGAGTTGAACTTCGTAGCGGATTCGTACATAGACGCAGATGTAGTTAGGTATGACGTAAATCAGAATGGGTCGGTAGAGACGATAATCTACTTCACTGACGGTAAGTCTGAGCCAAAGAAGATCAACGTAGACAGGGCTATGTCTGCTGGTGCGCTTACAGGCTATGCCACAAGTGATTACGCTGAGTTTTTGAGCGTATGTAAGACACCCCCTATATCTTCTATAACGGCTACTGTAAACACAGACAACAGCTTCAAGCAGAACTATATCTACGGTAGGTGTTTCTCATTTGGGTGTAGATACGTGTACAAGGACGGTGAGGTTAGCGTGCTCTCCCCGCTTTCTGAGGTCATAGTAAATAGGTACTTGTGCAATGCCTATTTTGGAGGGACTGCCGTATTGGACAACGGTATATACGCATCCATTGAAAACTACGTATCTATAACCGTCCCATTATGGGGAAAAGAGGTTTCTAAGATTGAACTTGTTTTTAGAGACAATCAGACTGGGGCATATCACCTTATAGATAGCGTTCCAGTCGGGGCCACAAAAACGCTAAATGGAACTCAGGTCTGGGATTATTCAACGCGAGTATACAAGTTTTATAACGACCAGACATATCCGATCATCCCATTTGTAGAGGCGCTGAAGGGATTCGACTCGGTACCAAGGACAGCTTTGACGCAGTCCTTTGTTAACGGCAGGCTTGTATACGGAAACTACAGCGAGAATTTTCCAGAAGTCTCTGGTGACGCTACATTCGCCGTGTCATATCCATCGTGGACCAATAGTAGCTCTAATACAGAGGTGGCTACGTCTAGTGGGATAAAGACTTGGAAGAACGGGGTAAGCCACAACTTCGGTGTAGTATTTTACGATGAAAGGGGAAGACATTCTTTCGTGAAAGAACTTGGTTCTGTTTACGTGAAGAATATGGGTGAGAGAACAGGACAGGGAGAAAACAAAGGAAGAGCTGAAATAACCGCTAATCTTAGCGGGATTATTATGCCTACGTGGGCTAAGTATTACTCTTTGGTATACGGGGGTAATAACCAGATAGAAGACTTCATTCAGTACTACGTAGCTGACGGTTTTCAGTCGTTTTATTACTCTGCTAATTATAGCGAAACGTATGATCCTGATGTTCAAAACCAAGGCACTGGATTTACATCTACAGAGGACTGGAACAATAAGGTATTTGTTTCGTTAAAGAACTGGGTTAGCGAACTTGGGTATACTGGAAGAGGCGGGGTAGACTATGCTTATAAGTTTAGAAAAGGAGATGTGCTAAGGGTTGTAAGATATTCGGCTAGCGGAACGAACCCAGACACATATACTTATCCAGAGGCACTTGAGTACAAGATTTTGGATATGGTGTTCTTGACAGAGAACGTAGATAATCAAAACGCAGAGTCAACCGAGCGAATAAGACAGGCCCTGCAAGCAAATGCCACGGCTCAAGATAACGTAATTCAAAATATATTCTCAGATATAATAACCACCCCAACAGAAGCTGCGGAACAGGAATTACAAAACGCTGTCAATGACTACAATAAAAATCTCGCAAGGATAATTCAAGAAGAGGGTGTCCTTCCGCAACATATGCACATGCGTTTTAGCGGCAGAAACCCGCTATTCAACGGGAACTATGCACCATGTAAGGGGTGGTTTTTGGTTCTTGAGCCGTCTTCTTCCTCTGTTGCCACTGCTAATGGGGGTACGTCTTGGAATCCTCTTACGACCCCTCAACACGTCTCTCCAGGGGAAACTGTTAGCCCCAATCACACTGTAACAACACCTCACTTTCACCCGTTAGCTAACTGGGGCAAACACGTTCTTGTTGAGATATATACCCCAAACAAGACTATAAAGCAGTCTAAAGTATACAAGGAGATTAACATAGTTGGGACGGCTAATCCTGGTGCCCCTCTCCCGTATAACCTGGCTATAAGCGGAGGTGATGTATGGTGGAAGGGAACCCCGCTGCTAAAATGTAGTATAGTCGCAAACGAATTTAAACCTAGGGACTTAACTGGATACACATATCACGCGAGATTTATAGAGAGTAGAAATGCATCTCACTATTACTCTTCTCGTGCTGATTCTTTCGGGAAGACGTTCTTTGTAAACAGATACCTGCCTTCTGGCAATAGAGGTAATGATCGCAGGTTCTCCCTTACATACAGCGACGAGTTCTTCAGTGATTCTACTAGACTGTCCTTGTCTAGCTTCACCACGTCTTTAGCCAACTACAAAGACTTCCCTTCTGAGTACGGGCAGATAGACAGAATCATAAACAGCGGAGACAGCCTGTATGTCCTTCAGGACGCAAAGGTTTCAAGGGTCAGTGTAGGGAAGGTGGCTTTGCAGCTCGCTGACGGGACATCTAATCTGATAGCATCAAATGAGGTGTTCTCTGAGCCGTACTTCTACCCAGGCAGCTTTGGTAGCTCTGGGATGATCGGGGCCGTGGTAGAGCGAGATGGAAACATATACTTCCTAGACATTACCTCTAAGAAGGTGTTTAGAGTGAATTCTGGGGAGTTTACAGACCTCTCCGCCAAGAATATGTCTTCGTTCTTCTATGCTAAGATTGAAGCGATAAAGAAGTGCTATGATGGTTCTGGAGGTCAGGGAAGTAGCCCTGTATTCCCTAGAATAATTGGGGGTTGGGACCCAGACTACGACGAGTACCTGTTAACAGTAGGGGATGGGTCTTACTACAGCGCAAGGGCGGGCGGCATGCAAAACCTGCCTGGGTTTACTATAGCTTATAGCGGAGTGCTTGAATCATGGACCACTCGGTATAGCTTTATCCCAACGTGCTACGGGTCGGTTGGTGACGTATTAGTTTCCTGTAAGTACTCTTACAACCAAGGGGATGACTTTAAGCTATTCTACCATCACGGTGGTTCTGGTAGTCTTCAAGCTAATTATTACGGCACTCAGTACGACTCTGTATTAGAGGTAGTGTCTTCCCTCAGCCCATCTGAAAACAAGGTGTATACATCGCTCTCCCTTGAGGGCAATTACTCTGGGTGGACAGCCTATGCATACACCTCTAATCAAAGCTCTTCTCAATTCAGCATTGCTCAAGCTAGAGAGGGCATGTACTATGCTCAGATCCCGAAAGACACTTCAGCCGTCAGCACTAAGCACAAAGTAGAGATAGGTACGTTGGCTTCTGCTCCCGCTAATCAGGTGGCTACATTTAACTCTAGGGTTGACTTTGCCCCCATTCCCAAAGGTGCTACATTGATGGTTGGTGATACTACAACCCAGGCTACATTCAACTCTTTTGCTTCTACCAAGTCTATAGGGTATAGTGGAAATCTTAGCAACGCCACCACGAACAGCCGCATATATGCTTCGATGAGCAAGGCTGAGTATGGGGACTTCCTTAGAGACTATTTTTGCAGGGTGACACTTACGGCCACTACCTCAGTACCTTGGGAGTTGTTTGCTGTAAACATAAACCAGCACGAAAGCAACCTGACACTAAACGAATCAAATAACTAAACATGGATCCAATGACGCTGGCTTTAATAGCCAAAGGGATAATATCTGGTGCTGAAGCTGTTGGCGGCATGGCTCAGTCCAGAAAAGCCAAAGCTGAGTACGAGGAGCTTAAGAAGAAAGGTGTTCCAAAGATGTCTACTCCTCAGGAGTACTACGAGTTGTACAGAAAAGCTCAGCTTGACAAGGGGATGCAACTTGAGCAGGCTCAGATTCAGAATACCATGGCTTCTAGCCTCGCCGCACTGGAACGCGGGGGCAGCAGATCTCTGATCGGAGCCGCACCTTCTGTAATGGCTCAGACCTCTAACGACATGGCTAAAGCAGCACAGGCGGGCTATGAGAGAGAGGCGGCAGCTCTGGAGAAACTCGCTGACGCTAGGTTGCAGGCAAATAGATTCAATCTTGAAACATCTGCCCAACAATACGCCTTGGACAAGCAGGCCGCAGCTACAGCATTTACGTCTGGCAGACAGACCATGTCAAATGCTTTTGGTGACTTGGCTTCTACTGGGGTAGAGCTGGCAGATCTTTACCCAGATTTGAAGATTAGCAGAGATAAAACGCCAGAGATCGACGGCAAAAAAAATGGTGGGGCGATTAAAACCCCAGGCAAGTTTAGTCACGATACCAACCCTCTTCACGTATTGAACAACCAAGGCAAAAAGGTTGCAGAGGTGACTGGGGAAGAAGTTCTCGTGTTCAATCCTTCCCAGGTGAAGTCTCTTTACAAAGAATCAGAGAAAGGCAACACCAATCTGCACAAGAAAGTAAGATCTTTGCTTAAAAAATTCAACAGTAAGTAATGGCGCTCTACACCGAAGCTATAAACAGTCCAGGCCAAGGAGGTCTATCTTCCCTTGATGCCACTATAAACCGTCTCAGAACAGACAAGGAGACTGCCAAGGCAAATGAAGCAAAGCTTTGGGAAAACTTCTATGGGATGCAGTCTACTTCTAATTTTTTAGGAGAGAGGTCAAGAAGTGTTGCTCAATCATACATGTCTGAGTTTGAAAGAGCTATACAAGAACACGCTAAAAACCCAACAGCAGAGACCTCTAGGACGCTTCAGGCCATACAAGTAGACGCAAAGAACTTTTTGAATATGGCGGCAGCCTCTAGAGCAGCCAACATTACTGAGTTGAAGACCGCAAGCGAAAACCCAGAGCAATATGTGGAGACGCTTGAAGATATGATGCAGCAGTTTAAGACTAGAGAGGAAGGGGCTTTAAACGCTAGATGGAATCCTCAGACTGGTCAGATGGAGATTATGCATTCAGACGGTAAGACGCAGCTTGTTTATGATGATCCCGTGTACAGTGGATCAGATCCGCTGGCTTTCACGAAAAGAAAGATCGACGTTGTCCCAGCTACTGGGGAATGGGCTGTAAGCAAAAGAGCTATATTTCAGTACAATAAAGATAAAGACACGTTTGTATCTGATGTGGCGAATAGATTTACTAGAGCCAACAGCCTAGACGCTAATGAAAGCCCATATGTGAATGCGGCTATAATATACGAACTGTCTCAAATGGGGGTTGATTTGCAGAGCACTTCTACAATGGAGAACGCTAGAAGAATTATTATGTCCGACGACAAAGAGCTTCAAAGAATCCTTGAACAGTATGGGAGATTGGAGGGAGAGAAGCTGTGGGGTATACTTAAGGCGGAGGCGGACGAGGAGGCAAGAAGGCTTCGTGCTGCGCAACCAAAGCCAGAAAAAGAGAAGCCTCTAGAGAGCCCATTTGGGGATGGGGTAGACACTAATATCCCGCCTGGCTTTAAAATGGTCAACAGAAGGGATGAAAGAACAAATCAGTCTACATCTATATCAAGTGCCATAACAGAGCTATATTACTTTGACAAGCCTATAGAGCCTCAGAAACAGGCCAACTTCCCACACCTTATAGTTTCTGCAAATGTTGATGGAGATGGAAGCATTCTTTTTGGATATGTAGAAGAAAAAGAAGACTGGTTACAAGGAAAGACAGTTGCCATTAAATACAGGAGGGTTGCACCAAGTGAAGAAAGAGGGCTATATACAACCATAAAAAATAGAATGGCCCATATGTATAATCCTCTATTTCAAAGGTCTTTTGAATTGTATCAATCTCAAGCAGTTAGCCCCAAAGTAGTTGCGGTAGCCCCTCCCCGTCAATTACAAGGCGGTGGAATCATAAGAAACACAATAAACTCAATCGGAAACTTCTTCAGCGGTAAATAATATGGAGCCAAAAGACCACCAGTATTACGTCAATCTGGCTCTTGAGATGGGCCTTAAAGGCGAAGATCTCAACCAGTTCGTTAGAAACATGATGGCTGTTGAAGGCATTGATGAAGCCACAGCCAGAAAGACGATAGAGGGGGTTAATTCGGCTAACCAAGACTATTTGGCTCAGCTTAAAGAAAGCCAGAGGCTTCTTGAGGAGCGTAGAAATCAAACTATCGAAAACCAGCAGATTGTTACTGGGCAAGAATTTGGTGAAGACAACTGGGAGGTCGAGAACTGGCTGCGTGGTTTAGCTGCTGGGGCCACAGACATGGTTTCTGGTCTGTCCACATATTTTAGCGGGCCCTTTGGTGGTTATGTGGGTGTTGATGACGTAGAGTCAGCTTTAGTTGGTGTAAATCAAAGGGATCCTGTCGCTGTCAAAGAGGCTCTCGAAAGAGCTCAAAAATCTGGGGAGCTTCGGATCACTCCAACCATGTTTCAAGACTTAAGAGAAGGGGTATTTAGACCGTTTTCTGAGTCCATGAGGGCCAACATGGATCAGTATGATACTGACGTACTTGGAAGTATCGCAGACGGGAATCTTTATACCGCAGCTAAACAAGCAGTTACTACTGGATTTGAGTCCGCCCCATACATGGCCGCAGCAATACTTGGGGGCGGGGCTGGGGTTGCACTTGGCGGCCTTTCTTCTGCTGGAAATGCCTACGAAGAGGTAAAGGACAATCCTGATATTGGGGATTGGGAAAGACTTGGTTATGCGGCTATAGCTGGTAGCGTAGAATCGGTTAGCAATCTTGTTGGTGGCAAGATTATATCAAACGCATTAAAAGAGAGTGCTTCTAAAGTAGCCTCTACGATTGCTTCACGTCAGTATGTAAGAGGATTGGCTAGAAGTTCTTCTTATGGTTTTGCCGCAGAAGGTATAGAAGAGGGGATCGCTGGGGCCCTTGAGGCAAGCAACAGGTATCTGTTCCTTGAGGATGCTCCTTCTACTAAAGACATGCTACTTGATATAGGTAGATCTGCCTTGAACGGAGCCATAACTGGCGGGGCTATTGGTGGTACGCTGGGTGGATCCGCGTATTCTGTAGCGGCGTTGAGAGAACGCGCTATAAGCACTCCCCCGTCCATGCTTACTAACTCCCCAGCAGATAGGGAGGTGGGTATCTCTTCTCCGCTGAGAATGAGTATAGATAGGCTGTCTAGAGAAGTTGCTACTGAGTCAGATCCAACTAGAAGAAAGGAGCTAGGCGCAGAGTTGAGACAGCGTAAAATTGAGTTCGATCAGCAGGTTAGAGATAGACAGTCTGTATACAGAGCCATAAGAGTAAAGTCACCAGACACCTACGAGGAACTCGTAAAGGCTGACAATGAAATACTTAGGCTTGTAGGTTTAGCTAAGAGCATTGACGCAAAAAACACTGGGGACAATGCCGAAATCGACGCTATGTCGAAAGAGGTCCGCCAGAGACTTGCGCAGGCCATATCAACAAGGGCAGAACTGTTTTCTTCTGCATCCAACATAGACACGAATCTTACCCCTCAAGAGCTTATACAAGATGCCTTAAACGACATCAATGCAAGACTTAGAGACTCAAGGTCAGACCTCTCGTCAATCAAAAACCTAGAGGTTAAAACATCTGAGGATAGAAAGGCTTATATCTCGGCTTCAAAGCAGGTTCAATCTCTTACTAAAAAGAGGGCTGAACTCATGAAGCTTATGGGTGATTATGACGCTGCATCCCGCCCAACAAATGCTCTTGGAGAGGTGTTTGACTACATGCTTGACTCCAACAGACAAGAGGTGGTATCCAAGATAGAGGACATTGTTCTCTCTGACTATTCTTCTGCTAGACAGGCAAGTGCCATTAGCGTCATAACGGAAGACCAGCTGAAGGATGACAAATATCACAACTTGGTGTACTCAAGAAAGACAGAGGGCGGAAAGTTCTATGACTTTACCCCAGAAGACAGGGTTGAGTTCACATCGGCAGAAGAGATTGATCTGGAAAACAGGCAAGGTGTAGACACTGCTATACTGTCCCTTACAAGAAACCTCATGTCTGCTTTTAGGGGATCTGGCGTGAAGGTCGTCATTCACAAGAATAGGGACAGCTTTGAGGCCGCTGTAGGGTACGAGAATCTTAATCTTGAAGAAGGGGCAACTGTCAACGCAACGTACAACAAATCTGAAAAGACGATACACATCTCTCTTTTAGATGAGGTTAACGGAAAGGTTAATACCTCAGAGGCTTTGCTGGACGTTAGGCACGAGTTTGTTCATGGTGCGCTGAGGGACATAATATCCTCTGAGTCTCCTTACAGAGAACAAGTGTTTGAAAGCTTGAAGACCCTTGCCTCTAAGGATTATGCTATAGGCAAGTTGATGAGAGATGCGGAGGAGGTTTACTCCAGCTTGAAGAACACCGACCTTCCGTTGTATCAGGAGGAGGTTATTGCCAGAGTTATAGAAGGCATTGGGTATGCTGATCTTAAGCCGTCAACCATCAAGAGGCTGTCCGACTACTTTAAGGATCTTATCTCTCGCGTTTTCGGCGGTAGCAGCCCTTATAACATAACTTCTAGCGACGACTTCTTAGCTATAGCCAGAAAGTTCAACAGGGCGGCAGCCACAGGAGCGCAGACGGAGGTAATATCTGACTTCAATGCGGAAGGCACACAAGCCACCGTTACTTCTGCTAGAAGACACCCAGGGCTTAACAATCAAGAGGTTACTTTTTTTGAAAACGTTGGCACTCGGTTTTCTCCGAAGATGAAGATCAACAAGATGTTCGTCAACGATTACTTTGATTTCAGAGAAAAGTGGGCTGAAAAGACAGACAACGGAAGAAGAAAAGACCTCTTGCAAAATGCGTACTACATCGATAAGAACGGGAATCCAAAGAAGATAGAGCATCCGACTCCTATAAGGGGTTATGTCAAACCCGTAGCCGAAGCGATTCAAGAGCCCACAGTAGAAAACGAAATAATTGAAAAGACCAGTCCAGAGATAGTTCAGCTTCAGACGATTATCTCTAACATGATGCCAGCATCTCAGGTATCTTCGTTCAATAACGTCACGGAATTTGCTGAGTATGCCATGGACCTGTTTAAAAACAGTGAGGCTCGGATCAAGAAAGCTTATGGGATAGCGGATTTTCAGGATTATGATAGTGAAGGACTAAAAAAATATCTAGTAGATGCTTATACGTATGAGGCTCTTGTGGCTATATCTACTCATCCCGAGGCGCTTGGCTGGTATGATGAGAAGACTACAAATGCGCTTTCTATCATTTCTTTGGTTCACCCAGAGATCTCTACAGACGAGACGTCAGAAGCTGTATTCAAGCTTGCGCTCGCTATAACATCCAACGGTAACAAAGTAGATAAGAATTTTGAAGAAGCCGACAGTCAGTATACTTTCTTTAAGCAGACTGGCAGATTCAAGCAGACTAATAACGTTGGTGTTCAGTCAGACAGCATAAACAAGACTTTTGAGTTCTTGAACTTGCTCTTGGACAAAGGCGTTACCCTACAGCAACTTTCTTTCTTCTTGACTAAGAAGTTCTCGGTGTCTGACTTGGCATACAGGGACAAGAATGGAAAGACCGTTAAGCTTATCAGCGGTGAACTGAACTCAACTGAGGTATACGGGGCGTCTATCTTGGGGCCAAAAATAGGTAACGGGTTCTTTATGAACCTGTATGGAGAGTTTGGCCAGCTAACCATGGACCGCTGGTTTATGCGCACCTATGGCAGGCTTACTGGAACCCTCTTGAAAGAGACTGACTTTGATAAAGCGTCAGCTAGACTTGAGTCTGCTGTAGATAATTTGTCTGAGTCGGATGTAAATCTGATAGATTCTTATAAAGATAAGTTTTCTTCCGCAACACTTGAAGACAAGGCTAACATCATCGCTAAGCTGGCTATGATCAAGAGCGTAAGGGAAGAGCTTTTCTCTCAGAACGCTAACTTGGCCGAAGTCAGAAAGGCTTCGAATGAGTTTAAGAAGTCTTCTGGTGGGGAACTGGCTGACTCACCCAGAAACGGTTCTGAGCGCAGGTTCATAAGAAATGTCTTTAAATCAGTAGAGCAAAATCTGTTATCTCAGTACGGGGTATCTATAAACCAAGCAGATCTTCAAGCTATAATCTGGTATCCAGAAAAGGCGCTGTACAAAAAAATGAAAGAATCCGTCTCGAAAAACGAGATGAACATAGATACAAATGAACAACCAGACTACGAAACAGCCGCAGGAAAACTTGCAAGAGGCAAGTACGGGATCACCGATGACAAAATCAACCAAGTCGTTAGATCCGCAGGAGCTACAGCAAAAGCCGCTGCCAATAGGGGATCTTTCGCAAGAAGATTTGGAGAGCTTGGCGAGTACGGTGATAGAATTGCTGGGAAAGTCAAAGAAGTAATATCTGCCGTAAATGAGGGTGATGACGCTGCTGTCATTGAACTCAGAAAGCAGTTGGACAGCCTTTCTATCCCCCGCCCAGTAGGTCCGAACCCAGACAACGGGACCTATAACATGGTTACTTCTTTACGCAAGAAGCCAGCCCCAAGGTCCCCAGAAACGTCTACTGGTGAGACGTGGGATGCGTTTGACAGAAGCTGGTTCCAAACTTCTATGGACAACGTACAAAGGAAGTTCCAAGACAAGTACAAAGAGATTTGGGTTCTTCAAGAGGGAGTCAGGAAGTCAAAGGGCGGGCAGCTGGAGGAAGACCAAGACTTCAAGATGGCTGAAGAGCTTATGTATGGGAAGGCCGCAGAAGATCTAAAGGCTCTTGACAAAAACACTCAGGAGATTTACGATTACATGCGTAAGAACAACATCTCCGACGATGAGTTGACAGACTTCCTGTATGCTATGCATGCCGAGGAAAGAAACAAGGCTCTTGAAGAGAGGACTAACGGAAAAAATACCATGGGGTCTGGTATAACAACGGAAGACGCTAATAATTATTTAAAATCTATTCCAAGAGATAAGAGGGCAAAGCTGGACGAACTTTCTAAGAAAGTTTATTCCATAGCTAAAAACACCAGAGAGACCATGGTTAAGTATAACCTAGAGTCAAAAGAGTCTGTTGACGTGTGGGAATCCATGTACACCAACTATGTTCCGCTCTGGGGTTTTGCTTTGGACGAGAAAAACGAGGACAGTAACTACTATCCGACTGGTGGCGCTGGTATTCAATCTGGGAGGTCTCCAGTTAAAAAAGCCAAGGGTAGATTCACTGAAGCCACTCACCTCCTCGCCAACGTCATATCTCAGAACGCCGCTGTGCACATTCAGGCCAGAAAGAACGAAGCTCTTCAAAGTCTATATAACCTTGTTCAAAACAACCCGAACGAAAAGGTTTGGTATATATCAGCAAAAGCAAAAAATCCTAACAAGGCTGTTGGCGTTAGAATAAACGGCAGGGAGATGTACATAATCTTCCAGAACGAACGTCATGCTATGGCCTTGAAGGATGCTAGCACGGCTAAGCTAAACGATATGGGTAGGCTCTTGATGAACTCTGCTCAGTTCGTTAGGATGGCGTTCACTACATACTCCCCTGAATTTGTTTTCGACAACTTCGTGAGAGACATACAGATGGCTATGGCGAACGTCATGGCAGAGGCGGATATGGAGGGCGGTATCATCAAGGGCAAAGACATAGCTGAAGCAACGTTGAGCAACGTGGCAAAGAACACAAAGGCTGTCCTTAAGCTTTCGTTTAATCCAAATGCCAAGGTAGACCCCAAGGTAAAAGCATACTGGAACGAGTTCCTTGAAGATGGGGGTAAGACGGGGTGGATGTATACTCAGCCTCTTAGTGAAATTCAGGCTCAGATAGATAGAGAGACAGATCCCGATAGGCGTGCAGCTAGGGCGGCTAAGATTGCAAAAGAAAAGATAGGTGGAACCGTAGAGGCTGTAAACGATGCTATAGAAAACACCACCAGATTCGCCGCTTACATGGCGGCTAGAGACGCGGGTGTTTCTAGACAGAAATCTGCTCAGCTTGCGAAAAACCTTACGGTAAACTTTAATAAGTCTGGGGAGTACGGATCAGTTCTTAATACTTTTTATTTGTTCTTCAACTCTTCTGTTCAGGGTTCTTATAGGCTGCTTAAGACTATGATTACCCTTACCGACAAGAAGAAGCCTAATGGGGAGCTTGAGTCTTGGTATAAGAGGCTCAATGGTGGCCAGAAGCTTGCCGCTGGACTCACTGTAATGGGGGCTATGCTTACGCTATACAACATGGCCGTTAGCGAAGATGATGAGGAAGGTTTTGATCACTACGACTCAATTCCTGAATACGAGAAGAGCAAAAACCTGATCTTTATGACCAGCGGTAAATCTCACGTAGCCCTCCCTCTTCCGTACGGTTTGAGCATGTTCCCAGGATTTGGAAGGATTGTGTCAGAGACGTCAGATGGGAGAAAGGAACCGCTTGAGGCGACTGTAGACATAGTCAATATGGTGTTCTCTAACTTCTCACCCATTTCATTCGGTGAAAGTGAAAAGCCGTTTGGCTTCGCTAAATCTTTTGTTCCTAGCATGTTAAGACCTTTTGTGGATCTTATGACCAACGAAAGCTATTTCGCTGAAAAGATCTACAGAGAAAAGCTTGACTATGAGGTGGCTAGATCCAACTCGTCTCTTGCCTACAGATCAAAAGACTTCGTTAAAGAATTTTTCTCTTGGATGAATGATGTTACTGGGGGCGATGAGTTTGAGTCTGGGGCGGTAGACGTGAACCCAGATGCCTTAAGCTATCTCTTTGGTTACTATACTGGTGGCGCGGGAAGATTCGTGGGCAAAGTGATAAACGTGATGGACAAGACTGCTTCTGGCGAAGACGTAAGCTTCAATGACATCCCATGGATCGGGAAGTACTACAAAGAAAGACCTGAGTGGTACAGCGTAAGCGCATACTACGATGCTATGGATGAGGTAAAGCTTCTTGTAGAGCAATACAAAGCTTCGGATGTTGAGGAAAGAAAAGACCCCAAGTTCAAGGACATCATTTCTATGTATGAGGCCATGAAGACGGCTGAACGTAGGATGCGTATGATAAGAAAAGAGAAGAGAGCTATGAAGTCCTCTGGTAACACCACTGATCCTTACTTTATGGAAAGACAGAAGCAAATAAAGGATGCTGAGGATCAAGCAATTATGGAGTTCAACAGAGCATACAATGCAACACAGAAATGAAAGACAGGAGAAAACTAAAGGATACCAAAGTAGGCGTATGGCTCAAGGATAAGGCTCCCCAAGTCTTGGACACTGTAGGAGAACTGCTTCCAGATCAAGGTGCTTTAGGTGTGGTTAAGAGACTGATTGATCTTGACCCCAACATGACTGCACAAGAGAAGATGGAATTTGAAAAGATGCTGTTGGATTATGAATCAAATGCTCAGAATAACGTAACTGAAAGATGGAAGGCGGATATGCTGTCCGATTCTTGGCTGTCTAAGAATATAAGACCGCTAATCCTTTCATACTTAATACTTTCGTTCACTGTGTTCATGGCCATAGACGCAATCACGCAAATAGAGTTTCATATAAAAGAGCCATATATTGACACTTTTAGCATACTAATGACTACTGCTTTTACTGCGTATTTTGCAGGTCGATCATATGAAAAAGTCCAAATAAAAAAGAGATGAGAAATTTAATTGCCGCTATATTTATAGCCGTGTCATTCGGGGCTTACGCCCAAGAAGAATGCTTTGTAATGGGGCCACAGGAGAACATTCTTCCAAGGAACTACGTAAAAAACAGGAATAACTACACTTCAAAAGAAATTAAGTGTGTTGTTCATGTGTTATGGGATACCGCGTTTGCAAACAGCCAGATTCCAGAGGATGTTATTGAAGACGCTATGATTCAGCTGAATGTAGATTTTGAAGGGACTGACATATCGTTCACTTTGGAGGACATAGACTACACCAACTTGAATGCATTTTGGTGGGCATCTTCATACAGAGCTAGCAACGGAGTTTGTTTTCCTCAGTACGCCACACAGATGACCCAGTGGACTAACATGGTTAAGTGGAATACGGCAGAGTATTGCAACATTTATGTTGCCCCAGACTTCTGCTCATCGATCCTTGGTTTTGCATGGGTTACATACCTCCCGTACAGCGTATTAGACGGGGTGTGGGTGGAGACGGAAGTGATGGGGACATATGGGCCTCACCTTACGTTCAGGTTTGAAAATGAAACACTTACACATGAGATGGGTCACTACTGCGGACTTCATCATGTCTTTAAGAACGGGTACACATCTGTTTCAAATTGTGGTCAACCGCTAGGGCCTTGTGAACATAGTGGAGACTTTGTTTGTGATACCCCTCCTACGAAAGTTAGTTATGGATGTCCAGGCGAACCTGGATATTACTGCCCAGCAAGCATGTACGGTGGCGTAGAGTTCCACCCCAACAACCATATGGACTATTGCCCAGAGGAATGCAGAGATGTGTTTACGGATGGACAAATAGAGCGTATGCATGCGATGCTTGAATACCAACGATCTGAGCTGTTCTCGGATGAGGTATTTTGTTTTGGTGACTTGAATGGAGATTGCTTGGTTGGGACATCAGATCTTTTAGTTGTTTTGTCTTATATTGGTTGTCAGTTCTGTACTGAAGGGGATATTGACTTGGATCACATGGTGACATCAAATGACCTGCTGTACTTGCTGAATGTATACGGCCAAGAGTGCAACTGTGACGGGATTCAAATTCCAGACCAGCACGCCATCAAACCAGAAACGACACAGGAATTGCTTCAAAAACTACAAGAACATGCCAAGAGCGGTAAAGAGAAGACAGGTTACTAAAGGCACATGGACTGTCGGAATTGATGATAGTGAAGTTCCCGTGACTGGCAAAGAGGTTGTCGTGACCAGAAAAGACGGGACCGTAAAGAAGAGATCGTTTAAGGCTAAGGGTGAAGGCGTTAAGATAAAAGACAAAACAAGATTTAGATAAAAGAAAAGGGGCTAACGCCCCTTCTCCGAAGTGATATAGCTGGCTTACCCAGCATTCTGATATTGGTTTCATCTCACTGGACATGCTCCTGAATCACAATCTGTGATGTCAAGATCTTCAAACCTAACTCCGTCTACAGAAACCAGAGGCTTGACCATCGCAGACATCTCTTCGTACTTCTCTTTAGAGATTTCTTCCAGCGGAGCCTGATCGAATCCGTGTTCGTTGTGCAGCAAAAAAGAGACAGTCTTCACGTTCTTGTAGTTATCGCTGAGCCACTTCTTGATGTCTTCCAACTCTTCTTTCCTGTAGTAGATCGTGACAGACACGGCGTTATCTGACCATTCTTTTTGAAGGCGCTTTATGACCTCAAGCTGGTCTATAGCCGTCATGTCTGCTGCAAGCTTAGTGCCTTCAGGGAACTTACACGGGAAGCTAACCACCTCTGTGCTGTGGTCTTCTGTACCGTCGAAGTTTCTAACAAACTCTACAGGATAGCCAGCCTCTTTTGCTGCGTTCACCAGAGGCGTACCAGAAGCCATTCTAATTCTGCGGATATAGTGCTGGCTGTAAGCTGGGTGAGCACCTGGGGTAACACCAGCGAGAAGGCTAAGCGTTCCAGATGGTTTCACGGTAGTCAGCTTGATGCTTTGGTTGAATCCAGAAATCTTCGAATACTCTTCGTCGTATGCTCTGAGGTATACGTAGCAGTCGCTAAGCCAAGAACGCTGCTGTTCTGTAGCCTGAAGATAACCCGTGACCCCGATTCCCATACGCATATTCTTGTGTACGATATGCTCTGTCTCTGGAACAGCACACTTGATTGCAAGGCTGTGCTTGTTTACTCGATACAGATACCTAGCAACCTTTTTCAATTCAGCATAAGACTCGATATTCGGCAGGTAGATCTCTGCCAAGCAACAGGTTTCAAAGTTTGCAAGGCTCTGCTCTGCACACGGGTTGAATCCCTGCACGTCTGGATCTGGGTACTCGGTCTCATGGGTGCGCCCCATGCGTCGAGCTGCTACGAGATTGATCAATCCGTATGGCTCTCCGTTGCCCTTGTAACCCTCCCAAAATTCTTCTGGCAGGAGATCTGTATTGGAGCATACTACACTGTTATTCGACATGGCTCTCCAGTTAGGGATGTTGCCAAGGTCCCAACGCTTAGCGTTCAAGTAAGCCACATCGGTAGCGTCACCGATAGCGATCTGTGCAGATCGTCTCACGTTACCAGCCACTACGATTCGTCCGATGATGTTCATGATGTCGAGGCAGTCCACTGAAGTCAGGTTTTCCCCGTTCTTCCCGTTGAGCAGCTTGTTGATCTCGAACATACCCCAAACCAAATCCTCAGGACCGCTTGCTACGCCTCCGAATCCCTTGATAGGAGAGCCCTTAGAGCGAATCAAATGAGTAGCGAAGGTGAATCCCTTCCCAGTCTTGAATGAAGCCTCTAGAACCCTCTTAAGAAGCTCTACCCACCCCTCTCTGCTGTCAGGAACAATGAAGTCTGCATCATTGCGATCGACTCGTTCGATCTTGACGTTAGGGTATGGGCGATGAAGAGACTCTACGTTACACTGCTGAATGTTAAATCCAACGCCGCTACCAAGCATAAGCATTTCGAATGCCCAAGTGAATGGACGTATCTCTTCGTCCACGACCACGAAAGCGCAGTTCTGCAACGAAGGCAGTCCAAGTTTATCTACGGTGTCTGTGCCTAGCTGCCACAAGAACCTCCCAGCTACCGTGCCCTTCAACTCCATCATGATGTCTTTCAGGTCTTCCTGTTCAGACTGATTGAAGTTGCATCCAAGCTGCTCGTTGCATGCTTTCACAACTCTGTTTACGGTGTCTTCCCACTCTTCGGTAAGACCATTACCTAGCTGACGAGCATAGGTTCGCTTGAAGACGGGGTATCCTACCTCGCCCCAAGCAATGCTTGAAGGATCATAAGTTTTCATCGAAAAAATTTTAAGAGAGCCTACAAATATAGGATGCAATCGGGGCCATAATCCCACGTCCTATAACTTTCTAATGAGCTAATATCCACTAAGTTAATCTTAGTTATCTCATCGTTCCTCCCGCTACGCGTGTACCTTTTTCTGTACGCATCCTTCTTTGAAGACGTGTACTCAAGAGGCACGTGCTCTTCGCACCACATAGCAAGATCTATTCTGTCGACCACTACAAACCCAGCCATCTCTGGCATGTCAAACGCGATGATGCTTGCATGCCCATACATCCATCCATCTTCCCCCTTGACATTCTTGAACTCGCACCATATCTCGTCAGACGTTGATTCTCTTTTAACGTCTACGCCCCATGGCCCTTTTCCGCTGTACGTCAAGTAGTAGTCGATATGGAAGAAGATGTCTACGTCAGCAGAAGACTTTACTACGTCGAACCCAAGGGCCTTGGCAGAGGACACGAACCTAAGTTCAGAGTCCTTGCCCTTGGCCTTCGAGTAAGCATACCTCTGCCTACTTACTGACATTACTTGTTGTATTCCTTTACGGACTGCCGTATCAAGTCTATCTCCACAAGGGTTTGTTTCTGAAACTTTTTGATGTCCTCTAGCACATCCTCAATGTCAGTAACAGCCTCCCCCTTTTTCGTGTGGATCTTCTCGTAAAGTTCTGTACTTGCTTCGGCTATCCTGCTACAAGCTATGTAGTACATTCTGGAGAGTTCAGATCTTTCCATCTCTTATCAATCTTAGGATTTCTTCTATCGTTTCGTCTATCTGTTGCTTGTTCTTCGGCATGAACAAGGCTGGCATTTGCCCTCCCCTTTCATGCAGCATTTTCAAGAACATCTTCCAACGAAGCGGAAAGGTATGCTGACTTGGCGTAAATCCTTTTGTTTCGATAATAAAATTGTGATCTTTTCCAACAAAGTCAGGGGTATACCCTATCCTAAGTACGGTTTTGTTTGTCCTGTCGGAGAGTTCTTTACTCTGCTTGGTCATCTTCATGTATACACCATTGTATACGAAGGCGTCTTGCAGGGTGTAATCTATCTCCTCGTACATGAAAGCTATGTCATTCATGGCTAGCATGTCCGCACAATACTTCTCAAGGGATGACTTGTATCTCCCGAGAACTCTCTTCCTAGGCGTCTTCCTAGGTTGAGTGCCAGTTCTTCTTCGGCGCATCCCCTAAAGTTACATCAATTATCTAGGAAGGAATTGTTTGGCTTCAGTTTGTTAAAATCTTCATAAACATCAAAAGCATTTGTGATCGGCTCAAACAACTCTTTAGAATTATCTACAGACCTAAACGCTGTGTAAGAGCTATTTATGACCAGCAGGACGGGGTCGTCGATAGGTGTTGGTGATCCCCCAGTCTTTACCTCCCTCACCTTCCTGATGTGGATTTCCGTGGTTTTTCTCCCGTTTGGGTCAGGAGACTGAATCTTTCTGTGGATGGTTATGAAGCAGTCTGACCTGTTCACGAACTTCCCACCGCCCTCAGTATCCTCTGCATACGGGGCTACAGGCAGGCCATCGTCACCCTTCCTACGCTGGGCTTCTGTGACGGCGTGCATGTTCAACCAAACCGCAACATCATTCGCCTTGCTGAACGTCAAGAACTCTGAAGCCGCCTCGTAGTGGTAGTCATGTACCCCAATCCCATTTGCCTTCAGGTCAATACGAAGGCTGTTGTATGGGTCGATGAACGCTGCATCTAGCTTCCTGTGATTCATGGTTTTTTCCATAAACAAAATCAAATCAGAGTAGCTATACACTTGGGTGTTATTTACCACCACAAAATGATCGTTCACCCATTTGAAAGCAAGCTTCCTTTGGTTGTAGTCCATCTCGTTGATACGCTTGTTAGTGGCGAACTCCATGATGGTCATCTTCACGCTCCATGTGGTATTCTCTGACGAGTACACAAACCACTTCCAGCCATGACGTACTGAGGCATTCACCATCAGGTACAGAGCCATGGTCGTCTTTCCTACATTGCTGTGCCCGTTGATGATCACGAACTCACGCTTGTAGCGGAAGTACCTATCCATCTTATCGCTTCCCGTATCCAACCCAAGCTGGATATTTCCGTCAGCGAAGTCTGTGATCAGCTTGTAGTCCATGTCGTCGGATGAGATGAATGACATGTCCCCGTCATTGATCTGCATCTGTCGCCTGATGGACTTCTCGTCGTTGATGATGTCGGAGATAGGCGTCTTCTTTCCTTCCTCGATCCCATCTCTGATTGTATTCGTTGCATGGACGATGGAGTCTACATCTTTCTTTTCGATCTCTCTAATAAGAACCCTGATGACCTCCTCCTCCTCCATCCTGCCTGAGGCTATGTACCCACCGCACAGGCGAGCAGCACGAAGCAGCGTGGAATGCTTCTCCCCGTCTTTGGCCTGACGGATCATGAGGGCCGCGAGGTTTAACTTCAGGTAGTCTGTGTATCCCTCGTTTTTATTTACGATCTGCTGCTTGTCTAGCTGCTGCTCGCTGATCAACCCGCCAAAGGACTGACTCTCCTCGTTGATTACGATGTCTTCGTCGTATGACTCGAAGCATGCACGTGATTCATTGATACCCGTCTCGTCAGCCCTGAGGCCATAGTGCTTCTCGAAGTACGCAGCCAGTGCCCTAAAGTGGTCCCTGTGCTTCTCAGGGTTGCTTACCTTGCTAAGGATCTTAAGCCCCTTCCCGCTAGGCGAAACCCAGCAAGCGTAGACGTAAGGATCAGTTCCAACAACGCTTTTAGACCCATCAGCATCAACGTTATCAAAGTCCAAAACGATAAGACCATTGTGCTCAAGTAGAGCAGCATCACTGCGGGAAGAGAATACACCACTGAAAAGTATTGCGGGCAGTTTAGTTTTTGAATTCAGGTCGCCTCCTCGGACAGAGTCAATGCGCTCTTTCGATGCGCCAGTCTTGATCCGATTCAAGGCTGTCTTTACGTCTACGTGGTAAGGATTGTCTTTCTGATACAGATCCTTAAATACGGTCACCTTCATCCTCTGATTTCTTTTGCTTTGTCGATGTACCACTTGGCCTTCTCAATGTCTCTCTCCACTGGCTCGTAAGGCTTAGACCCAGCCCTCATCTTATACTTGAAGGCGTTCATCTCACAGAAGGACACGAACTTCTCTTTGCCCCATATGCAGATCATCATCTCCCATGTCTCCATGGCAAAGTCGTTGTAATGCTTAGGATGATTCACTAACTCGCATGGCTCGACTGGTAGCCCAGAAATACTTTTTTTGTTAGCTTTTTTATCCTGAACTCTTTTTCCGATTTGTGTGTCTTTGGGTAGCATTGGCTATTTATTATGTCGATTGACCTTTGATCCTTGAATATATCCGATGGCACTTCAGAATGTGTGATGCAGTAAACGGCCTTCGGAATAAAGGATTTATTTTTCTTGAACTCGATCTCTAGCTCTAGATAGAAAATCGGTGTCTGGCTTTTCTGCACGGAACTTAACCTTTATGACTTCAGCTATCTCTTTGAAATTCATCTTGCCGACCTTACAGTCTTCTTTTGCCATCACTACGCAGTTGTCACCAACTTTGTTCTGTATCCATAAGATAACGAACTCCTCGTCAAATGCAGGAAGTTCTACGTTGAAGTCTTTGTGATCCTGTACGCTGATCAGAAACTTCGATGGCCCCTTCTTGCCTGTGGCCTGAAAAGAGTAGGGGCCCAGGACGTTTACGTCCCGCAACCCCCACTCAAATTCAGCGTAACAGGCAAACAGTTTAGAAAGGGAGGTCGGTGTCGTTGGCTTGAACAACGTTGCTCGCCTTAGGTTTCGGTTGTGCAGGTGCGGCCTCAGATGCCTTTGCGCGAGGGTTGTATACGGCGCAGTACCACTTACCCTTAGAGCTTTTCTTCAGGCTCACATATACGTTCCCGCCTTTTCCCTCTTCGTCACGAGCCGTGACATATCGGTCAAGCATGTCCTTGATCTCGTGATCCTTGAAACGTACACGAAGTTCGTACATGTCACCCGATTCATTACGCTTCGGGTCTTCCACGTATCCGATGAAGTCGGATGTGTAGGTGGTTTGGTTTTCTTTGTTTTTCATCATATCAATTTAATTGATGGTTATACTTCGTAAGTGAGGTAATCGAGCATTGGGTCAACGTCAGAGTTGACAAACCTATTGATCTTAGAGACAGCATCCAAGAATTTCATCTCTCCAGTGAAGAGGGTCTGTTCTGTGCATTTCACCACTGCGGGAAGATACGGGTACGTCTTCTCCTGCACAACCCAGTAGAAATCTTTGATGCCTGTAGCCTTGCTGTAGATATACGCTTGGATGTCATAGCACAGCTTGTTTACATCAAACCTGAACCCATCTACACTTCTCGACGACTTGCTGTCAGAAATGAACCCATCGCCAAGGCAGTCGATATATCCTTTGACTAAGACGCCATTGATTTCCTGCTTGATCTCCACTTGGTAGTTCCCAGTCAGGTAACGATCGTATATGCCTGACGTAACCAGTCGATCAATCATCTCGTTGGCTTTTTTCCAGTCGTCGGGACTGCACAACGTCTTGCCTTTGTCTGCGTATTCAAGCACAAGTGCTGCCTTCATTTCCTTAAACTCGTTCGTAGCCGTAGGACTCTTGGTCTCTTGCGTCTTTGTCGAACACCGCTGAATCACCAAGTCGTTATCAAATACGACATAAGTACCCATGGCTTTCTGACGATCGAACAGCAACATGTCATACATGGTTCCGAACTCTAGCGCATCTGAAGTGTACTCAAGTTTTCCCTGCATGTACAGGTCAAACAGCGCCATGTCATCAAGAGCTTTCTTGATGGAAGAGTACGACAAGTGTTCCTTGCCGTACTTCTCGCCCAACTTTTTTGACAGGATCATCGTACAAACTTCTTGAGAGCCTCCTTCTGTTGGTCAGTCAGGACGTCTCCGTAGTGTTTGATCACGCTTTCATATGCCGCCGTTCGGTTCTTGGCTGCCTTCATGTATGCAACAGCCTTATCCATCACGCTCAACTCTTTCGCTGGAGGGCTATCCACCACCTTGTCTGGTGTCTGTGCTGCCTCCTCGGCTGCTATGGCGTATCGTGCTGCCGCCCCACCTACAGGCACACTTCCTGATTCCTTGCCGTGTGTATTCGTGGAGTCGCTGTCTTTGGTATCGTCGATCAGGAACATACCATTTAGGGCATACTTACGAGCATATGATGACGTGGCCCCAGTGACCTGAGAGGCGTCCATGCCCTTCTTTGAATCTTCCTCGCGGGCCTGAGCCTGCACATTGACTACATTACCTTCGAAGTCAAATACAACTACTTCAGCACGGACATATACACGGCCTTCGTATGAAACGATGTCGTCGCTAATCGTCATGCCCAGTTCATGCTTTGCGAGGATTGGCTTGACTGCTTCGAGGATGTCTTCGCATGAGCGATAGTTGTACTTCCCGAAGCTGTTGAACTGACCCTTGGGGGCCTTCAACTCTGCCTGTACGGCAGATAGTTTTTTGTGAATAGACATTGAATTGAACTTTTACCTTAGTATCTGTTTTTTACTTTTTCGTAGGCTTGGGATGCCTTGGACAGGTATCCAGCGTAGTGATTTGAAAACCTGTTGTAGGTTTCTAGATTTCGGTCAATGTTGTATGTGGTTGTCCGATCCATGCGCATGGCCTCGCTAAATGTGCGCCGATCAAACGTCTTTGTAATCACCTCATACAAGGCTGCCCGAGCCTCTATAATTGGGCGGAGCCTACGCCGTTGAGAACAACTAAATCCCAACAACTCACTGTACTCCTCTGCGATGGCTCGAACCATCAACACACCTGATGCGTCTGTCATGCTGAATAAAATTTTACTGTGATCTCGTTCCTAATATCCAAGTATTCCGCTACGGCCTTCACCACCTCTGCACACATATGTGTGTATGACTGCATCATGTCAAGTGTGTCTGAGTTTGTCTTAAGACCAAGGTCGTCCTCAATGGAGGCAGACATCCGTTCGTCTTCGCACATCTTGCTGATCAGCGACTCGCTAAAGTCAACCAACGACTCCTCGAATGACGAGGTGAACTCTGTGGCAGGTGACGTAATCCACTTCTCCAACCCGCATTCATTTATATCTTCTACTGCGAACATGTAAGCAAGATGCTGCGACCTGCTACACCCTTTCATCCTTGCTTGGATTAAATTCAGGGCTTCCTTCTTGTCCATGTATATTACTGATTCGTGTACTGAACTTCTGACGCAATCCAACAAAGGATGCCTCGCTTTGACGCAAGCTCAAGGCTTGGGGTAGCATAATAATTTACGTTGTCAGGAGTATAGATGTACACCCGCTCGACATCAACAACAGATTCGTTCATTTGTCTTTTATGAAAACTCCATTAACGGTCTTTCCAGTACGTGCTTTGATCTCATCGTATGCGCTTTGAAGGCACTCCTCAGGTGAAAGGCCGAGTTGATAGGACAGAATGATGATAGTGACAAGCACGTCACCGATTGCATCTACGGTTGCTTCGTGGTTGTTCTTAGCGAGTGAACCCGCAAGTTCACCTACCTCCTCCATAACCTTAAGCATCTGCCTGCTTGAGTTCTCTTTCTTAATCAGTCCTTTGTCCTTGGCCCAAAGAGCGACGAGCATCTCAAGGTCGTCAAGGGTTCTTTGTTTTTGGTTATCGGTCATAACATAAAAATTGGTGGTGAACTTGTGTCAGGTACGTTCTTCTTGAACTCGTATACGTAGTAATCGTAGTGCTTACCGAACTCTTCTTTGTGATTCCTTGCGGCCTCTATGGCTGCGTCTTTGTCCCCATAAACACCCACAGGAAATGTAAACACATCCAGTCGGGTGTTACGTGTGGCGGTAATTACATACAGCATTTAGAATCCATAATTTTTCGCCTCTTGCCTGATCTCAAGCATCTTCAGCGAGAACTCTGCGTACATGTCAAAAAGAGATTCTTTATCGTCACCCGCTGACACCCTGTCCACGAGAGCGTCGATCCGAGCGATCATCTGATCGAACAGCATAGCCTTGTCTTTGAGTTCGTTTTGCTTTTGGATGTGCGTCATTTCTTCCGTGATGTTCATGTTTGGTGGATTCGGTGTTTGGTTTCTCCGATGTAAAGACGCCGCAAAGGTATGGGGTGTTTTCCACATATCCTAAGAAATCCGCGACTTTTTGTTTCGAACTTTAGTTCGGTTTTTTATTTTATCAGATGCACATTATCAGGTACCCAGCCAAGTAAATGATTACATACATGAGTATTACGCTGATGACGTCAGTGATTACGTTAGGCATTGCTTTCTTTTTCATTTGTCTTGAACTCGATTAGTTGCTCTCGCAATTCGATGTTGTTTGTGATTGTTATGGCCCATCCAAGGATGGTGATGATCCATAGGGATGACTCGTAGAAGGGGTGTATCATTCGTTGTTGTATAGAAACGACAGCCCGTAATCATCTAACAGTTCCCCAATCTTCTCACGTGTGTGAAGGCATTCTTCTCGTGCGTTATCAGACAGATCCTCCTTGTACTTGTATCGCACTCGCAAGTATTCTATCAAGTGGTGAATCATCAGTGCCATTTTGGCTCCGTTCACCGCACGGTTGAACTCAGGCTCCTGTTCGGGGAATTCAAATTCCATTGTCACTTTCATGTTTTTATCTGATTGTTAATTAGTTAGTTATGTCCACAGAAGGAAACGCATTTCCCTCTGTCGAATAGTCACCAGCCAGAGTCGCAATAGTCACCAGCTAGAGTTAATAGTCACCAGCCTCTTTAGGTAGACCATCAAGCCATACGTTCAGTAGTTCAACCAATCCGTTGACATCGTCGTCTACGATGGAGCCAATGATTTTCCCATCCACAAAGACATTGTAACCATAGGTATCGCAGCACCCATCGTCGCAAGTGTAGTGGTAATCCTCAAGAGTTATTTTCATTTCTCTTTGGTTTTATTGTTACAGCAATCTTTCTCTTTTACCACAAGGTAATCGCAGTCAGCGCACCACACATAGGTAGGGTCGTAATCCTTGCGTAGGATGGCCATAGCTTCGTTGGCTTTCTCGTCGTTGCCTGTCTCGGCAAGCGAAATCAGTTGCTGTTCGTTCATTGTTATTTCTCTTTGGTGTCTACTTTTATAATCCTATCCAAGAGTTCTGCAAGTTCTGCTGCGTTGTCAATAGACCA
>Ga0181343_1000209_pt1 | contig 28097 bp, 33 predicted proteins | sample Su13VDMLBSD_FD_130110 | JGI IMG/M metagenome (GOLD analysis project Ga0181343, IMG submission 130110) | Freshwater viral communities from Lake Michigan, USA - Su13.VD.MLB.S.D | ecosystem: Environmental > Aquatic > Freshwater > Lake | place: USA: Michigan | collected 2013-07-15
CGTAATGCCGTTGCGGTTGCATCTGTGGTTTGAACACCTAATACAAGTAATGCGGATTGAGATACACCCGAAGAAGCTGCTATTGGTGCATCACAAGCTGGAAATACATGATTTCCTATAATGCTTCTTGTAGTTCCATAACTACCGCCCATTATTGCTGATACTGCTGAGTTACCAACATTAATAGAACCACCACCAATAAAACTATATGTGTTTGAACAATTATTGGCAAAACCACCAACAACTACAGATGCTTGTCCTGATGATGTATTTGAAATACCACCAACAAGAACAGAAGCCGCACCAGTTGCATTATTAGCAAAAGAAACGCCACTAAAGACACCACCACCACCGATAAATGCACCATTGCCACTAGCTGTATTATTTCTACCACCACAAACTACAGACCAATCCCCACTAGCCACATTCCTATTAGCACTACTGCCCGCATCGCCTCCGCCTAAAATTGCACTATATGCCCCTGTAGCTTGGTTATTACCACCGCCTACTACTACTCCATGAGGAGTAAAGAAAGATAGAGTGCTTGTAGATGAACCTGATGCTACTTTGCTTAATGTAAGTGCTGTTCCGCTAATGGCGGCTACATAAGTGTCACCGCTAATAGAAGTGCCTGTGATGTACTGACCGACTTTAATATTAGCGTTTGAGCCTGACAATGTAACGGCTGTAGTAGCGTTCATTGTTCCGCTTTGGGTAGTTACAGCCGAGCCACTTGTTCCACTATTAGTAAATCCACCACCAATAAAATTTAAATAGCCACCAGCAGTATTAATAGCCCCACCTACAACCACAGACCTATCACCTGATGCAGTATTAGAATTACCACCACCAATCAAAGCATCAAAAGCTGTAGCGGAATTAAAATCACCAGCAAATACAGCAGAACCAAAAGCGGTTGCCCTATTAGCATTTCCACCACCAACAACAGAATAAGTACCACTAGCTATTTTAGCCGCAGTATCTCTACTTGTCTGCCAATCAACAGCATTAGCACCCCTAGCATTACCACCTACTGTAGTAGATGTAGTAGCTTGTGCTTGTAATGCGCCTGTTCCTGCTGGTTGTACAAATAAAGCACCATTAGACTCTAGTCCAATAGTAGATACTCCACTAAAGGATAGGGTAGGAGTTCCGTAGACTGCTGTAGTGGTTGTAATTGTGCTGGCAGTTGGAGTTGTGCCGTTTTCTAATTGTCCGTTATAAATGTATAAGAATGTTCCTAAAGTGGCACTAGTATTATTATCGCTATCGGCTAATCGTATTGCACAGTTGCCACCACCAGTTCCAGTAATACTGCATCTATACCATCCGTTACCTACAGAAGTAATAGATGCTGTTAAATTGGCTTGAACAGTTCCTACAGTTCCGTTTGATAAATTAAACCAAGCAAAATTGTTACTTGTTGCAGTACCAAAAAGCCTTAAAAAAGTAGATGTTCCAGCCTTTGCATAAACAGAAGAGGTAGTTGGAATTGTTGTGCTTTGTGTTGGTGTTTGAGCAATACCACAAGCGGCAGTTGATGTGCTTGTCAGTATAAAAGCGTTTAAACCGCCAACAGGGTCAGTTGTTGCAGAAGTTGTTGCTACTGTTGCATTTTGTAATGTCCATGCAACATTGGTAAATGTATTTGATTGTAAATATAAATTACTACCAGTTCCGTTTACTCTGCCTGTCTGTCCTGTAATCGTAGTAGCGTTTACAGATGATGGGGTAGTAGCACCTATAGTTATGTTATCCATTTCCCCAACAAAAGTAGGAGCAATTTCAACAGAATTAGCACCTGTGGGCTTTATGTGAACATGACCTGTACCAGTAGGACTAATGTCTATTTGTGCGTTTGTACCATTTAAATTGGTAGATACAGCAACAGTAACATTATCGCCACCGCCAGCACCCATGCTAATCTGAGTAGTTCCACCTGAGTTTTTAAGTGCTAGACCAGCAGAGTTTGTAGCTTGTACTATAGGAGTAGTAACGCTAGTAAGCGTTGCTGTACCGCCAGTAATAGCAACAGCATTGGCATTTTGTTCTGCCATTGTCCCTACGCCAGATAGCGTATGGTTGGCATCCCAAGCGGTTGCGCCTGTAGCACTAAAAGTGCCGTCGGCAGGCGTTGAATGGTTGACAGTTATTGGCATTATGCTAGAAACCGTAATTTATAGAGTGTTGTTAAATACAACTCAATAATGTTATCTATCAACTGTTGCAAAGCGCTATCACTTTTATCACATACGTCGTAACGTACGGATTCAATCTCGGCAAGTTGAGATTCTAAAAACTCAATTACATTGCTAGTCTTTTTAGCCGACATCAAACTAATAGGGCCGATCAAACCGTGACGTCCCTGGTATGCCTCAGCAAATGAATCTGCCAAATCAATAATATTTTCGTAAAACTTCTGTAACGCTTTGTGTTTGGAGTAGCTACGGGTGTTAAGATGCACCGAATGGGTTACGTCACGGGCTAAAAAGAATATTCCTACAAAATCACACGCTTTCATTGTGGCATTCCTTGTGGTGGCATTCCTTGTGGTGGCATTTGTTCAGGTGGCATCCCTTCAGGAGGCATACCTTCCATTGGCATTGGTTGTGGTTCTTCAGGCATTTCCATTTGTTCACGCTGTAGTTCACTACCGACTAAATCGCCAGTATCTAACGCGGCGGCAATAGTACCCATAACAATGTCTTGAATCTGTTCAGCGCTCATACTGCCTTGAACCGTAGAAATACGCTGTGTTTCAGCCTGATATGCTTTAATGTCAGCCTCAAAGTTTTTACGTTCCATGTCTTGAGCTTCCATTGATTTGCTGACGTTTTGAAGCATGGTGTGCATACCTTCCATCTCTTGACCCATTGCTTGAATCTGCTGTTGAGCAGCTTGCAAAGCAGGATCTTCGTCATCAGTCGATAAAAGTTTAGGATCAATGGTTTTAGCCAAACGTTCAGCTAACTCTTGCGCGCCAGGCCAATCCATATTTTTAACAAATAGATCGCCTGCAACCGCCCATAGCTGAGGATTGCCTTGCAAAATCTGCGCCATAGCTTCCATCGCTTCTTGGCGCTTAGTCATGTAGCCTGGGCCAGTAGTAGCCACTACGTCATAATAGCCAACGCTAGGGTTGTAAATTTTTTCAATAACAATGCCCGCTTCATCAACGATTTTCTTAACTGGCTCGTCTTGTTCAGGGTTGATTTTCGCCATTGACACTTCACCATCAATACCAATCACGCGGGCGATGCGCGCGGTGTCATAGATCTTGGGGATAAGGTCAATTAATTGACGCGTTGCAAAACGAATTGCTTTAGTTAAATTGTCACCATAGTGAAACGTACCGACATCGCCTTGGCGTTCACGGGCAAGAATAGCTTTCCCCGAACGTTCGTTGCTTGTGGCACCTAAACTTGAGTCATACTGTCCAGTAGTGGACTTGATATCGTCAGACGCGCCCATTTTGGCTTGGATAAGACCTGTTTGAGCCAAAGGCGGTGGGGCGCGTTGTGGAAGTGGCAGCGTTACGCCCATTCCATCAGTAACATCGGGATTAACTTCCAAATACGGCCAATTGGTTGTGTTAGCAGTTTTCCATTGGTTTTCGTAACCTTCAAACTGACCGCCGTAACCAATAAATGGTGCTTTTGGTGCCAAAGCAAGCATTTCTGCCTCTTGGGACACCCAGTAGTTGTACATACGTTGTGCATCTTTAGCATTTCTAACCAAGCCAGACACATAAATACGACCATCTACTTCAAATTCGTTACCAATCACGCGGATTACGGGGATCCATTTGCCTGCCCATTCCTGTTCTTGCAAGACTTCATAGCCATTGGACTTCATCCACATGACTTTTTTGACGTCTACCGTGCGAGATTTAATAGGTTTTAAGCCCATTTGCTTCATTTCTTTATCTTCAAGCGAGCCGTCAAAATGACTCATGTTGCCAGGATACAAATTGAGTTTAGTTGGGGTGTGCGTATGGTAAAAATACTCAACAATACGAATGGTGTTCTCATTAATCCATTGACTTAAGGATTGATCACCTACGCCTTGGGACATAATGGATGTAATGGGCGCGGCATTTGGGTATTGACGCTCATATTCGTCTTTTTCTAAGTCTTGGCTAATAAAGCACCACTCAGCATCGCAACCCGCAGGGTCTTGAATCAATGGATCCATGTAAACGCTAAACGCGTTACGAATACGGCCTAAACGCAAATCTTGATCAAACGAATTTTCGTTGCAATACTCGGTCAAAATGCGGAAATAGCCTTCACCATACGTCACTTGGTTTTCACAAGCAGTGTCATAGACCACATCGGCGTCAGACATATACTCGATATGGCGAACCATACCTTCAAAAATCTCCGCTACTTCAACATCGCCTTTATCGTCTGCCGGGATTACTTTCCCAGAGGGTCGATTCTGACGCTGTTCGTTTGTTACTTGTTTAACGTGCTGCGGTAGTTTGTTAATGGTCAAACACGGGCGTGCATTAATGGTTTGCCCTTGAACAGAACCGCGAGTTGCCAATACGTCAGCAGGCCATTGCCACTGGTTGTCTGGAGAGCCAGCCATAAAGCGAAGGTCATCTAGCTCATCTTCGCGTGATTCAGAATACGCAGACATCGCCATCTGAAAGCGATGACGCATAGTAGCTAGGACATCTGACTGCTCATTTGGAGTAGTAGTGGGGTTGCCACCTACGTCGGCTACTTTGCCAACAATATTCATCGAGGTTTGGTCATACGCCATTTAGTATTCCGATCACATCAGGTTTGCGCATCGACAATGATACCGCTAAACAATTTACTTTGGGATAAAACCTTAGCGGCTTTAAATTTATTTTTTACCTTTAGACATCGCCCCACGTTTTACCGCAAAAGCGATTGCTACGGCTTGCTTGACGGGCTTGCCACTTTTGACTTCCGCAGACACGTTCTTACGGAAGGCTTCTTTACTAGGACTTTTCTTGAGTGGCATCATTTCCCTTTCTTAGCAGGCTTAGCTGTCTTAGCCGATTGCTTAAAATCTTTAGCTGTGGGCGCGCCCGCAGTGCCAGGCTTTCTCATCTTTTCGCCTGAACCTGAGGCTATCCTAGCCCTTTTTCGGTGAATATTTTCGTATAGTCCAGGTTTTGTAGCCATTTGATTCTCCTTATTAACATTTCCAACTTTTGAGCGCGGCTTTCGCACGCGGGGCGTCGCCTTTGGCGTGGGCAACGACGCCTGACATTCTGGCGCAGAAGCTGGCTTTACGCCCAGCATCCGCTTTAGACTTAGGATTTGGCGCAGGCGCCTTAAGATTTGCATTATTTTTTGCATTGTACGCAGCCCTTCCTTTGGCAGTCATACCCGCACCTTTGTCGGTGGGTTTGTAGTTCGCGCCTTTGCCCGTGGTTGTACGAGCTATGGGTTTGTCATGTTTTTTTGTTGCCATTACGATCCCATCCATGAGTTCAAGGCTGCGCCTTGAGATTGATATGTTTGTTTGCGAAGTATACCTTTAGATTCGCGGTGTGCAACAGAAAACGCAAAAGTAAGTGCAATAGCGTCTGCACTGTCTGGTGAGGCCAAGCCTCTAGCTTTCATGTCCTTTTTGCTTTCTAAGTAGATGGCACCCTTACTGTCTGGTTTCATCAAGGGTGATATGAGGTCGGTCTTAAGCGTTTTTTCCTTGGGGATGCTTGCGGACTTGAGCCAATCCTTCATCTGCCCCCAGATCTGTGCCCTCATGTTGCCGTACATCATGGGGTTTCTTGACTTGTTCGCAAAGTTCACACCCCTGATCTTGTAGCGTTGTTCTTTGAGCCGGTCAACCACCCCTGCGCCAAGCCCACCTTCATCAATGGCAACTACCGCAGGCTCATACTGCTCAATGGCCTCGATTACATGACCGACCACCACCATTGTATCGTCGCCTTTAAACTTGCGAATCTCCACAATATCCCGTCCTTGACGTACTGCAATAACGGTCGAGTCAGAACCAAAGCGGGCGGGGTCTACCCCAATCACAATGGGCGCGGAGTCATCCCGCCATTTGTCCCGTTTCATAGCGTCGTCCACTAGCGTAGATGAGATGAACTGATCATCCCCTTCTGAGGGGAACGAGCCATACACTTCTACGTGCGCCTGGTAAGAATCAGCGCCATATTCCTCAATAATTTGGTCATACACGTTTTTGTCGGTGCCTTCTACTTCCCGAGCGTCCACCTGCCTAGATTGCCAAAAGTCCCGTTTGCTACCCTCGATCGCTTCGTAAAAATAGCCCGTGTTGCGCCGTGGGTTAGAGAAGCAACACCAAAATCTGTTTGGGGTGTTCTCAGTAAAGAAGCCTGATGTCACCGCCCAGATGGAGTCGTCAATACCAGACGCCTCGTCAAACACGACCATTACCCCATCGTAGTTATGCACACCAGCGAACGCGTCAGGATTCTCAGCCGACCACAGTCTGCCTTCTAAGTTCCAATAGCGCGTGCCTTTCTTTAGATCACGCTCGACCAACTCGGTCAGCCATTTGGCGGGCATGACTCTTGTGGCTGAGATCTCCCACCAGTGGGTGTTAATTGACATAGATGACCACTTAGTAATCTCAGCCCAAGTTACGCTGCGTAGCTGACTTTCGCTGTTAGCCGACACAATGACTGTTGACCCAATGCGGGTGGTCATCATCCACAGCACTAGCCAGGACACCAAAGCCGACTTACCAATACCACGACCCGAAGCAATCGCTAGGCGCAGTACGCTAAAGTCAATCTGCCCATCATTCTTTTTGATGTGGTCTGTTAGATCTGTTAAGACCTGGCGTTGCCACTTGCGTGGCCCAGTGAAGTTTTCAAGCGGTGTGCCTGCTTGTCCCCACGGGAACGCAAACAACACAAACGCTAGCGGGTTGTCCTTGATCGCGGGTGACCATAACCGCGCCATGAGTTCTTGTTCATCTTGCGCAGAATAGCGGGTAGTTTGCATTACGCGGCTTTTTGTTTCTGCTTGTTAGGTTTCACGTGGAACTCAGGGTTATTACTTAATTCTTTGGGCGGGGTGACGTCAGTAAACACGCCTTCGATGACTCGACGCTGTGCGTCTTCAAGAGCCTGCGTAACGCTAATTCGTTGCTCAATGTCGATTGAAAGTTGTTGCTTGGCGACCCATCCGTGCTGGTGCTGGAGGATGGCGAGGGCGGCTTTCGCATCACCGCTTGCTGCAGCAGCGTGCAGTTGTTGACTAGCTTTACGTTCACCTTCGGTTCTCCCTAATAGTTCAGCAAACTCGGCAGCAGGGTCTAACTGACACAACTGCCGGTATTCGGTAGGCAACATTCCAGCAGCGATCGCTAACGCGTCGCCTTTAAGTCCTAGCTTGGCAGCTTCTTTAATTGCTTCAAGCCGTACTTCGGTGGCTTCAAGCTTACGGACTTCGTATGGGTAGCTGTTAAACATACGCGTGATGTTATCACTTTTTAGTAAAAAATAAAAAAATTGTTCGTGAACCCACCGGTCACACAAAGCCTTGGCGCTCGGCCCTAGGGGGGTGCCTGCCTAATTTTTAAGCATTTACCTGAAAGCCTTACTGCATAAGGGTTTGCGGGTCATGCAAGCCTGAAAGCCATATAGAATAAGGGTTTGCGGGTTATGGGTCATTGGGGTCATTTTCTGTTTGTTAAAAGTCCAGCGACAAACAAACAAGCTCGGGACACAAACAAACAAGCATTGGGGTCATTGGGGTCATATAGTTTTTAATGACCCATTTGACCCATAAAGCTCTTGGCATTTTCCAGCGAGCTAAAAAGACGGGGGTGTGAGAGCTGAATTTTATGGGTCAAATGGGTCATTTGGACAAGCCAAAATAATCGCTGGCGAGCTACAGGAATAAATGCTCTCATACTGATATATGAGCTTTTTAGAATAAGCCAAATTCAATGACCCATTTGACCCATACTCTATATTTTATAAGCCTCTACCAGCCCATTTTATGGGTCATTCAGACCATTTTTAAATGACCCAACAATGACCCCAACGACCCCAACAATGACCCCAAACTAAAAACCCAACCCAAATGCAAAATAATCCCTTACACTATTGGGGTTCAGGCATTTGCTTGAGCATTTAACCAAACGAAAGGAATCAAAATGAATTTAATCGAAGTAAAACAAAGGGGCTGGAATGTAATAAATCACATTCGCAGTCAGCTCAACAACCATAGACCTGATCGGGATTGCTATCAATACAGAAGACAGACTCTTGCACAAATCAAACAAAGACGATTAGAACGTAAGCAGTTCGCTCTATCATTCGCTCAATGTGTACGAGATCAGGATAGCGTTGAAGCTCTGGAGTTGATCAACGAGTATCGGTCAAAAGAGATAAGCCATGATTTTATTGGCGTGTTTGATTCGGTTTTTAAGGAGTCAATATTTCAATGCGGAGACTGCTCGGATTATTTCTGTGATGATGAATATCACAACGTCCAAGATGATTTTGGGGTTTGCAACGATTGTGTTCATAACTACACTTATTCAGATCGTCATCAGTATTACTCTGAACATTCAGATGATGACGAAGACGAAGACCGAGAGTATGAAAACATTGGGGGCAGACACTCCAGCAAGCATGAGTTAGACCACATTCCTAGCCTATATGATCAACGCAAGCCAAGGGTATTGCTTGGACTTGAGCTAGAGATGGAAATAGATGGAGCATACGATCTGGACGATAGAGCTGGACTGTTGTTAAGTTCATTGGGCAGATGCCAGACCCCAAGCGACAATTACCTTTATGCCCTATGTGAAGATGATTGTTCAATAGATCGTGGCTTTGAATTGGTAACTGCTTATACGGGTCTAGACGTTCATGCCAAGCAGTTGGAGTTCTTTGACACTCGTTTTAAAGGTGCAAAAAGCCATAATACAGATACGTGCGGACTTCACGTACACATCTGCAAAAGCTCAATGACAACTCTCCATGCAAGTAAAATGGTGCTTTTTATCAATGACCCGGCAAACCATAATTTGGTTTTCGCATTAGCCAGACGAGATAAATCGAGCTACTGCAAAATTTACGATAAAAAGAGCGATAAGAGCTGGATAAAAAATGCTCTTTTGCGTACTAAGCGAAAAGACCAAATACAAGCTCTTAACCCTGATCGGTACGAAGCTCTTAATTTTCAGAATGAGAAGACAGTAGAGTTTAGGCTATTTAAAGGGACGTTGAAGTACTCAACGATTATGGCTTGCTTGGAGTTCACCTTTGCAACATGGCATTTTTGCAAAGAAGCCAGCACCAGCCAGCTCACTACTGCTGGATTTTTAGACTTTATTTGCCAGCCAGAAAATAGAAAAGACAGTAAGTTTTTACGCTCTTATCTGAGAGAGAAAGGGTTTGTTTTACCTATGAAGCTGGAGATCGTAAAGCCAGCAGTATTACCAGCAGTAGAAAAACAATTAGCAGTAGCTTAAATTTTTAATCACTTGAATAAGGACAAAATAATTATGTGTTTACTTGTAAAACAATCAGCAACAAGCCCGATCCTAAGTAATGAATGGTTAGAGGACTTTTACTCTTTCAATTCAGACGGGGTAGGAATAATGGCCGCCAATCATGGTGATTTAATCATTCGTAAAGTATTGCCACAATCAGCAAAGGAGTTCATTGATTTTTATCACTCCGAGATCGCTGGTAGAAATTGTGCTTTCCATTTGCGTATGAGAACCCATGGGGATATTGATCTGGATAATTGCCACCCATACGAAGTATTGACCCGATCAGTCCATGGCATTGATTTATGGCTAATGCACAATGGCATTTTATCAACGGGTAATAAAGCAGACGAAAGCAAAAGCGACACATGGCATTACATCAATGACTATCTAAAACCAATGCTATCCGCTAATCCTGATTTTGCTTTTACTCCAGCATTTGCCGAGATTGTAGGCGAGCATATTGGGTCAAGTAATAAATTTATCTTGATGGATAACGAGGGTAGGCAAACTGTAGTTAATCAAAGCTCTGGAGTGTATTGGGCTGGATTGTGGCTAAGTAATACCTATGCTTGGAGTGCATCTCGATCTGCCAGCAAAAACCCTATTAAGGGTCATAAAAAGCAGGTCAAGCAGTCAAAAGAGAAGCCAGACCCCAAGCCAATCTATACCAGCAAGTACGCAAGTAATTATGGGTATATGGACTATTACGGGTCAGGGTCAGGATTAGACAATACCGAGCTGGACTATAGCGAGTGGTATGACATAGCCTGTAATGAAGTCGATATATATCTTGATGACATGATCTATATGGGTTTCCCTCATGCTGGAAAACTATCTAGCTCAAAAGCTCTGGACTTCATTGAGAAGTTTTCGCTAGAGGACTTTAAGGATATTTGCGAGATGGTGATGGATAAAGCCATTAATGAGGAGTGGTTCATTAAGGTAATGACAGACCACAAGCTCGCTCTGGAGTGTTTCCCTTACCTATCTAGGAATAATGAATATGCTTAGCCAGCTCTATTTAATCGACCTATATGACCAGCTCACTCAGCGATACCAAACTGTTATTGGCACATTTAACGACCATATGAAATGGGTCAATAGTTCTGGAATCGTTGTTATCAATGTGGAATTTTACTTTTATGAAGGGATATAAAAATGCCTAAGTACGAAGTCTATTTAATTAAAAAGACTGCACATCTTAAGTTTATTGACGCTGAGAGTTCAGATCATGCTGAACAGATCGGATATGAGCTATTAGCCAATGAATCATTTGAAAACCCTAGCGACCCTGATTGGGATCGTTATGTGTATGTCGCTACCAATTTTGAAGAAAGGACTAGCCATGAATCACGATAAGCTCACTAAAGACGATATAAGCTGTTTTTTAATCTTTTCGATAGCTCTCCTCATGCTCTTGTTTTTAATGCCATGATGATCGCTATATGTGTGTTTTTAATCATCTGGTTACTAGCTCTCTTATTTGACCTGTAGCCAGCTCTTAACCCTTGACCCCTAGACTAACCCTCTAGGGGTTTTTTTATGCCCTATAGACCTATTTATAAGGGTTTGCGGACTGCTTACAATAAGCCAGATAAATCAAGCCATATAGAATAAGGGTTTGCGGACAATTAAGCAGCGACCAGGACAAGTAAAACCCTTATTTTATATGGTTTGTAGGGTAGGGCAAAATTAGACCAACCCGCAAACCCTTATAAATCAAGCCATATACCCTCTAAAAATACCCTATATCAGCTCGACCAGCTCGACCAGCTCGACCAGCTCGACCAGCTCAAAATTTAATTTTTTGTGCAATGCAATAAGCCCAATTTTTGCAATTTTTTGCAGCAATTTTTTTGCCTATATCCATATATTAATTTTTGGATTTCGGTTGTAAAAAGTAATAGTCACGCAAAAAGCGACCGGCACGCAAAAAGCGACCGGCACGCTTTATTTGACCCTAACCAAATGCGGTGTGGGGTTCTCCTCGACCATACGTCGCAGTTCAGACTTACTTAAATCTGCCATGTCAGGTGCGCACCACACGTTCTTTTTAGACTGATACTCGCTGGATTTAATGCGACCACAATCCACCCACTCGGCTTCTTTTAACGCGTGAAGTAAAGCGGCTTGGGGTACTTTTACACCTGATGGAGCTGTGCCTGCCAAGCGGTCACACAAGGCAAAGAAAGGCGAGCCGATCACGCCTTTTGCGAACTCGCCTGTACGATTACGCAACATATCAACCAGGAACGACTCAGCCATGCTCATGCCATGCTCAATCAGGTTGTACTTGAATTCAGTCATGGCAGGGGCGGCTGCGGGATTAAATTTTGAAACATCTCTATCACGCAAAAAGCGACCGACTTGTGCAAAGCCACCCGCACGATACCAATCCCAAATTGCCTTGGCTTTATCCGCGTTCATGCGTGGCGCAGAACTCCACACGCAGAACCAACGGCGGTCTTGGCTATCGAGCGAAATCGGTACAGGATCGTTACTGAACGCCAACACAAAGAGGCGATTAGCCATTGAGTCAGGGTGCAAGCCTTTGCGGTTAATCGACAGCATCTCAGGGGGCGCGGCAATAATAGGCTTTAGCTGATTGGCGAGTTGCCTACGAGCAGCTGCGTCAGGCTCTTTGAGTTCGTTAATCAGTAGGATCTCAGACTCTAATTGATAACCCCATTGGCTGTTCATGCTTTGGTTGTCCATGATGCCGCGATTTTTCAGATGTGGGCCACAGATCGCCCAAATAAACGGCGCCCAGAAGGTGTCCTTACCAGCGCCTTGATCGCCAGCGTGTAGGACTGCGTGGTTTACCTTAATTTCAGGGTGTTGCACCTTGAACGCCATTACATTCAAAACGTGGTTCAGTTCATCAGGCTCAGGGATTAGAGCCCTGGCATGGTTGAGCCACATGGAGATGTCGCCCACTTCCACGCCTGACACGTCAGGGCGCGCATCACGCCAGCGGTTGCCGAACAGGTCGCTATCACGCTCGACCACCACCGACTCGCCAGCTGCGTACGTAATGCCTACCAGCGCCTTGGCGCCCATCGACTGTCGGTTCTCATCAAAGCAGACCGAGGCCTCTATGCGCCGGTTGGTGTGTAAGGATTTGCATGAAATGTGGCGATACAACGCATTAAAGGTCGTGCGTCCGATCTCACGGCGGTCTTGCATATCAAAGTAGGACTCATCATCTTGAATGTAAGCGAAACGCTCGTACCATTGGGAACGCTCAACGCGACCCAGTTCTTTGCGCTCAACCTCAGCAATAATGCGCTGTGCCTCATCGGGAAACGCTTCGGTGGGTTTAATCTTATCAAGTACCATGTTCATCCGCTCGGCTAATAGTTCATCACGCAAACCGTGATCGACATCAGGGCCACCGTTTTCAGATACCCACGATAAAAACTCACGGCTGCCTAACTCTTGGCAATGGCCGTGATAGCAACAGAATGACCGATCAAGGGGCTTGTAGCGTGCCTCGATCTCACCCGTTGTATGCTCGGCATTGTTTGGGCAAACGACTGCCACCCAGCCCTCACGATTTACATTCGATAGGACTAAACCTTGGTCGTTTAACCATGTCAATACCTTATCTTTGCCTGTGTCAACGAGCTTAACCGACTCAGCCGTAGCCGTATCAGCCGCCTCAGGCACCACGTCAAGCGCTGCGCAGATGTCCTCAAGGTTGTACTCACGCTCAGGGTGAAACTCTACCAAGCGGGAGGCGAAGTTATTGCGTCCAGGCTTCAGATTCACAGAACCTGGCAAACGGAAATTGCGAACGGCGTTTGTTGCGCCTGGATCGGTAAAGCCTGCCTTGGCGATTGCCTTAATAGCTGCCGTAAAGTCGCCCTTGCTGGGCTGTTCTTTAAAAGCATAGCCCCATTGGAATGAACCTTCAGAGGTTTCCATGATCCAAGTAGGCGCAAGCGGTGGCTCTTTAGACTTGGTGCCAATGTCGTCAAGCATCATTACCAGCACGTACTCGCAATTTGCTGACGAGGCGCTAGGCTTGCCTTCGGTAAAGCGATCGACGATAAACGAGCCGGTGTTGCCGTACCATGCCTCATTATCACGCATTTTGTGACTAGGCAAGAAAGACGGCCAAGTGCATTTAATCACGCCATCGGCATGAAACTGCAACTCACCACCATGTAACTGTGGTTTTTGGCGGACAATTAAGGCGGTTTCACCTTCTGGGGCTAAACCTGTGATATATTCTAAAAAGTTATTCAAGTGACTACTCCTTTACTGGGGTTTGCCCCTACAAGTTTCACGTGCTTGTGGGGGTATTTTTTTACTTACCATAACGTGACATCACACCGACTTCTACACTCAAGGGCAAACCTGTCGCCCAAGCGGGTGGTGTACACATCACGCGCTCCATTTCTGCTTTTACTGCTTCGGGTTCATGCGTTTCGACCACAATCTCGTCATGCACATGAAGAACTACGTCGTCTAAATTTCGTAATGAGTACCGCAAAAGGTCGTTGGCTACTGCCTGAGTAATGTTCTCGCACGCAAGTCCTTTCCATAAACGCGCCCTTGGCCACTCTTTAGCGTCAGCGGCAGGTTTCCAAGACGCTTTGGCGTAGGACACTCCGTCAACATCAATTTGGGCGAACGGATAGCATAACACGCGACCACTCGGAAGTGCGTACCATAGGTGTAAACCATCATACATATAGGTCGTTTTGCCTGCGGTAAATTCATGGTTTGGATTGCGCATGGCACGGGTGTAAGCGTCCTCAAGATCGCTCCAATACGACACCGCCCACGGGTTAGCCAGGCGCCAGCCGTTGACCATGCGTTTGGCTTCAGATTCGGTCATCATTACGCCGTAAATGCGACCCATCGCAGCAAACGCGCCCACACCACCAGCGAATCCGCAAGCCAACTCTTGCACCTTGCCAATCTGACGTTGATCCTTATCAACCTTGTGCAATGGCACACTAAAGGTCTTAGCTGCATTGACCTTGTAGACATCCTCGCCTGTGCGAAATAGGTCTAGCTTATCAATGCTACTGCGGTGGGCAGATACCCAAGGTGTTACGCGTGCTTCAATTGCAGACCAATCGGCTACGACAAGGGTCTTTCCCAAAGCGGGTACCAAAGCTGGCCGTAACATTCCTTTAAGCACGTCTGTAACGCGTCTTCCAAAGGCAGGGACAATTGCGTGGCTTCTAACCATCGCCTGTCTAACGGCTTCAGGATCGACAGCGCAACGTCGTGGGAAGTTGTGTACTTGTAATCCATAGCTTGAAGCTCGCCCAGTGGCGCTTCCGCCAGCAAAGACAAAAGCACCTCTAACTCGTCCATCGCCTTCATCTGCAAGGTCGGCAGCACGTTTAAACTTAGCGACAGAGGATGCCCATAGGTCATCTGCGCACTGGATAACGTCTGCGACGTGGTGTGGAATTTCGTCATGGTTTTCCTCCGCTAAAATCAATAAATTGGCACGTACAGTCTTATCAATACTGTACTTCTTATCACCATCTTTGTACGACTCCATTAACTTCTTGGCTTGTGAGCCGACACGTTCTAATACCCAATCCCTCATGCGAGGGGAGCGCACCGACGTAATCTCTCCGTTAGTCACTTCTTCCACAATCGCTTCAATTTCACCTAACTCATGGCTGGCGTACCGAATTGCAGACTCGGCTAATGGCTTATCAAGCAACACACCGCGATCGTTAATGCGCTCATTGACATGGTAATCCAATAGTTCTTCATCTGACAAGTCACGCATCGCTTTGCTAATTGAGCGCATGGCTTTTACATCTTGTTCGCAATACGCCACCATCTCCTCCATGAGTGTTGGGTCGTCGTTAAACGTGCCATCTGATCGTGGGATTGACAGCGCACGGATCAACTGCTTGCCTCGGTGATCCTTCTTCATATTGGCACCGGCAAAGCGACCAACATCTTCCAATGAGCCTGGAGCGCAGTTGGCACGGGCTTGCGTTGCCGTACAATAGAACTGTTCTAGCTTTGGTTCAGGGATACCTTTGTCTGCGCACAAGACGTACCAGGTAATTAGGCGTTCAAAAGCAGCGTTGTGCGCTCGTATTTGACCCGTGTGATTTGCAACACGGGCAGGAAATGGTTGATCCGCAAGCCACGTGACGACATCTTCATCGTCAAAGGCATAGCTCATGCACAGCACTTGCGTACTCGGATCTTGTGCATAGTTGTAGACGCCACGACTAGGTAAGTCGCAACGGCTACGGGTTTCAAAATCAAGCCAAAGTATTGTCATAATAAGAGTGGGGTGTCAATTTGGTTGCTAATACACGTGTGCTGGAAGGCAGAAAAAAAGCACACTTGCAACATCCTTGAGGGTCTGCCTAACCACCCCTATCCTTTATACCGCGCTACGACGCCGACGTGCTGGGGCTGCTTCTACGGCTTCAGGCGCTTCAATCTCTTTAGGCGCTTCAACAGCATCACCGTCCATACCAACCCATTCTTGAACTGCAAAGATGGGGGTGAAGATACGGCCATAGCTCTTGTGCGTGTAATGCTCTTTACCAAGCATAACGATTGGCACAGGTTTGCTTTGATCCTTCTCGACTTGCGTTGCAATGGCTACAGCCAAGGCTTGTACGCTACGCTTGCCACCAACCGAGGTTGTGGTGTAACGCGCTTCTAAACCTTTATCTTCGCCAGAAAGACACTTCATTGACATACCAACTTGCGTTTCCCAACCCTTTTTGGCATTTGGTGGCGCAGGCTCTAGTTCGGGCAATGGCTGAGATACAGACACCATCTTCTCACCAAGAACTTCTCCATCACCCCAAGCAATATACCCATGCACAAATGACAAGGGATTGATTGCCCAAGTAGATTCGTCCTCAATTTCAGTTTGATCTGCACCAAAGACCCAATGCCCTGTCTTGTCCATCTTGATGATGACTGTGCCTGCTGGCCCAATCTCAGCTTCGATAGAACGCAAAGCGGTAGAAAGGTCTTTGACGGAAGGTAGGTTTGCACCTGCGAAAGTTACGATATTTGACATTATTGTTTCCTTTATTGAAGTTTAGAAAAGGCAGCAGATAACTGCTTACCTAGTTGTAAAACCGCTGGTCTGGGATCGCTCTCAGGCGCCAACGTACTGCCACTACTGACTGCTACTACTTGATCGGCAGGCAATGGCTTGCCATGCTTTTTCAATACTTTTTCTGCCTGAGCAGGAGATATTACTTTAGAAACCATCAATTCTTCTTCAGAAATACCCTCATTCATCATGGTTACTAGGGCTTGATCTTCGTCTACCCATTGGCGTGTAGCACGTTTGGCAACCAGCTTCCAGCCTGGCACTACGGCGCCTGACTCTAACATGGTAAAGGTCAAAGCACGCAGATCATTAATCCATTGCTCGAGCATATCTGCCTTGCTTAAATAGTCGTTGATCTGCATTACATCAATGTCGCCAACAGCAATGGTCAAGGCACGATCGACTGCGCCGGTCATTAACGGGCAAATAGGCTTGGCAGCGCACCAACGGCAATGATCGCCTACTTTAAGAGGTGCATCATCTTTTTTGGCTAACTTAACGGCCATTTTGAGTTCTTGTTCAAACTGCTTAATGCGCTCAGGCGTGGTTGTCCAGCGCTTGATTTCAGGAGGTTGCACAATGATGCACTCAATCTCGGTAGCGCCTTCAAACACCCATTGCACTTCAGGAGTACGCATGGCAGCTGCCGCATAAAACATTAGCTGCGGGTTTTCTTCAGCTTCTACGGCTACCCCGTCACCAAACTTCCAATCCAAAACGATAGCACGTTTCCCAATCCGACCAAGCAGATCAGTAGAACCAAAAACATCGCTAAGAAAATCCCCAAAACCCACTCTTGTTTCGACGGCGATATCCATTTGGCAGTCAGGATCAACCTTGTTAAGTAAATCAAGAGCAGGGTATAACTTATCTTCCAAAAGAGCTTTAGTGAACGTAATTTCTTCATACGTAGTTCCCAAAAAGTCTGTTGGTTTTTTGTCATGTTCTAGCACCTCGGCAATGATGTTGTGTAAAAAAGTTCCTTCGTTAGCGTACTTGCTAGACGGCTGTGGGGGCATTTTGGCGCATAGCGCTACGGAGCCTGGGCAGTTGATTACCCGCTTGGCGGTTGACCCGCCGACGATCTGAGAATGTGAGGCCATTTACTTTCCTTTACTGTAGTGATTGAGATTCCACTGTACCATAAAAATAATTTGTGTGCTAAACTTTTTTACATGAAAGAAAAAGACATTGAAAAATATTTTGTTTGGGCCGTCAAAAAGATGGGCGGGATTGCGTACAAATTTAAATCGCCGAACCAGCGCGGCGTGACCGACCGCATCGTTTGTTTGCCAGGCGGAGTGGTGTGGTTTGTAGAACTCAAGACCGAAAGTGGCAAGTTGTCCATGCTGCAAAAGGTTCACGCCCACAACCTTAAGACCTTACAACAGAACTACACCTGCCTGTGGTCAACCGACCATATTGACACTTGGATGAAAGAAAATCAATGAAACTGCGCCCTTACCAAGAACGCGCCGTTGACTTTTTGTATTCCAACGATCGAGCCATGGTGCTAGCCCCTGTAGGCGCTGGTAAGACCGCCATTACGCTCACAGGCATGGATGAGATGCTACGGCATGGTATCGTCAAGCGTTGGCTTGTTTTAGCCCCTAAACGTGTTTGTACGGACGTATGGCCTGTTGAGCAGCCTAAGTGGTCGCCTGATATGCCACTCGCTGTAGCGGTCGGCACGGCTGCCCAGCGCAGCCAAGCACTTCATTCGGGTTTTCCCGTAGTGGTAACTAACTACGACAATATTCAATGGTTAGCCCAAGAGCCATTAGACTTTGACGCCATTGTGTTTGACGAACTGACGCGCCTTAAAAACCCAAGCGGGGCGCGGTTTAAGGCGTTGATTAAGATTATTGACAAGATCAAGGTGCGGTGGGGCTTGACTGGTAGCTTTACCAGTAATGGTCTTGAGGACGTGTTTGGGCAGTGCAAGATTGTGGATCAGTCTTTGCTAGGTCGTAGCAAAGGTGCGTTTATGCAGCAATACTTTGTTTGCATCAATAAAGATTTTGGCGAATGGACGCCCCGTATAGGTTCTTTGGAGGCCGTAATGAAACAGATTAAACCCGCAACTTTTGTTTTAGAAGCTGGCGCTTACAAGGACAAGCTGCCTGACTTGCACATGGTTGAAATGCGGTGCGACATGGCAGACCGCGTTCCATACGAAAAGATGAAAAAAGAGTTTGCAGTTCAGTTTGGCACCGAGCAGATCACAGCCATGAACGCTGCAGTCGTCACAGGTAAGTTACAGCAGATGGCGTCAGGTTTTATATACAAGACTGAAACAACGGCGTCGGACACGCCTGGCAAAATGAACGTCAGCAATATACCTGTGTGGTTCTCTAGCCACAAGTTTGATTTGTTAGACGAATTGATTGAGGAAAACCAGCACGCCAATACCATTATTGTTTATAACTTTGTTGAGGAGTTGGCTGAACTAAAACGCCGTTACCCATACGCCCAGACGATTAACGATTCCAAGGCCATTGAGCGTTGGAACGAGGGCAAGATTGAGCTATTACTAATCCACCCCAAGTCCGCTGGGCATGGGCTAAACCTACAGCATGGCGGTAGCAAAATTGTGTTTGTATCGTTGCCGTGGAGCCTAGAACTTTTTGAGCAGACTGTTGGGCGCTTGCATCGTTCTGGTCAAACCGAAGACGTATGGTGTTACATTTTGTTAACCAATAAGTCCGTAGACGAACGAATTTGGGCAGCGTTGCATGACAAACGCGTTATTTCAGATATTGCATTGGAGGAGTTGAAATGAGTTTACGAGAAGAAGCGTTAAAACTAGCTGATGATGTTGATGAGTATGCGCCAGACACTAACCTCGCTGATATTATTCGCCGTTTGGTAGCCGAGATTGACCGGCTAAACGGCAAAGAAGATTTTGATTTAGATGGGAGATGTTGATGGATCGCTTATTGCATTACAAGGCAAAACTAAAGGCTGCGCAGGCTGAGGAAATTATTCGGATGCGTGAATACAACCAGGCACAACGAGCGTTAGCCCGTACTGCTAAGGAAGTTATTGAATTACAAAAGAAAGTTGAACAGTATGCAAAAAGTAACTTGGCGCAAGCTTAACGACATTTTGAGTCAATTGACGGAACAAGAAGTCTTGGATATGCTAAACGAAGAAAAGACTCATAACCGTAGGTCGTCCGTATTACAACGCCTACACCAGCGTTACACCATGTTGCGGTGTGCCAGAGAACGTATTGAACTGATGAAAGAAGCCACGCAACCATGACCACAACCGACTTTAGTACTTGGAGCCGTGAGAATTTAGAGCGTTTTGCACAGCAAAGTTTTACAGAAATAGTAGAACTAAAAAAAGAATTAAAGGACGCCATTGAAGCTTATCGTCAACTTAACAGGAGTTTAAAATGAAAAAAATGATACCTTTGGTGTCTTTTGCTATGTGCGCTTGCACATCAATACCGCCAGTTCAATATCAATCTGCAGCCCCTATACAAACCTTGATTATTGATCCAAGCGTCCAGGCAATGTCTAGAAGTGAGGTTATTTTAGCTAGTCAAGAATGTACGAGTAATAATATGCGGGCGGTGTTAGTATTTGCAAAACGGCGTATTGGATCGTCTAGCTTAAGCACCGACATTATTGTTGATGTAGCTTGTCACCCAAAGCCCGTTAGTATGTTTTGACCTGAAAGGGAACTGAATGAATAACGAACATATATGGACTGCATCTGGTACCAATATAGAAGAACGATGGGCTAAAAAATACGGGTGGATACGCCCGTCTGAACTCCCAGAATACCAAGCTAAATACAAATATTTTCAAGAATTGCCATTACGACGCTTAGACGATAACGCCAAAATAGAATATGAAATGGCGCTTAAAAAAGCTAAAATAGCTCGGATTAGATGACTAACGATGAGTGCATGGCGTTTGCAGGGATACTGATCGTAGCAATGGGTTTTATTGTTTTTTACTTAGTTACGCAAGAACCTTAAGCGTAGACGCGTGTGCCTTGCTTATCAATGATAAGCGCTTGTCGGCGTGGTGTCATGTCTTTTGTATTGGGTACGCTAATGTGTGTCCACCTGTCAAATTCACGAATAATCTGATCGTATCCGATCCCTGATGCAATCACTGCTTTAACAACTTCATCTGGGGTCATGCCTGGTACTCTAATATCAGCAGCACATCCTATGCGATGTTGTGAAGTGTTGCGACTTCCAACGGCATTATTCACGGCTTCTGACCTAAAGGCGGAGTTAACCATAATCGGCTTACCACCTAACACCTCTTTAACTTGCTCTAAGAACTCTGCCAATCGAGTCAAATTTTCGGTTTCTTCTACATTTGGGGTATTGTCAAACTCACGATGGTCGGTGATAGTTAGTTCTTCAAAGGTAAAGTGTTCACTTAGATTCATCTTTTGACCTTTTCATATCCATAATCTTCTCAAGGGTGCGGCCACCAAAGTACGCACTCATTATCAACATACCCCATTGACCCAACAGATTTACATACGACTCTTTAGCATCGTAGCCAAAGGCAGACATCATGGCAAAAAGAAAATAACCAGCAAAAATAGCAACTAAAGACATGGGTCGTATATTTTTAGATAACCAAGAGTCACTACTTAAATCAGCTTTCCAACGGTCTGATACATTGTTCTGCTCATTCATGTCAGCGTTTAACTCAGCCAATCTGCCCTCTTGTTGCATCTGTAAAAGTTCTTTTTGAGCCTTGGCTTTGGCTTCAGGGTCAGGAATAAACTTGTCTAGGACTTTCATCCCAACATCTACTAGTGCCATTAATGGAATCATTTTTTAGACCTTTCTTCTAGTAACTTAACCCGTACATGAAGCTCATGTATTTCTTTGTAAAGTTCTTCACGCATTTTTGCTCGTTTTTCTGCTGAAAGAGGACTGTCTGTTGGTACACCTTCGGCTGTAATTAAAGCTGGCATTTTGCCTTCTATCTGAGTAAGACGGGTTTGGAATGACGATACCTGACCAAGTAACCAGCCTAAACAAACGACCACAATAGGAATAACCGCTTTTAAAAGGTCTTGCATATTCATTTCCATCTACCCCATGTACATTCGTACGCTATCCAAGTTGCAAATATGTAACATAGTGCCATAACACTTTTCATTACCCGTCTATCGTTCTGCTCTAAATACTTATCACGCTTATCTTCCCATTGCTTCCTAGCCTTAATACCCTGTATCTCATCCCAAGCGTGGCTGCCGTATTTCTTAGTAATTTCTTCTTTAATCTTTTCTTCAGACTGCTTGGCTAACATTAGCCTTTGAAACTCATCCACCGCCTCAATAATTGTTGTGGTATCAGGATTTATTTCCCTTGACTTCTTTCTTGATACCGCCCTTTCTTTTGCCGCCTTATCCGCTACCGCTAGTACACCATCAATTGCCTTACTAAGTTCTTCAGATGCCTTTACAGACTCATTGAGAGTCTTTGTGACCTGTTTCGTGCCTTCTATAATTCCAAACGGATCGGGCATACATCATTTATCTGCTTTTTGTTCTAGCTTTTCATAAAGCTTATCTAATAACACTTCAATACGATCAAAACGATCTTTAATTTCGTCTTTTTTAATGTAATTTGTTGGCAAATTAATCTCAATCTGTTTTACATCATTTTTTAAATTTTGAACAGAATCCCAGATTTGGCGGGCAAACCAACCAAGGCTAGAAAGGGCAGCAGCACCACCGACGTTGATTATTGTTTGCCAATCCATGTTTATCTTGCAAGTGCATTTTGATTTTGTTGGTCAGGTGCTAACGCGTTAGCAGATGGGGTTGTAAGCATAATTGCGCCAGATGTTACGGCGCGGCTCCAATCTTTACTTTTAGTCAAAAGATCAAACGCTTTAATACGTTCGTCAGCAGGAAGCGTATCTAATACTTCGTTCATAGCTTTACCTGTTTTGGCTGCGTCAGACAAAATGCCAATAGTCTTTTTGCTAACTTTGCCTTCTAACGTTTGCAATACTTTTTTGGCAACCGCAGTTTTATAACCTACGAAGCCTGGTATCTTCTCTGCCATGCTTTCTTTTTCAATACCCAAAGCACGGCGGCCTGCCTTGATCTGCTCACCAATCTTAGCGTCACGCAATAATTCATCAGCAATTTGTTGCATAGGCTTGATGTCTGTACCCATTTCTTTAAAAATATTAAAGCTGCCAGGGCCAAAGACGGCTTCTACAGCGTCAGGGTTATTACCTTGCACCAAACGCGTAAACTCGTCAGGTGATTTGTTGAGCATTTCTAGTGCTTTGCCTGCCAGCTTACGGCGGTCAATTAACTGTGCGTTTGCGGCGTAATCACCTAAATACTTGCCGTAGCCTGTACCGCCTGCTTCTTCAATGGCGTTAATGATCGGCGTTTTAAGTTGGGCTATTACACCAGCAGCCAAGTTCTTTTTAGACGTCTGATCTAGTCCTGGGCGTAACTTTTCAATAGCAGCGTTAACGGAGTTTTTGCGTAAGCTGTCTAAAGCAAACGCATCAATTACCCCACCGTTTTTTGTCCATTTAACAACATCGTCGCCAAACGCTTTGACAGCGCCTTCAATAACGTCGTTACCCGCAAACTCAGGGTTGTTTAAAATACCGCCTAAACGACTTAAAATGGAGTCGGATGTCAGAGGTCTAAGGCCATAAGCTTCTAAACTATCAACGGCGGCTTGTTTAAATCGTGCAGCTTCACCAAACACTAACGAACCTTTAGCCGCTTGCGCTGCTACATCGTCGGCTTTAGCGGCTAACTTCATTAACTGTTGGTCTGTAGTTAGGTTGTTTGTAGCTGGGTTAATGGCACGTCCTTGCGCAGCGCTAAAGCGGCGCACATCTTCTACTTTTTGCCCAGCAACTTGTGCTAATGCGTTGGCTTCACGTTGTAAAGGTAAGCCTACCTCAGCGCCTATATTGGCTGCGGTCAACTCGGTTTTGCGGATTGGTGTCATTAAATTGTTTAGGGCATTTTTAAATTGACTAACCGAAGTTAAGTTTTCGGTTATGGTTGGCCCACCGGCTAACTGCGCTAAACGATTTAATTGATCTGTTTTTTGCGTGTCTTTTAACACGCGAAAATAACTAGATTTGTCTTTGCCAGATGCAAAATCTAAAAATGCTTGGTACACATCATTGTCAATACCATAAGCAGCTTGGGCTGCGTTAATATCTAAAGGGGCTAATTTATTAACAGCGCGAATTTGATTGATTTGATCGCCTGCCACCTCACGAGCAATTTTGCCTGCCTCAACATTGGCTAATTTGCCTGTCACGGCGTCAATAAATTTACCGCCGGCTTGGGCAATGTATTTACCTGCAGTTGGCAACACAAAAGGCGCAACAGCGCCTATGACCGTGCCTGTACCAGTTTCTTCTGGATTAATAAGCGCAGCGGATGTACCACCTACAACGGCACCGCCACCAGCGCGTGTGGCTACATCGGCAGCACGGCCACCAAAAGTAGTAGCTGCAGGCGCGCCTGTTCTAAAGCCACCTGTTCTAATGGCTTCTGCCACAGTGCCTGCGCCTGGTATCTTACTAACGCCTTTGGCAATAACACCGCCAACAGGCAAAGTGCTAAATACTTCACCCCCAAATTCGCCCGCACCTGTTGCGGTAGGCGCTACGGCTTTGTAAGGGGCTATAAACGCTTCTTGCTCGGCTTGACGACGTGCAGCGTCCTCAATCAAGGCACGCCCCGTGTCGGTAGCGCCTACGGTTTCTAAACCTTTACCAACTAGACGTTGGCCACCAAACATGACATTACCCACGCCTTTGCTAAAACCTGCAAAAGGCGCGGCAGCGCTACGTAACTCCGCCTCAACCATCTGACGACGAGGGCTGACTTGTTCTGCTACGCCGCCACCAAACTGTTTGGCTAGAGCTTCGTAATTAATATTAGCGTTAGGCGCAGGGGCTGCCGAGCCACCAAATTGCTTTGCAAGGGCTTCGTAATCGACGGCCATGTTATAGCCCCGCTGCTTTTTTATATGCTGCTGCGGCTTCTGGTGTTGGGAATGTTAATACTTTACCGCCTGGAATAGTTACGGTGTTACCGCCGGCGCCGGTAGGTGGTGATGGAGGTGGTGATGGAGGCGCGCCGCCGCCCGTAGCAGAAGGCTTATATTCGTAGGTTAAATCAAACGCTTCACGAATTCTAGACTTAGATCCAAGAATCGAATCGGCAATCCGATCCAATTCACTTTGTACGCTACCTTTTTCTTGTACGCGTGATAAAGCACCCGCAGCTTGACGAAGTTGTGTGCCTTCTTGATTTGATACGTTACCTAACGCACCGCCTGTAGGTGAGGCGTTACGCATATCTTGAAGTTCTTTAAACTGCAAACCAGCCACAACTTTTTCATACAATTCCAACGCTTCACGCCCTTGGGCTGTAACGCCTGGCAAACGACCCGCTGCAATACCTGTAATGCTGCTAAGACCTGGGTGGTTGCGTAGCCGTTCAATGTCTTTAAGAACTGTATCAGCTTTGGACTCAAACGATTTAACCGCCAAATTAGCTTGTGGAAACTTAGCCTCACGCACCTGTATCTCTTTAGGCGACAAGTTAGTAGTAGTTGGGCCACCAGGAATCGGCTCAATTTCACCTGTATTCGTTTGACGATAGCCAACAGGAATACGTCCGATGTCTTGACCACGGCGGGTTGTTTCAGCCGTAAGATTCTGACCACGAATAGCGGTAGCATTAGCCTGTTGTTGCGCTGCGCTAATGTTACTCATTTCATAGCGTTTTTCTACTTTAACACCTAGGTCAATAAAATATGCTTTACGTTGTTCAGGGTTTAAAGCAGACACTTGTTGCCATGTTGCTTTGGCTTGCGCAGGCGTTACCTCGCCTTTTAAAACACCATCTTCTAAATGCGCTTTAATGTTGTTATCTGAAGGATTAAAAGACAAGTCTGCCAGCTTTTGTTTGGCAAAGTCATACGTCTTTTGGTTAACCTCTATATCTGTTTTTTTAATGTCGCCTTCAAGTTTGCGTCCTTGCAAAACGTCAGCCCGTAGCTTTATTGCTGTCCCAGGGTCAAGCGTCGCCACTTGTTTAAACCCTTCAGGGGTACTAACGTCGATGCCCTGCGAATACAGTTCGCGCAGCTTGTTTTGCGTATCTACGCTGCGTTGCATTTCACCTAACTTGACAGCTTCACCCATCATTGCCAACTGATTCATTGGCGACTCTAGTTTTATATTTTGAACTTGTAAAGGAATATTTGGGTCGATTGGCATAATTATTCCTTACCCTTCGTATGGGGTGCTGTAATCGGTGACGGGCGCTGCGCGGTTGCCATAAAAATTTGGTGTTGTCCGTTGTGGAGCAAATCTATTTAATAGTTGGTTAGTTTGATACATACTAACTCCTTGCCCAATGGCGTTGGTGTAAGCGTTCGCTGAACCAATCACGCCAGCAGCTTGAGCGTTAGCGGCGCCAGTAGTTAAGTTAGCAGTATTAGCTGCGCCTTGACCAATGTTGGCTGCTTGCCCAGCGGCAGCAGCTTGACCTTGCGAGGATAGAAATTTTAAAGGGTCTACTAAATTATTACGGTTCATTTGAAACAAGTTCTGCGCTCGGCTGTACGCATTACCGTACTCTTGCGACCCTAATTCTTGACCATAATTTGTAGCGGCTTTAAGAGCGTTACCTGAAATTAAACCGCCTCTAGCGGCTGCGGTTGCGTTAAGCGCTTTTATACCTTCTCTAAACCTAAATCCATAACCTGGATCCATTTGAATGTCCTCTAGCGTAGGGGCATAATCTTGCGCTAAACGGCCTCCAGGCTCAGTCATGGCCGCAAGGCGGTTCATTGCTGCGGTGCCAGTTACCCTATAAGGTTCGCCAAGTTGAACTTGGCGTTCTGTAGCTGCGGCTTGCTGCGCACTAGCACGGTCGGCGGCATCAGCTTGCATTTGGGCTGCGCTTTGAGCCGCTCTTGAAGATTGATTAGCGCTATATACAAGGGCTGCGCCTCCAATAACTGCTGCTGTTATCCCACCTGACATATTAATTCTCCCTATCACTAAAACCAAACCCATTGCCTAAAAGCATTTTAACGCTATTAGTTAACTGTTCGGTATCATTTTGCTTGTTTTCAAGCTCTTTAACTCTGTTTGACATTAAGCCACACTCAGGAATGACATACAATCGTTCTTCAATTGCCTGTATATCTCTGCAATCATCTGGATTATCGTAATAATCTACCCAAATTACTTCTTCGTCAAATACACGGCCTACCCGTTTTACACCTGCTGGCGCATCAAACTCTAACGGCGCCGTTAATACTTTAATTTCATCGTCAATATTTACAGCGATTGTACCTTTTTCAAGCCTAATTCTGTACGGCGTCTTATGTTCTGCGCCAACAATAACCGACCAAGGCGGGGCGATCATTGTACGAATGTACTTGCCTGGTTCAAAGTCATGCAAAAACGTAACGTCGGCTTGGGGCATCTGTAATAAAGCCTCTTGCAACTTTTCTACTTTTTCACGCAAAGGCACTACAGGTAGGAAGTTAAACCCTTTGCCATAATTGACGGTGACTGTATGCTGCATTAACTTGAGATCTCACGCCCGTTAGACCGGATATTGATAGACGTAGCGGCGCTAGCAATGGTGGATATAAACCCGCCTGGCTCTAGCGCCTGCCCCACAATCTCGGGAAACGTGTAGGTTTCGCCTGCGGTCAAGCTCTTAGCCTTAATAATCAAGTTGTTATTGCCTGCCGTACCCGCTACCGTAACAAGGTTCACACTAATTGTAGCCGTAGAAGCGCTATAGTTAGTAGCCGTAAATTTGTCAATAATAGTCGTGATGTTGTTTCCCGCAGTGTATTGCGTAGTTTGCGTATTTTCAGCATTCTTGGCGGGGATCAGAACCTTGACGTAAACGGGCATAGTTTACTCGTAAAGAATGTTGATTGAACCAGCATCAAATGTATCTGTACCATTTACAGTAGTAATACGAACTCGGTCTAAAGTGCCGCCAAGTGCAATATTTCCACCACTTCCTTGCCCTGTTTGACTGCCTGTTGGTATTAATACGCTACTTTCAACCCATGTATTTGAAGTTAAGTTTGTAATAACAATGTGACCACTATAAGCTGCTGAAGCTACATTGGCTTGTGTCAAAACAAATCCTGCTGTGCTTGTTGCTATAGTATTAGCATAAGAACTAGCATTTCCTACATAGCCACTTGTTGTTACACTTCCAGCACCAATTTGTATTAAAAAACTAGATGTTCCGTTGGTACTAACCCCATTAAACATTACAGTAATCCGTTTTACCCAACTGGGTATGCTAGTAAAGTCTATTGAAGTTCCGCTAGTAGATGCTTGTGCGGTCATGCTAGTAATAATGCTACCGCTTGGTGTGCCAGCGAAAGTAGGGCTAGTTAAAGTAGGTGTTGTTAGTGAAGCACTCGTTAGGTTAGGACTATCGCCTGATATAGTGATTGCCATAATTAAACCTCTATTTGTTTTAACTGCTCAAG
>Ga0181343_1000210_pt1 | contig 28081 bp, 41 predicted proteins | sample Su13VDMLBSD_FD_130110 | JGI IMG/M metagenome (GOLD analysis project Ga0181343, IMG submission 130110) | Freshwater viral communities from Lake Michigan, USA - Su13.VD.MLB.S.D | ecosystem: Environmental > Aquatic > Freshwater > Lake | place: USA: Michigan | collected 2013-07-15
AAAAGTTTAGCATCGAGGGGGCACAGATAACCGCCGATGGACAACTCGAAAGCGCCATCCTTGCGAATGAGGCAAGCGTCAGCATGGTTGAAACGGCGGCAGGTCGTAAACCGGCAGGAGTTAGCCTCGGCAGTTCATGGACAGCACTGCCAGACGAATCCTTGCAAGCCTTTGTCGGTTTTTCGGGTGATGGAAGCCCTCTGGGTGTCCTATTTGAAACAATCCCGCAGGTAACAACCGACGCTATGCAGATGGCGCTTGTGCAGGGAATCAGCCTTGGTGAAGGTCCACGAACGGTAGCACGGCGGGTACGCAAAGCAGCTGACATCGGCAGAAGCCGTGCAGAGACTATTGCACGAACCGAGATGATACGTTCTGCCCGTGAAGCACAACGGCAACTCTATACCGAGAACATTGCAGTACAGGGATACAGACGGCAAGCCACCCAAGATAGCCGGGTCTGTCTTGCATGTCTGGCTTTGTCTGGCACACTGCATAAGACAGATGAAATCATGCCAAGCCATCCGAACTGCCGGTGCGTGATGATTCCGGTTACCTTGTCATGGGCTGAGATTACCGGTGATTCTTCCATACCTGACACGCGCCCAGCGGTAGCCACGCCTGATCGTATCCTTGCTGGTTTGTCTGAATCTGACAAGATAGCCATCATGGGGCCTGCTAGATATCAGATGTATCTAGATGGCAAACCACTTGCTGATTTCGTGCAGGTGGAACCCAATATGGACTGGGGTCCTACAACCCGTGTACTGCCCTTACGTAGCCTTGTATAAGGACTGTGGGATACTGAAGCCATGGACGTGTTGACATCTACTGTAGACGGTATCAAGAGTGACAGGCTTGGCTATGTCAAAGGTTACCTTGTGCGCTTTGGCGATACCCAAAGTGCTGACCTCGAAGGTGACTATTTCACCAAGTCAACCGACTACGGTTTCCCGATTTCCGAAGGCAAGCGTGTCCCGTTGAATGTGTATTATCACCACGGCATGGATAAATTTATAGGCAAGAAGTCTATCGGTACTGGTTACATCAAGATGGACGATACAGAGCTTTGGTATGAGGCTCAGTTAGACATGGCTGATGAATACGGAAGCATGATCGCGAAACTCTGCAAACAAGGCAAGATGGGCTTTTCCTCTGGTGCAGCCGGTCATCTGGTAGAGCGCAAGAGCATGGGTGGTGCTTCTGAGATTACACGCTGGCCAATCGCTGAAGCATCGATTACCCCGACACCAGCCGAGTATCGCAACAGCGTTAAAAGCCTAAAGGAGTATTACGGCATGGAGCCTATGGAAGAAGAAGAAATGGTAATGGCTCCAATGCCTGAGCAATCCCCGGAAGAATACGCAATCTCCGTGTTTGATGAGTCCGAAGGTGACCTTATCCACGAAGGGCTGGAAGCCTACTACGATGCGCTTTGTGGAGCCATTGAAGCGGTATCAGATCAAAGCATGGCAGATGCCATCATTGATGAGTTTGCAAGACGTGCAAAGGGCTTGTATGCCATGCACGGAACTAAAAGCGTACAGCCTGCATCTTTGCGGTCTGTCGAGCGTCGGCTGCGGGATGCAGTCGGTCTATCACGGTCAAGCGCCAAGCGTTTGGCTCCCGTTGTCTGGGATTCTCTGCGGGATGCAGACCAGCCGGAAGAGCAGCCGTCCATCGTAGTAGAGGCGAAAGCCACTGACATAGACGAACGCCAAGAACTGCTGGCACGTCTGGAGTTGCTAACACAACTATGAATATCGAACAACTGAACGCCAAGCGTGAATCGCTTTTGGCTACAGCCCGTGAGCTGGCTTCCGGTGAGGGTGACCTCGCGCAAGTTAAGTCCATCATGGCTGAAGCAAAGAACATCGACGAGCGCATCGAGACCATCAAGAGCCTTGGTGCTTCCGCTCCTGTGGTTGCACCTGCTGACAACCCACAGCCTTGGAAGGGTGGCATCAACGTACAGCGCAACCCGTTCAACGGATCCGCTGACGAGAAGAACCTGAAGGCTTACACCTTTGGCCAGTTCGCCCGCCACTTGGCTGGTGTCAAGTCTGCTACCAAGTGGTTGTCTGACAACGGACATTTGAAGGCACAGACCGAAGGCACAGACAGTGCTGGTGGTTACACGGTTCCTAACATCGTTTCCTCGGATCTCATCTGGCTCCGTGAAATGTACGGCGTTGCTCGTCGCAACTCCCGTATCTACCCGATGTCCTCGGATACCTTGCTTGTTCCTTCCGCAACTGCGTCCACCACGGTCTACTATGCATCTGAAGCAACAGCAATCACGGCTTCTGACATCACCTTTGGTCAGGTCAGCCTTGCAGCCAAGAAGCTCGCAGTTCTCACGATTGCATCCAAGGAACTCGGCGAAGATACGGTAATCGACCTCGGTGCTGCTCTTGCCCGTGACATGGCATACGCCATCGCTAAGGAAGAGGACAACGCTTGTTTCAACGGTGACGGAACCAGCACCTATGGAAGCATCACTGGTATCTTGCAGGCTGTTTACGGCCTCAACGCTACCAAGGCTAACATCGCTGGTGTCGTAGTTGGAGCCGCTTTGTCTGGTGCATCGTTTGCTAACTTCACGCTTGCTAACTTCCAAGCGATGGTTGCAAAGCTCCCGACATACGCAGATCAGGCCAAGTGGTATATGCACAAGGACCTTTTCTTCAATGGTGTTGCTGATAAGCTCATCGCCCTTGGTGGAAACGCAATCCTCGACATCCAGAACGCATACACCACTGCACCTACCCTGTTCGGTTACCCGATCGAGTGGGTTCAGAATATGCCTAAGACACCAGCTGCAACAACCCCGGTTGCAATCCTTGGCGACCTGACAAAGGGTGTTGCTTTTGGTGACCGCCGTGCAATGACCGTTGAGGTTTCCGATCAGGTGAAGTTCGTCGAAGACGCACTTACCTACAAGGCAACCGAGCGCTTTGCATTCAGCGCGCATGATGTCGGAAACGTGAACGCGACTGCTTCCAGCCGTGTACCGGGTTCGCTCATCGTTCTCGCAACAAGCACCGCTTCCTAACCCGAAGCGTAGCCACGCAGTCAAGACCCTCGGCAGACGTGCCGGGGGTCTTTTGCCATGTGGGATACTGAGAGCATGATGACACGAGCCGAAGCGATAGCACAGGTATCCTTGTTTTTGGATGCCCAGTCCTACCCGCAGATGTCCACAACCGAGATAGGGAGCATCCTTGATTCCTTCTCACGGTTCACTACTTGGACGGCATCCACAGCCTATTCTGTTGGCGATCGTGTTGTACCTGTTGTCCCGAATGGCAGAGTGTACGAATGCAGGGTTGCAGGCACAAGCGCAACCACTGAGCCTGATTACCCTGCCTATCCCGATTACCAGTTCAAAGGTTTTAGTATTGAGGATGGCGCATCGGATCCGCGGTTAACTTGGGTTGACCAAGGCCCCATCAACGTAGAGCGTTACGATGTCAGGACAGCCACCCGACAAGGTTGGCTTATCAAAGCCAGCCGATGTGCTTCTGAAATCGATGCCAAAGAAGGCACAAGCGATGTCAAGCTAAGCCAACTCAAAGCCCACTGCCTATCGATGGCAGAGCGATACAGACCGGTGGTGTTCGCATGAGCCCTTTACTACGCGCAACCCTGAGTGCTGGCATGGTACGTAACATCTGCCATACGCCTGTAGAGGTTCACCGCTTCACGTTGACCGAAGATGGGCGCGGTGGTGTTACTGAGACATGGCGCAAGGTTGCCGAGTACAAGGGCAGACTGTCCAATCAATCAGACACAGAATCCATTGTAGGCGGTGGCATCCAGCCATCAGCCACATGGAGCATTACCCTCGCGGTTAGTGCTGATGTTATGCCGAACGACCGCATCTATGTGGTTGGAGATGAATCAAAATACTACGACGTTGTTGGTACAGACTTCGGGCAGACGGACCTGATTGTGCAACATGTCGGACTAGTGGAGCGTACAGCATGATGGCAGAGTGGATGCAACTAGGGGCAGTGATTGGTATCCCTCTGATTGCTAGCATCAGCGGTTTGTATAAGATGCTGTGGGATATCAAGTCCGACATCCGCATTCTGGTACACGATGCCAAGCAAACGGAAGCGGATCTAGTGATTATTAAAAAGGCGATAGCAAGACTAAGCGAGCGAGTAGCAGCACTGGAGGCACGGCATGGGTAGCATTAGCATCAAGAGACTAATAGTGGTTGTGATCGTGGCTTTCGTGGCTTCATTCACCAGCGTGTTCGGTGATGGCATCCGTACTGCACAAGCGCAAGATGTCGCCGAGCTGGGCGCAGTGCTGGCACTCTACGGAAGCAAGGCGGTAGCGGCTGGAGTCTCCGCTGCGGTGTCATCTGTGCTGGCTTTCCTCACGATGCCTTTCAAGGGTGTTGCGCCTAACGCTTTGAAGGTGGGCAAATGAACTTTCAGAATCTTGAAATCACGCAGAACCCACAGAATCCAGCAGATTGGATTGTCAAGGGTGTTATCACCAACGATGCAAACGAAGAGATTGCAAACTTTGGGCCTAATGGTGAAAGCGTATTTACTTGGTGGGCACAACAGGATACTGCTTGGCAGTTGTCTATCGTCAATCAGTTTGTATGGTTGATGGCTGCTGAAATCGTGAATGGGACAGCGGAATAATGGCAACTTACTATGTTCGCCCGGATGGCAATAACAGCAACGCCGGAACAGGCCCAGCTGCTAACCAAGCGTGGCAAACCCTAGCACGTATCGTGCAAGCAGGTACTGCATTTACGTCTGGTGATACGGTTTACATCGCTCCCGGCACATACCGCCAGAGTATCACCACGACTGCGACCTATACATCTGCGACTAACTTTTTCGGTGACCCTACTGCGGCGCAGTTTCCGGGTGTCACTCCGGGTGTTGTCCGCATTACAAACTTTTTATCAACAGATAATGCATCAGCAACAAACCAACTTTTATGGGGTGGTGTAACGTTTGACTTTATCAATATAAGTAATATCTATTTTGACCATACATCGCTAAATGGTGGGATTTATTACACTGGAACCGGAAGCTATTCATCAATCCGCAATTGTATTTTTTCAGGAAACTCAGCGAGTGTAGCTGGTGTAGGTACACCTGCAATCAGATTAACATCTATAAAAAATACAACAATTGAAAACTGCATCGTTCTACGGTCTTATGTCGGCGTGTACATTACCACTACTACAGATACTGATACTAATGTCGTAATACGCAACTGCTTTATTAATAATGCAGGGACACAACATTGTTATGTATCAAACTCCACTGGCGGTGGTGTCATAGTTACAAATAATTTATTTTTATCAAGTGCAGCAAGTTCAGTAAATATACTCGGTGCAGGCAACGCAACATCATTATCATATGTCACAAACAATATTTTTTGTCATTGCACCGGGTCTGTGCAAGGTGGCTCTGCAACCACGATTGTAGAGAACTATAATCGACGAGTAAGTTCTGGTGGGAATACAACTGTCCCTACTGGCATAAATACGACCAGCGGCGCACCGCAGTTTGATTTTGGGCATTCTGCACTCTTCAACATTGCACTACAAAAACCGTTCAGTTCTATCGTTGGTTCTGTAAACGTCGGTGCAGGTCTATCTACCTATGCAAGCACAACCGACCTTTATGGACAAACTTGGTCGGCTGGTGCATCAACGCCAGATATTGGATGCGCTACAGATGTGCAAGCATCAGGGACAAGTTATTACTATCCAACCGAGCGCAACGCATCTACCATCACAATCGCTCCCGGCTCTACATCACAATCCATCGAACTGTATCTTGGTGCTACAGGTCTAACAGCCTCCACAAGCGGTCTGTCAGCCCGATACAACCGTACACGCACTGCAAGCGTATCTATCCCTCTAGTAGCCCGTACCATCGCACAGGCGTGGACTGCTGGTGGCTTTGCTGAGGTAGACGCAACCAACATGCCGGGCGTGTATCGCTTAGACCTTCCGGATGCTGCATTGGCTGCTGGTGCTGACGATGTCACGATTGTGGTCAGAGGTGCAAGCGGTACGAACGGTGCGGTGCTGACGGTCACGCTTTCAAGTGGTGGCTTGACGGCAGCGCAGACAGCATCTGCTGTCCTTGATGCTGTTGGTTCCTCTTATGTCACCGCTGGCTCGATTGGTTATTCAATCCAGAACAGCAACGTGGCAAGCATCAGCGGTAGCACAGCGGCAGCCGATGAGCTCGAAGGCGCTCTCCTTCACAACGGGACAGACTACATCAGCGCAGAACTGGTAACTCCGGTTACATCAGCCGCTCTGGTTCGCATGGGTCCTTTTGAGGTCAAGGCTGATGGTCTTGGAGCATCTGATCCGCTGGACATCCAGAAGGGCGCACAGCACGGCATTGATATTCAATGCGTAGACAATAACAACGCCGGAATCGATATCACCTCTGCAACTGTTACGGCTAAGGTCTACAACAGCGGTGCTACGCTGGTTGACACGTACTCCTGTACGGCAACCTATGCAGCTGATGGACGTGCTACCTTTACTATCGATACGACAGTGACCAACGTACCGGGCACTTACACTGCTACGATTACACGCACAACAGGTGCATCTGATACGCAGGTATTCGGTCCACTGCGAATCTATGTGAGGGATATCTAATGGCAATAATCTTTGATTTGACGGAAGACCCTCAGCAGGTCGTGCAAGTCTCCGCATGGGTCGGAGACTGGCACTCCTATGTCGTCCGCTTGGTTGACGAACTGGGAAGCCCTGTGGACATTACGACAGGTACGCTTGGTGCAACCTTTACCAACATTGCTACGGGTAGTGCTTACTCCTTTGGCGGTGGTAGCGTGACGCTAACCAAGCAGTACAGCGCACAAGGCATCTTGTCTGTGTTGAATCCTGCGGCTTATCCGACATCTGCCAACATCAGGCTAACGGTATCGTTTACGGTTGGTACTGATGTTCGGCGCTTTGGGCCGTTAGAGATTGAGGTACTGGCTCCGTGATAAAGGTTTCCTACAGCCTGAAGCAGGTAAACCTGCAAGCCTACCAGAAGAATCTGGGCAGGTTATCTCAGGTTGTTGGCAAAGCTGCTGCTGATGTCGAAGGCGAAGCAAAAGCCAGCATTCTCAAAAACTCTGGCAAGTACAAGCAATACGGCAATCACTGGTCAAGCCCTCCGGGTTCACCACCAAACAACGACACTGGCAACCTTGCTAATAGCATCGGTCACCGTATGCTTACACCTACATCGGCTGAAGTGTTTGTGAGCGCAAAGTATGGAGTACCGTTGGAACTGGGCTGGATGTCGAAGGCTGGCAATCATGTACCGGCAAGACCGTTTCTACGTCCAGCCGTTGAGTATGTAGCCCCGTCTTTTCAAGCAGCGTGTAAGACTATCCTGAAGGGTGGCAAGTAATGGCATTTGAGCCAGCAGTAATCGAGCAATGGATCTACGAAACCTTGACAGGCGATAGTACGCTTATGGGTTTACTTGCTCCTGACAATAAGCCTAATGGCTTCCAAATGAGCGTGTACAACACCATTGCCCCGCAGGTAGACCCTATCAGCCGTAAGCAACCTATAACGCCTTACATTGTCTTTGACCGTGCAGGTAATTCTGGGCAAGACCAAGACACCATCTGCGGTAGCCGGGTGTTCACATATCCAACCTACAGGATCACCGTGTGGGATACTGCAACTGGTGCGGTATCGATGGCAAGCAGTGCTGCTATCATGTCCCGCATAGACACATTGCTTGATAATCAACACGTTTCGAGTACCTCTCCTAGGTTCTATTGCCGGAGAGAATCAACAGCTCAAACGTTCGGTTTAGAGAGCGGTGGTCGGACTGATTTTGGAGTGACAGCGGTGTACCGATTCGTCACGCAACAGTAGGAGTAAATTATGCCTTTTACAAGAACAAGTGCGCTTATCGGTGAAAACTGCGTCGTGACGGTGGCTTTCGGTGGCTACCAAGACGGTACGCCTTCAGCCTTTACCGCTGAGACTTATACCTGTATCGCTCGCTCGGTTCGCTTCTCAACATCGGTAAACAGCGTAGATGTTAGCGCACTCTGCGATGCTCAAAACAAAGCACAGGTAACCAAGGCGAACGGTAGTGTTGAAGTAGAGTTTTTGGTTGATTCGGTTGTCGGTCCTATCTTCTACGGCAAGGACGGTTACTACTGCCAAATCGTAGTAACACCGGGAAGCCTTACCGCTAAGACCTTTGTCGGTGTTGTTACCGCTACTGGCCTCAGTGTTGCAAACGAGGAAGCCGTAACCGAGAGCGCAACAGTCACCCTTGGTGCTAACGGAGTTGCTACCGCTTGGTCGTAGTACACTAGCGCATGGCACTAAGTAACCTAAAACAAATACCGAAAGATGCCGACAAGGGAACCCTAGTGGTCGACTTGTCGGACATCGCTGGTGACGGCGCAGAACTCCGCTTCCGTGAACCGAAGGCGGCTGACCTCTTCCCAGATTCCAAAGAGCTGCAATCCCTGCGTGTAGCATTCGCCGAGTTTCCCGAAGCAATGCTGTACCAGATTTATCTGCTAGGTCGGTGCTATGTACCAGACCCTACAGATGCAGCTGAAGAATCACCATTACGGGCATTCGGTAATCTGGCACGTACCAGCAAGCAGACGTTCTTTCGCATCCTCGGTGAGTTTATTAGTTGGTATCCAACAGATGACTTACAAGGCAGGGTCAAAGACGCAAAAAACGACTCCGAGGTGTAGCCGGTCAGGTTGCCTACTACACCGTGAAGTATCTCAACCGGCATCCATCAGAGACCGATCTAACGCTTGACCAAATCGCAGAAGTTGCGATGATAGGACAAGAGATAGAAAAGCAACAGGTCGAGATGATGAGTGCAATGATTGGAGGCAGGTAATGACAGTAGCAGAACTTACAGCCAAGATATCGGTAATAGGCGAGGCTGCTGCTGTCCGTGCCTTACAGCGTGTAGGTTCTTCTGCACGTTCCGTTGGTGAAGCAATCCGAACAGCCGCCGATGCTACTCGATTGCTTGAAGCTGCGCAGGCAAGCTTTGCAACCGTGACAGGTGTGCAAGCTGCCATGGCTTACGATTCACAGGTTCGTGGCTTGGCTGCATATGCCAAGAATGCACAGGAACTACAAGCCCAACTGGGTAGGCTACAAGAGATTGCAAAACTCCCCGGATTGGGGCTCAAGGAAGTCCGTGCGGGTGTCCTGCAACTAGAGGCAGCAGGTCTAAACGCGCAGACAGCCGAGCGAGCATTGATGGCATTCGGCAATGCTCTTGCTCTGGTTGGTAAGGGTAAGTCCGAACTAGATGGCGTAATCCTGGCGCTTGGTCAAATATCTAGCAAGGGTAGTATCTCAGCTGAGGAAATCAACCAGATCGCCGAGCGTGTACCGCAGATCCGGCAGGTGTTGGTTTCTGCCTTTGGTACGGCAAGTACGGAAGCCATCCAGAAGATGGGCATTACGGCAGATGAAGCCATCAAGCGTATTATCTCTGGTCTAGAGCGTTTGCCAAAGGCTACGCAATCAGCATTGACTACGTTTGAGAATCTGCAGGATGCTCTAGAGCAAGCGTTCCTTCCGATTGGTCGTGGCATCCTTGATATCTTTGGAAGTGCCGAAGGTGGCACAATGCGTCTTATTGATTTGATTTCAAATATTGGTAAACAGATCGGTGAGGTGTTTACTGCTATCGGCAAGAGCGGTGTTATTCAGGATGTCTTCTCAAAGTTTCTAAGCGGTACTGGCGTTGCAAACTTTCAGCAGATGATGGTTGGAGCAATCGCAAACATCCTTGCTTATATGGGTCAGATTCCTAACTTCTGGAATGCCATCGTGCATGATATGGGTGTTGCATTTGAGTTTGTAAAAGAGTCAATGATTTACTATTTCGGTGAAGCGTACGACTGGGCTGCTGGCAAATGGAACGAACTTATAACGGCATTTAGTACTGGTGTTCAGGACTTTGGCACGGCGTTTCTTGAGTTCATACAGCCAATCCTGACAGGATTGAAAAAAGCAATCGCAATATTGACTCTTGGTGCAGTACAGTTGCCGGGTGGTGAAATACCAAATGTAGGATTATTGGCACCATCAAATGGTGCATATTTACCGCGAGAGACTAAAACATTACCTCCGCCTAGGATAAGTCCATTACCGCCTAATTTTATGTTGCCAAGTGTAATAGCAAATGCAAATGCTATTGCTGGTCAATACCAAAGAGCCATCATGGGGAATCTTGGTCCACAAGGATTACCACCGGGGATGATATACGGTGGTGCTCAAGGTACTGCTGGTGCTATGGGTGGAGATTCTATCGGCGGATTACTTGGCAAGATTGCAGACAATACGAAGTCAACCGCAGACGCTCTAACACTGCGTCGTGAAACGCTCGGTGGTGGCAAAATGGGAGCCTTAGGTGTTACCGCTGGTGAACTTGCCGTAGGTGGTGGCGGTGGCATCAGAATGGGCGATTTCTTTGGCGGTGGTAACAACGGCTTGATTCCAGCAGGAACAGAGCTTGAACGCTCGGTAAGACGCATCATGCGGGATGAAGCACGGAAGAACGGTACTCCCGGAATAATGAAGAGGTTCTGATGGCAAACTCTTGGCCACTATTGATCGAAGTAGACTGCCCAGAACCACGCCCACAAAAGGGGCGTTTAGTCGTTGCAGCTGATGGCACTACTTGGGACTTATCCAAGAGTAGCAATGTCTGGCTGGAGCCTTCTACGCTGACATTGATGCTTGCCCCGCTTCCGGTTACCGCAGCATGGCGCACAACGTACGCTGGTAACTATGCCCGGTTTCAGAAGAGTGATTACACGCTGACAACGGCGGCATCTTGGAAGCAGATGCAGATCAAGGCATCCGGTGATTACTACCTGCAAAGCCTCAATGTAACCGAGAGAGCAACGCTCACAACAGCATGGAGTGCTAACCAGCCAGCATATATCAGCCTGTATGTACCGGGGCTCAAGGATTCAGATGACACGGTGATACTCAAGGCTGGTTGGGGTGTAGGTTCTGCTGGCTCTGTTGAAGTCTGGTTTGCTGCTAACGGATCTGCACAGGTCTACAAGTCTGGTGTTTTGGTTGGAACTTACCAGCGCAACGATAGCAACATTGCACCTCAAGCCAATGCCGTCTACCTAACATCTGTGGCTAGTGACTTCATAACCATTATGATGATTCCATGCCGTCGTAGAGAGTTGGTTGTAAGCACTTCTACCGGGCTTGCGTTTAGCCATGTCTTTGCCGACCTATCCCCGGCAACGGCTAACACCATCACACCTGCTGCTGCATTCTCTTGGCTTATCCCACAAGGACAGGCAAGCGTACAGCTCGCAAAGTTGCAATTTGCTACCAGCGGTTATGGTGTAAGCCCAGTCAAGAAACTACGCTATGCACCGCCAACGGGCGCAACTTTCTATTCTACTTACGCCTACGATGCAATCGGGCCAGGCTCTGCTTCCGCTACTTACTCAGTTGTCAAGGATGACCTGACGGCTTATACGCCTAACGGAACAATCAAGGATGTACGGGCTAAGGTTACGCTGGCAAGTAGCACAGGATCTGCAACCTTTGGATTCTACGAAATAGACATGGTTTATGATCCAGAGGTAGGCAGTACCGCAGATGACCCGGTAGACATCACTTGCGATGTCGAGCGCCTAAGCATCAGTGTAGACGATAACGGCCGTGCTACGTGTAGCCTAACAACCCGCAGAAAGCCAATCACAGATGCAGGTGTAGACCAACCGCAAATAACCTCAGACCGTCCAATCCGGATTGCTTTGACAGATGGTGCTACGCCTACGCCAGCAGAGATAGACATATTCCGAGGGACGCTTACACCGCCTGAGATTACCTACGAGGAAAACGATACGACAAAGGATTGGAGCATCTTTGTGTACTCTGGTCAAGATCGTTCCCGTGACTTTGACCTTGCGTATATCGTAGAGTCCTACCCGTACGATGGATTAGTAGCGGTAAACGCCATCATTGACCTGATGCTCATCGCAGGATACGACGGCAACGTTTATCTTACTGGTGATACACCACTCCTAGACTTGCCATATAGCCCGAACATTTCAAAGGGTCAATACGCTCTAGCACCTGACTTTTTCGACACGGTTGGCGGTTATATCGATAAGCTCAAGAACGATTACTACGCTAACTGGATTGTCGGTTGGATGCCAACTACCAGCGGGTATTCGTACGTTTGGCAAGACGCTCCTAATGCTTCTACCACTCCGGTAATGACCCTATACCAAAGCATCGCAGCAGCAACCACGGCAGGTGTTGCAGAAGTGCTTAGACCTAAACGTGTAGTGCGTAGGATGTCAAGCCATTACGAAACACCGGAAGCAACACAGGTGCAGGTTGTTGGACAAGACCCAGCGACCGGATTGTTTATTACAAAGAGCCGAGTTGACTCAGCTGCGGAAACTGCAAGCACTGCACCAGCGTCACGCCCGTACAACTGGAGAGGCAGACCAGTACCGTACCAACTGCGTGACCCAGCACTAACAACGCAGGATGCTGTAGATCAGGCTTGCGACATTCTCTATGACCGCTTGACTACAGGACGCATTCTTATCGAATGGGAGTCTGATTTCTTGGTTTTATTTAGCAATAACCGACCGCTTTGGCTTGGTGATGTAGTTCGGATTATGGAACCTGACGGCACAACCACAAAGGGTGATTACCGTATTATCGGCATACCGACGATTGACTTTGTGACCGAGCAGACATCAGGCTTCAGTGTACGCAAAGCCGTGTATCGTGGGCAGAAAGTCTAGCCATGCCATACATTGACGGCACACGTACAGCCACGCTCACAATGAGCCATACACAGAATGTGCAGATAAGAATCTGGAATCCATTCGCTGTACAGCCTGAAGAACCGGACTACAACACGCACTATACGAACTTCACATTTGGTGGGCATCTAGGTTTCTCGGCATCGCTTGCTATTGCTACAAACGTTGTTGCACCATCCCCGGGCTCCGCGTGGTCGTGGGAACTACGAGCAAACATCACGGTAAACAACGGGCACGGTTCCAGCGCAACAAGCTACAAAGTGCTGGCATCTGGAAGTGAGACAGGCGGGACAAACTATAAGGACGTTAGCGCAACGTGTGCCGGTGATTTCTCCGCATCTGTTAGCGTTGACAAACTTTGGGATATTGCCGAGGCTGGCTTTTCATCTTCTAGCGCACCAACAAGGTTCCCCAGCCTAACCTCCTATACTTGGTATGAACGCACCACCACGGGCGCTACAGCGGCTTGTAGCCTATCTGCTGGTGGTAGTGCTGTCAGTGTGTCGGCTGCTGCATCATCTAGGAATACGGCAGACTATACTGCAACCCTTGATGCTTACGGCTTCAGCTCCGGGGATGATAGGCACGACTTTGCAGTTAGCCTTGTCAAAGTCAACGGCGTAGCGGTTCACGACATTACACACGCTCACACTTTCCACAATCAGAGTGCTACCGAATGGAGCCTGTCGGTACTTGGTGAAACTGACGGCTTTGGCATCGTTAGCACGGCATCCGCTGACATCGGTACTTCTTCCTGTCTCGACCGCAACGTAAGTATTGCTGGCAGAATACGTGCATGGGAGGGGGCATATCCAGATGCTCTTAATGTAACGGTTACAGGCTATGATGGCGGTACACGTACTGTAGGTTCTTCTGGTGGCTCATACGGGGCTACAGATACCTTTGTGGACTACAGCACCACATCGGTACTTGTTGACCCTACGTACGGAACAGATACGCTAACCACTCAAGCGGACGATGTGCCTACATGGATATCTGCGGAACTCTCCGGCAGTGGTCTAACAACCAACGGAGACAGTAGCACGGACAACCGTGTACTGTTCCGTGGTTGGCGTTTCAATGGCTGGAGCATAGCCGAGACTAATAACCGTGCCATTTCTGGTACAGGCAACGACCGGACATATAGCCCTTATGAAGGCATGAGCGGTTACCGTTACCTTCAGATTCAGATAAAAGCACAATCTGGCACTAACGCTCCCGGAACTATTGAACTGACCGATTACCACGGCAACTGGAAAAGATGGCAGGTTGTGGCTCCTACGACCTCCTACAGCACCATCACGCTAGATCTTTGCTCTCCTGATACGTGGAGCCTTGGCGGTACTCCGGCAACCGATGACAAGGACAATCCTTACCCGCGCAAGAACACGGCATCGAGCAGCTACGCAGGAAGCGAAAGCGTTGATTCGGCTTATTGGGGCATCACGTCCTGCCAGCGGTTACGAGTACAAACCGGAAGCATTGACATCGGTACAACCACGCTGGTTTACACCAACACGGATTCTACTTACGTCCCGGATTCCTTCACGGCTCAGTTTGAACGCATCACGCCTGCTATCGTTTCGGAAGCCGACACGACTACTTACTACTACGGTAGGCGCTTCTGGCAACAAGACAGAGACGGTAGATGCGAAGAAGAATCCGATGTTTGGTGGCAGAAGACCGTAGGCGGTGCTACCGGGGTCACAACCTACAGCGTAGATCCGGTAACGATATCCGAGCTGTGCGACCAGATAAACGCATCCGATGTTTCTATTGTTCGTCATCCCGGTTGGACTGCTACAAACTCTGTTGCCTATCCGGCTGGTGCTACCTGCTCGGCATCACAACCACCGCTTAGGGATTGTTTCCTAAACGGCGTTACTGGCTACTCTACTTGGCTTAGAGGTGGCGGTATCCTTGCCACGCCTAACGCCACAAGCGGTACAGACTTTGCATACGGGCATCAGTTAGCCCAAGGCACTATCGTTGCCCAGACGCTCTTTGACCGCATCAACGGCAACTTCCCTCCTGACCTCAATGACCCGTTCGATGTCAATGGCGGGACAGATAGCGGGTTGTACTTACCGGCTGGAAGTTTGCTCCGTGGTATCGCCCATGGCGCTTTGCTTGACAACGCCGGTGACCCTCTAACCACTGGTACGGTTGACCTGTTGCTTGCATCCACAGGCGCAAACCGTGGCACTGATAGCACGATAGATGCCGAGGGGCGGTACTTTACATCCACTCCCTGGGGGCTTGGTGAAAGCAACCACGATGCCGATTACAGCGGTGACACCATCGGTATATTGCCATTGCATACAAGCCATCGGTTTAGGTGCTGGTTTCGTGAACAGGAGCTAGCGGGTGTTTGTGTATCCGCTGCCGTGGCTCCTAACCAGCGGATGTGCTATGCGGTTATTGAAGATGGAGCGGTAGCCCTGCACTTTGCGGATGGGCCTAACGCAACAAACTTTGTGATGCAGCTGACAAGCATAACCGATGCTTCCTGCGTCCACATTGCATACGATCCTACCAGCGCAGTAGGTCGGCTTTACATAATTGTTGATGCATCAGGTAACGACATCAAGAGTTATTACACAGATGACGAGGGGGTGAATGTCAGCGTGGCAGTAACAGTTACAGGTTCAGGTGATGATGCCAGCGTGGCAATCAATCCCATGGGTAAGCGCATCGTTGTCTATCACCACTCAAACTCCCTCTATAGGGTCATATACGACCCACAGGGTAACGTTATTACCGCAGCCAGTGTGATAGTTGCCGGAGGTGTAAATCAGGGCAAGACGGCTGTCGCTTGGAGGCTTGGTGTTTGGTTTGCCTACTACCGTGATGGTGGTAGTAGTCTCATGCAGATATCAAGCATCGATGATGGGGAAACTTGGAGTTAGAAGGAAGGGGTGGTGGGCAGCGAAGATGCAGAAGGGAGACTGCCCACCGTGTCGGGAGATAAGATCGACAAAAGGAATATATCACCATGAGCAGACCTATCGCACTTAGAGCAGCTAAAGAAGCCCTAGACAATGTTGGCGTTCAGGAAGTTGGAGACAACCGAGGCAAGGCGGTTGAAATCTATCAAGCATCCACCACTCCACCTGTGCCACCCGGTAGCCCTTGGTGTGCCGCCTTTGTCGTGTACCGGCTACGCAATGCGGCTCACGACCTAGCCCTAACAATCCCAGTTGACTGGCCACGCTCGGCTTACTGTCCCGATCATGGCAACTGGGCGAGAAAAACAAAGAACTGGCTATCAGTCAATGATGCACAAATGGATCCTTCAAAAGTCCGCATCGGTGACCTGTGCTGTTTCTGGTTTGCACCGCTGAACAGGCTCGCTCATATCGGTATCGTTACCGGCGTATTCCCTTGGGGCGTGAAGACCGTAGAGGGTAATACATCCCCTGAGATGGAAGACGAGGACAAGCCAGAGCGTGAAGGTGACGGGGTCTACCGCAAGGCTAGAGCATGGCGTGAGCTTGGCGCAAACGGTGGCTTTGTGTCTATAGACTGGTAGGTTCCATTTTGGAACTAACCACTTGAACTTGTAAGAAATCCTTACAAGTTGACAGCAAAAGACCACCCTTCTTACGTTGGGTGGTCTCCGCTTTCCAAGCACCGATAGTTGTTGTTTTTTGGTTTCCCTTGCGGGTGCTTGATTCTACCCTATGGCATCAACTGACTTGCCATCTCGCCAATCCACTTACGAATCTCCCAGTCATCAGGAGCGCCGAACGTAAACTGGTCGATTCCGATGATGATGTCTACGCCACCGCTGCTGTAGGTTGCGCTTTGCAGCTGACCCTTGCAGGTTGTGAACCAGAGCGTACGGCGGAGGTTGTGGATAGCTACGCAGATTTTGCGAGTGTATATCCATGCACCTGCCTGCTCGCTCCACATTGAATCAAAGTCAAGCTCAATACTCTCGAATGTCGTGTGGTCTTTGCGGAGGACTGATTCCAATCTCTCCATCGTGTAGACGTTGTCTAATACTTCCATCTCTTATCTCCCTGCGGTATATACCCGCACTGAGAATATACACCCAGTGCGGATAGTTGTCAAACTTTATCTGCAAATGTTCTTCTGATAAGTGTTTTCAGAATGTCAAGATCATCCTTCAAACGAACATTTTCGATTTGCAGTTCTACCCATTTTTTCTCCCAGTCAATATTTTCCAACTGCACTTCCGGCTTTGACTTTCGCAACCTATCTTGATATCTCCAGTACACCGTATGGCAAGTGTTTGGATTCATATTCAGCATAGCTGCAACTTGTTTAGCTGTATAGCCTCTAGCGCGTAGGCTAATTATTGATTCCTTTTGTCTCTCTGATAACTGCTTTGATCCCATGCTTATCTCCTATATTGTTTTTATGGTTACCGATTCAGTAGCTGGGATTAGATCAAGCCCCGGTGCATTGTCAAGCGCAAAGTCACTGAGTTTGCTAACCAGCACGGTGTGCTTTGTCCTGATTGCTTCCGGGTTGTGTTCCATCAGCCATGCCACGGTCTCTTCCTCGTCTACAACCTTGACACGCTCGGCAACAGTCCGGAAGGACACAGAGCCAAATGGACACGTCCATGTCTTGACCTTTAGTGTGCCGTCTGCCTTGCGTGGCAGTTGACTCATTGCATAGTCTTGCAGCTGTGCGTTGTACCGGCGCTCTAGCCATTCAAGCCGTGCAACTTGTTTACCGATAATCTTGACCATGTTGTTGGTGATGGCATCAAGCTTGTCTTTCTCAGATTGAATGCTTGCCTCAATGTCCATACGCTTCCGCATGACCAGCAGTGCGAGATCTTCAGGTGATTCCTCGCCCGTTATCCAACCGGATGCTGGACCGGCATACTCGCCGGTCTCCGTATCCCATAGCTCACCATCGATTACATCAAATCCCATTATCTAATAACCTCCCAATCTTCCCTTGCTTCCTGAATCGCTCGATCGTACAGGTCATCGATGGCAGGGCACCAAGCGTGTCTATTGCCATCAGCCCTGTACATAATCAGGTTCTTCTCTCCGATGTCTGAGAACCGGACATAACAGCCCGGCTCCCATGCTTTGCGCCTGATGCTCAAGCCTTCAAGCAGTCTTGTATACACTGCCCCAAATCTCATCGTTGTAAACCTCTAGGCTTGATGGGCTCAGATATAACGATGTTTCCCTGCGGTCCTCTTGGCAGCTGATTGGTTGCAAGGTTTGCATCGTCATCCTCATCAGCTGATATCGCGAGGAGTGCAGACACGCTGTAGCGCCTACCGTAAGTGAGCGCAGAACCTAACCCGTGTGCATCAGGCTTAGTTACCGGAATGGTTGCCGTGGTGCTAATCCATTCACCTGATGTATGGATGATTCGACTCTCTACTGTAATCGCTACAACCTTGCCATCTGTGACGTTGGTTTCCGTAGTGCCTTGTGTAAGCATCAAGCCGTTATCAGTCAGGATAGGGCGCAGAGCGTCCAAGATGCTGTCAAGGGTGACATACTTGGAACGGAAGGCAGGATTGTTGCCTTCCTTGCTGATGCCTTGCATACGGCTTTGTGCCTTGATAAGGGAAGGGGCAATAGCCCCTATGGTTTCACTACTTGTCATACATCTTCTCCCATTCTTGTGTTTATGTAGTTGATATGCTTGATGATTTCATCTCGATTGTCGAGATCAAGGCCATAGTCATCTGCAAAGTTTTGTGCTAGTTCGCTGTCACGATTGGCCATGACGTAGTCTGTCACCGCTTCTACCCGCAGCTCATAGACCGAGCCACACTTACAACCATGACCACGGTCACCGTAGTAATCTACTTCTTCCATCAGTTCGCTAGGTATGTAAACACCTAGAAAATCATCTGCATGTACTGTCATCTTTTATCTCCCTGCCCCCTTTCGGGGGCTTGTCCTTTCTGATTACCTTAGGGTTATGCTTGGGTTTTCTACTCCAAGCGATTTGGCCCATCGAGCGATTACATTATGTGGTGCTTCAAAATGTGCTCCGACTTCTACTTGATCACCATCAATGTAGATTGCAATCTCTGGTTGTGCGTAAACCGTTTGGTTTTTAGCGAAGCAGTTATTGCCGGTGGCTTTATATGTGATAGTTGGCAACGTACCGATTTTCTTACTGCTTGGAGTTGGAAGAATCTGGCCGTTCTTCATGGTAACTGCGATGCGGGTCAATGTATTCATGTATTGAATATACATCTAGAATATATATATGTCAAGGGCTTGACAGAATAATATATTCGTGTGGTATATATAGAGCATGATTAGAGGATTGACCCAACAGGAGCTGGCACGGAGAACCGGATTTACGCAACCCCGTATCAGCGATTACATGACTGGAAAAAAGGCTCCATCGGACACCAGTCTGATGAAGCTGGCAGAAGCGATGGATATGGATCCAGCGGAACTCAGCAAGCAGTTGATGCTACGCAGGACACTGCGCAAAGGCAAAGCACCAGAAGCACCGGAACAACCAGAAGTACCGGGCGAATAAGTTAGAGATAGTTAGGAGATAAGAAGATGCGACGATGCAACGAATGTGGGAACAGCGTAGAAGATACAGACAAGATGTGTACGGCTTGCCGTTTGGCAGAATGGCGCCACTTCCAAACCTTGGAGATCAACAAAAGAAATAGGCAGAATGCACTGGATGCTAACCGGGCTGCATACCTTGGACGCAAGAAAGCAATCAAGGACAGCATCAAGGCTGGTGTTATTACTGCGCTAACGGTTCTGCTGTTCTTGGCGCTTGTATCTGCTACCCGTGACGCCATCCGGTACGAGTGGGAGACTAAGCCAGCAATGCTCAAGGCAAACGGTGTCAAGTGAAAGCCCATCAACGTATTGTGCGTGAACAAAAAGCCATTGAGGAAACCAATGGCTTATTTGGCGCATGGTGGCTAGATGTAAACACCGACATAAAGAATGCAGTAGTAAGACCTGTAACTATTGAAACAGCCAAGCGAATCGTTGAGGAATATGAATGGCTTGGATGTATGCCTGCTGTTGTATGGCATACCTTTGGAATATTCTTTGATGATGCTTGCGGTGGCGTTGTTTGTTTTGGTCCTGAATACTCAGAAAACCTAGGCATACAGGCAAGATTGCAAGGCAGGAAGTGTGCCGACTGGAGTAAGTATGGCTTTGAGGGGCGCATGATTCTTTTGTCTCGCGGTGTTTGTCTACACTGGGCTCATCCGCATTCAGGAAGTAAGCTTATTTCAGAAGCAATAAAAATGTTGCCCGATAAGTACAGAGTCATTACGGCAACAGTAGACGATCTAGCGGGTGAGATTGGCACGATATACCAAGCTTGTAACTTCCATTATGTTGGTTCAATGCGTGATTCAAATTCAAACGTAAAAAGCAAAAAGGGTGATCGTGATGCATGGCTTATACATGGCAAACTTTACGGTACACGGGCGATACGTCAAAAGGTTGGATCAGTAAAGGTTGAAGATATAAAGCGCATCTTCCCAACAGCCGAACATGTCAAGCAAAACAGCAAGGGTAGGTATTTCTATTTCCGTGGCAACAAACATGAACGCTTAGAATACTGCACCGCCATATCTCATTTGATAAAGCCATATCCCAAGCGGGTAGAAGTTTGATACCAAGTAAGACAACCATCAGACAGACGCTCCGGGCTCTATCAAGGACACCGGAGCGTTTACTGTCTCACGATGAAATGGTACTCCTCCACTCTGGCTGGAAGCACGGCATCATGCAGGACGAATGCCTAGATGCCATGGTGCGTCATAACCTTGGATTTATCAGGGATGTTTGCAAGGTCATCAAGCACAAAGAGCATTTCATCGATGCTTGCCAGTACTGCGTTGAAGGTGTCATAAGAGCGATTGAAAAGTGGGAGCCTGAACGAGGCCTACGCTTTTCGACTTACGCTCATCCGTGGATATACCAGAAGCTCAGACGCTACCAATCAAACCAACTTAGAACCATCCGGATTGCCGAACACGCAGTGGTCAAATGGCACAAGCTCCGCAGATTCTATGTGCTGTTAGAGTTGGAACTCAAGCGCCCACCAACCGATGCCGAACTCTCAGAACGCTCTGGCATGACCATAGAGACCATTGAAATGTGCAGGACGGCTCACGGCTTAGAGCCTGTGTCAATGCACCACGGCATCCAAGGCACTGACCTTGTGCTGTACGAATCTGCCGTGTTTGGCACAACCCAAAGCGCAGAGGATGAGTACATGGAAAGTGTGGAGGAAGGAAGCGCAATGGATCACCTATCTCGGCTGGATGATGAAACCCGGCAGATGGTTGTTTTGCATCTTGGCTTAGATGGACGTGTACCGCAGACAATCCACATGATAGCCAGCCGCTACCGTTTACCGCCCGTAGTAGTCAAACAGAGGCTTGCAGAGGCATTGCAGGAACTGAGGAAGAACCTTGAAACATCTTGAAGACCGAGAACAAATCGCCTTGATTACTTGGGTTCGCCTGATGGAGTCAAAGCATCCCGAACTGGCTACCTTGTACCACTGCCCTAATGGTGGGCATCGTGACATCAGGACAGCTGCTAAGTTCAAGGCCATGGGCGTGAAGGCGGGAGTCTGGGATATCTTCTTGCCTTGCCCAGCACCGGGATTGTTCATCGAGATGAAGGCAGGTAAAGGTAGGTTGACTCCGGGGCAGGTGTCCTTTAGAGACTCCTTGCTACCGCATGGCTATTCTTTTGTGGTGGCTTATTCTTGGCATGATGCCGCCAAGGCTATCGCCGATCATGTCGGTTTTACTTTTGATGTATAATATGACTGTTCCTTTCTGTGTGGAATAGGCTTTGCCACCCTCCGGAGTAGCTACCGGAGGGTTCCTAGCAGAACGGAAACATCACACAGAAAGTTGATACATCATGGCACTTCCTGCCACTGATGCCGTTCAGGCTATCGCCTTTTTACGGCATCTATTCAAGCCATACACAGACGGCTTTATCGAGATTCGTCCGCTCTCAAAGCATAAACCCCACGCTAATAGGACTACCTACAGAATCCCTGAATGCCTGAAGGGTGAAGCCGGGCAAGCACTTAGCCAGCACATCATCAGCCTTGCAATGCGTGGCTATGATGTTTATGTAGGTGTGTGTCCAAGGGTTGCTCCTGAAGGTCCCGGACGCAAGCTAGGCAAAGATGCCATAGAACAAGTTGGGGCAGTCTGGGTAGATCTAGATTCTAAGGTTGAGGGTGCGAGTAGTCAAGTATTGCTTGACACCTGCGACATTGTTGTATCTACCGGCAATGGGTGGCACGGGTACAAGATTCTAAGCAGCCCTAAACTCTGCAAGTCAGCACGAGAGCGCACCACGCTGGAATACCGCATCAGAGACTTTGCCGACAAACTTCTACCCGGTACTGACAATGTCTCCAACGTAGACCGGATCCTACGAGTTCCTGGGACTCTAAACTGGAAGGACGCAGACAACCCTAAAGCCGTAACGATGCTAAAGGGTGGAGCCATCAAACCAACATACAAGCAATCCTTGTTGGTTGAGATGCTGGGCGATGAACGGTTAGATGCTCTTCTGGCATCTGCCAAGGCTGGCGAACTTGGACACGCTATCCCGATGATTCGCCATGCTTCCGGACGTTACACCGGATGCCTTGATACTTTCTTTCTAGAGGTCGAGCAGGCTTGCATAAAATCAAAAGCTGATGCACGATGGTCATTCCTATTAGACGTTGTCCGAGCAGACCTGCCGGAGATTATGGAGCACTACTTTGGCAGATGAATGGTTTGATGAGTTAGACGCTACTCCGAAGCGTCCAGCGCGGTCAGAACGTGGCGAGCCTAACGGTGAGTTTACGCATCACAAGCTCATGGAGCGACACCCAGAGGGTGGAGGTCCATACGGTGGCAGAGATAATGCCGTAACCGCTTTGGTTGGCTATCTCAGAGAGCGCCAGTTTCATTACGATCTAGCCGTTGCCTTTGCATTGGATTGGAATCGTAACCACTGTGACCCTCCTCTACTTGACCATGAAGTGCAGGACAAAGTTGGACGTGCTTGGGCAGAATGGTCAATCAGTGTACGAGAGATGTACACAAAAGAGATGGCGGTAAAAGACCTGCTGGCAGAACGTGCCAAAGCACTAGAGCCAAAGCAAGCACGCAAAAAGAAAGTGCCGTGGGACTGGGACAGGTTGCAGGAAGAAGCAGCCAAGAGCCGAGACACGGAATGGATAATCCCTCACGTCATAGCACGTCAAGCCATTCACTACTTTGCTGGTCCACCTAGTAGCGGTAAGTCATGGATGGCAGCTGACCTTGTCCGAGCTTCACAGTGCGCTGGTAACTGGATGGGTATCGCTCCCTGCGTCAAGTCTAAGGTGTTATACGTCAATGAAGAGATGGGTGTAGGTGAATACAATAATCGATTCCATTTGCTATACCCGGAAGCCTGCCGAGGGCTTCATTCGTTTGTGAATGAAAACATCCGCTTTACCGATCCAGATGACCTTGAAGACATCGTAGAGTTTGTCAAAGAGAATGGCATCGACATTGTGATTGTTGATACTTTCGTCCGGGTCCACAACCTTGATGAAAACAGCAACTCCGAAATGTCCCAACTCTACCAACACTTCAAGCGTGTTACGGATGCAGGAGCTGCGCTCGTGGTTCTACACCATGCCCGTAAGGGCGCTACAGGCTCACTGGGGCACGAAAGTATGCGCGGGGCTGTAGAGATAGCAGCGCAGGCAGAAACCGTGCTGTCAATCGAAAACAAGATGGGGCACTACACGGTCAAGACCGTAAAGCAAAGACGTAGCCCATTTGAAGACCAGCTAAACTTTGAGTTTAAGATTCACGCCAACGCTCCGAATGATTTGGAGATTAGGCGCATAGACATTGCCACCGAAGAAAAGACACTGGATCAAGCCATCTTGGACTACATCGGAGAGAATCCGGGGCAGACCAGCCAGCAGATAGCCGATGGTGTGAAGAAGCGCAAAACCGACGTAGTGAAGGCACTACAAGGGCTTGAAGATGAGTCAATGTTGAACGTCATGAATGGACAGAGAGGAGCCAAGTTCTATAGCCCACACAGTATGTTCTAACCTGTTCCCTGACCTGTTCCCACGACCTGTTCCCTTAAGAATATGTAATTGGGAACAGGTGATAAATCCCCCCTCTCTCTCAGACTCTCTCACCCCCCAGCCGAGAGGGCTGGAGGGGTAATCAGAAGGGCAAAACCGTTCCCCCGCTTGATGCGGGGAACGGCATTGCCAAGAAAGTAGAAAAGACAATGGACATTGAGTTTTTGACATGGAAGCAACTGAAAGAGCGTGCTGAAATGGATCGCAAGTTGAATGGTGAAAAGTATGACCACTTACTTGAAGTGGCTATCGCTTGGTTACAATCCGGCGGTCGAATGAGCCTTCACCGGTGGGCTATGCGTCGAGACTTTGAAACGCATTTAATCCTTGATGGTAATGACATTAAGTTGGTTGAATGTGACGGTGTAAAAATCCCATTCTGCAAGATAACCGATTTGGTTTACGATGAGTTTCTGATGATTCCAGATACACACGAAATCGGTGAACACACGCCATATCCTGAATGGATATACGGAGACCTTGAAGTGCCGCAAATGCGCATCAAAAATAGTGTTTGACATAATATACCGACTGGGTATATAGTTTGCATGGCAATAGTGCCGTGAATAAGCCGGATGGCTTGAAGGAGTAAAGATGGGATTTTTTGCACAGCATGGTTCGTACAGCGAAGGCAACGGTAAAAAGTTTGCAGTAGCTGAAGCAGGCATCTACACCTGCGCCTTGGTTGACATCGAAGCAGTACAAGGCAAGTCGTTTGATGATCCATCGGTACTTGAACCAAACTACAAGTTTGTGTTTGAGACAACCGAGGTTGGTGACGATGACGGGCAACCCTTCCGGTTCGTGCAGTTCACCAAAACAGCCTATGGTAATGACAAGGCGAAACTGACTATCCTGCTCGATTCCATGGTTGGTAAGCACATGGACCGCAACGAGTATCAAAACCTCGACATCAACGCTCTCAAGGGCAAACAATGGCAGGTTGTCGTTGGTACTCGCCAGAAAATGAACGGCGAGATTGGCAACATTATCGAGACCGTAAAGCCTGTAAAGGTTGCAGCTACCAAGCCATTACGCAAGGCTGTACCTACGGCAGACATCACAGATCCATTCGAGGACTAATGCGACAACATTACACGGTTGGCACGCTCGATGCCTTGGCAGTAATCGAAGACTGGGGGCTGGACTTTGTATCCGGCTCCATAGTCAAATACCTACAGCGCCAAGAGCATAAAGGGCAGGCAGAGCGAGATAGGTACAAGGTACTTTGGTACGCAGCCTATCTGGTAACACGCTCTAGAGAGTATGCCGACCGTGTAGTAAACGATGCCAAGGAGATAAGCAATGGGTCGTAATACTATGACGTTTTCGCAGAAGAAAAGAATTGTTGGTGCTTCTGCTGCGGTTTGGAAAGCAATCGTAAACCTGCAATACATCATGCGTGACAGCGGTAATAGCACAAGAGAATGCGTCCGTGTCAATAAGTTAGTGAATCTAGCCAGTGACAATGTGCGATATTGGATTGACAGACCGGTCTTTGAACTTACCGATGTGGACAATAGAAAAACCGCAGAGCAGTTTGATGAGGCATGGAAGATATTTCAGACTGATAGTTTGAAGGACATCATAGACGAGGCTGATAATGGCACGACCTAAGTGCAGTATCGTGGAGTCACACCGAAAGCGTGACGTGGTACTGCAAAGATACGAGGAGCTTGTGGCAGGAGGGATGCGGTGCCACGATGCAGCACGTACCCTCGGTTATAACCACACCACGATTAACTACTGGAAAAAGCAGATTCTAGATCAGACAAGAATCGAGATACAGGCAGAAGTACAGACCATGGCAAACGGATCGTTTAGCGTAGCACTTGAAAAACTGCGCTCTGGCTACATGGTACGCAGGCATGGGGCTTCTTGGTTTCTACAGTTGGTAGATAGCAAGATATGCCTGTATCTGCTCGATGGTGCAGGTAACCGGAGATACAGCCGGGTTGCATCTTTTGGATCCGCTGATGTCTTGGCGATGGACTGGGAGATTTTCGTAGGATGACAAAGCTAATCTGGATCACACCTGAAGCGGAGCAGGTTATCGGTTACTGCGCTAGGGTCTCCAATCCTGCTAACCAAGATAACCCAGACGTTAGCAGGCTCTTGTCCTACTGCATCAAGCACGGGCACTGGTCAATCTTTGAAATGGCTAGCATGTGCGTTGAAATCAAGACAACACGTGCTATCGCTCCGCAGATTCTTAGGCATCGGTCATTCTCTTTTCAAGAGTTTAGCCAAAGGTATGCACAGGTTGCTGAGTTCCCCATTCTGGGGCAGATGAGGCTTGCTGGTACAACTAACCGCCAAAGCTCACAACTGATACCAGAATACAAAGAGTTAGATGCAGAGATGCAGGGAGTCATCTTAGACGCTGAGTTGGCTGTATCGCGTGGCTACCATGCATACAACGAGATGATAAAAGCAGGTATCGCTGCGGAGACTGCAAGGATGGTACTACCGCTCTGCACTCCGACCACGATGTATATGTCTGGCACCATACGGTCTTGGATACATTACGTGCAGTTACGAACGCAGGACGATACGCAGTTAGAACACAGGGAGATAGCAGAGTCCATCAAGGCTTTGATGGCTGAACACCTGCCGATAACAATGGGAGTAATAGGATGAGATTCGGAGATGTAGTACAAGCCTTGATGGCTGGTGGTGGTAACGCTGTATGGCGGGAAGACTGGGGAGGCTCCGTATTCCTGCGGTATTCCGAACTGTGGAATATCTTTGAACTGCATGGCCCTAAGGGACGGGTAACACAGCTGGAAGAGTTGAGCCTATCCCCTGGTGATTTGTTTGCTAACGATTGGGCACTGGTTGCCATTGATCCACAGAGCGGATGGGTGAAGCAATGAACCAGATTCAACTAATCAAATATAGATTTGCACGGAGTGTAAACATAATTGGCTGGAGGCTTGTATCTCGAATAAGCCGAGCAATGATAGTAGTAAATGACTGGTGTATTGAAAAAAAGCCACAACAAGAAGAGGTAGCAGAATGATTACCTTTACCCTTGGTATTCTGCTGGGCGCTGGGTGCTTGGCTGTCTATAACGAGATGTATACAAGATGGCTATACGCTGATGTGAAGAGACGCGCGAAACAGCAAGGCATCAGTGAACGTCAGATGAAAGATGCCCTCGTATGGGCAGCTACAGAAGAAATCGAGGAGAGCCTAAATGCCAGCACAACCCGGAGCAGGTAGACCGACTAAGTACACGCCAGACACGGTAGAAAAGATTCTGGAGGCTCTACGGGGTGGTAACACCCGCAGGGCTTCCTGTGCTGTTGCCGATGTTTCACAAGATAGCCTAGCCCTTTGGCTTAGGACCTATCCCGAATTTGCGGAAGCAGTAGAAAAAGCAGAAGGTAAAGCGGAAGCCAAGATGGTTTCAGTCATTCGTGATGCTTCTGAAACAACATGGCAAGCGGCTGCATGGTGGCTAGAGCGGAAGCACAAGCAGGAATGGTCAAGCAGGGTAGAACAGACAGGCGCAGACGGTTCACCTGTCAAAGTGATTGTGGAGTACGCAGATGGTAAAGATTAGTTTTCACGGGGTTATTCCTACTCGTGCAACCAAGTTTAGTGCAGGTTACGATCTACGCTCACCCGGTGACATCGTGATCCCTGCTGGGGCTACCGTAGGGGTTGACACAGGCACTTATGTTTCTATGCCTGTTGACCTTTGTGCTCTTGTCTGTAGCCGTTCCGGTCTAGCCTTGCGTGGTCTTGCTGTTGCCAATGCTCCCGGCATAATTGATGCTGACTATACAGACACTGTCAAGGTGTTACTGCATAACCGTACGCAAGGTGACTGGGTGATTGAGGCAGGAGACCGAATAGCGCAGCTGGTGTTTACGCCTTTTGTGGTTGGTGATGATATCCCAGTAAGTGAGCGTACAGGTGGGTTAGGTTCCACAGGAGATTAGATATGACAGGGCTTGAAGCTTTAGCGTATTTACGCAACCACAGATACGGTGCTGTCCGATGTAAGGATTGGGCAGAAGAGCAGTTTATACTTACACAATGTTCTGGTAATGAAATGTCATGGTGGAACTACTACCTAGATGACTTTCTT
>Ga0181343_1000212_pt1 | contig 27863 bp, 25 predicted proteins | sample Su13VDMLBSD_FD_130110 | JGI IMG/M metagenome (GOLD analysis project Ga0181343, IMG submission 130110) | Freshwater viral communities from Lake Michigan, USA - Su13.VD.MLB.S.D | ecosystem: Environmental > Aquatic > Freshwater > Lake | place: USA: Michigan | collected 2013-07-15
GCGGTTTTGTTGCTTTGGTTCAAATGCGGTGAAAAATATTTCGTTTGGATCTAATATTGCCATGTTTTTTTGTTATTTATTCTTTATTATAAATATTATTTAATTTAATCCTTACGCTGGGAAAGTTGCTCCTGTAGGTAAGATGTTGAAATCTAAGTAAATAAATTCAGCTGTTCTTGTAGGTTGGATATAAATCTGACCAATTAATTGATTTCTGTCAATTACGTCCGCTGTATTATTTGAATCATCCATAATTACTCTAAATGCATATAAACCTTGTTTTTGTTGAACAGATGTTAAATATGGATTTACTTGTGATAAGAAAGCATTTCTAGTTGATAATGTATTTTGTTCAAATACTAATGTATTAGCAATTTGTGAAATATAGTTCTTAAGAGAAATTAACAATCTTCTAACGTTTACTCTATCTAAAGCAGATGCTTGAGTTTGTAATGTTTTCTGACCATATACTACTGTACCTTGTCCTGGGAATGTAGCGATAGGATTTACTTTGTTTGTGTATAAAGCATCTCTACTTGATTGTGGTAATTTTTGTTCTGCTCTAATTACTTGTAATCCACCTCTGTTAATACCTGCTGGTGCGAACCAAGGCTCAGATACTGAATCGTTATAAGCATAAACACCACCAATTACTGTTGAAGCGGGAACCCAAACGTTTTTACCAGTTGATGAATCAAGTACTTGAACCCAAGGCCAATATGCTGCTGCATATGAAGTATTTAATGAGTTAGCTACTGATGCTACTGTTGATACATTTTGTGTACCATATCCAACTAAGTCAACTACATATAAACTATCTCCACGTGTTTGAGTATTGTTAACAATATTATTACATTGTGTAGCGTGGAAATCTTTAATTAATCCTGGAGTTAAAATAACATTGAATTTATAATCATCTTGATTAGCTAATAAGTCAATCATGTTATCATAACTTTCTCCTACTAATCCTTGAGTATCTGTAGCATCAATATTGTTATAAAATTTAGCTCCGGCTTTAATAGTACCTGTAGCACTTGCAAAAGCTCCACTTGCGTTTACTGGAATTGAACTTGTGTATTGTGATTTAGCAACTCCTGTATTATTAAAATAATTTGGAGTTAAATTAGCAACATTACTTACATATACGTAACGTGATCCATTAAAATATGAACCTGAAGTTTCGATTTGGTTTGTTGTTGAATTATAATTTTGTACTTGATCACCAATTACTCTTGAAATAAAGTTTGAAGCAAATGGGTCTAATGATAAGTTAGTCCAAGTTTCTAATACAATTGGGTTATTAGCATTATCATCACCTTGGCGAACTAATAAACTAAATGTTCCTGATGCTGTATCAGAATTTGTAATTTGCCATCTAACATTATTTGGTGTTCCACTAGCTAATGAACCACTTAAATCTAAAGAAGATGAACTATTCATAATTTCTCCTTTAGATAATGTTTTTAAAGTAATTGTTGCTGAACCTGTAGCTCCAATACTTCCAATAGTTGTACTTGTTGCTACTGTCCAATCAGCACTTTTACTTACTACTCTAGCTACTAATAATGAAGTACCATTGTTGTTAAAGTAATTAAACGCTGCTTGTGAAGTTAAATAAGCGTAACTATCGCTACCGCTTTGAAATGCACCTCCGAATTTATTTAAATAATCACTATATGAAGTAACAATAGTTGGAATTTCGATAGGACCTAAAACTGTAGGACCTATAATTGCTGCACCTACTGAAACTGGTTGCTGTCTGATAAACGATGAATCGTTTTCTCTTGCTAATACACCAGGGGAAATTAATGTTTCTGCCATGTTATTTGTTGATAAGTTTAATGTTTATTATAAATATGTTAAGAGATCTTAAAATCATTCATTCCCAATGAATTCTCCGCTATCTATATTGATGGTTCCTTTACCATATTTTGATTGAAGTTCTTGACTTAAAGTTATTTCATTTGATTTAAGTTCTTTAAGTTCTTCATTTACTTCTTGTTTTTGTAATTCTAAATCTTGGATTGTCATTTCAATTAATCCGTATTTTTCAATTACTTCAGCTCTAATTTTTTGAATTTCTTTTACTGATAAGATTTCGCGTTCTGTTAGTTTTTCTGTTTTCATGACTTTTTAGTATAAATATATATTAGGTTTAAGAAAAATTAATTTTAAAATGTACAAAACAAGTACCAGTTCTTGATGTTGCTGCTGGATTTGTTGTTTTAACTTGAATTATACCAGCACCTTGAACATATGATATTTCAGATAAATATAGATCTGCGTCTATCCCTGTAGAGAAAGCGTAATTAAATGAAGAATTTTCTGGTGGCTGTATATAACTATTTGTAGTATCTAGAGTTGAATCTATTATTTGTAATTTTCTATAATAAATTGTAGAAATATTATTGGGATCATTGGTAGTAGATAATGATGCTATTACTTCTACATCAGCCATTTTATTTGGCGCTATACCAGTTATATCAAGCTCATATATTACATAATTAGTAGAGCCTGATGGTGTAGTAGCATTAGGAGAAACTTGTTTTCTATAAGTAATCATTAGTTATAATTTAAATAACAGTCATAAATGGTTACACATTCAGCCGCGTTTGCTGGTGGTGCACCACCTCCATTAAAGTCAACAACAAGATTTATATTAGAACCACTTATACTAGATGTAATTGGAAATGGTCCATTAAGTGAATATTCTAATACATTGTGTGTATCTCTTAAAGTAATACCACTAATATTATCATAAGTAAGAATATATCTATAAAGCCAAGAAAATTCAGCTGTATTATTATCTACAGCTCTTCCACCATAAAATACATCTATTGTGAATGATTCATTAGCTGGGATTGGAGTTGTATCTATACTAACAAGAGTACTAGTATTAGCATCTACAGTTCCATAATATCGTGTTATTTTACTCATATACTAAATTGTATTTAAAATATAACAATAAGAATCAGCCATTAAATTTCCACCGTTATAATCAGGAGTATTGGCTACTACATCTATTAAATAATAGCTACCATCATCAACATCATCTCTAAGATTTTCAAATGATATACTAAAATAATCAATTAACCTAGCATCATCACCATGTAATAAATGAGAATATTTTGAATAATTAGTACTACCAGAAATTGGATACAAATACTCAGTACCTGATGTTCCTTCTGGTAGATAATTTACAAGAGGATTTCCACTATCATCCAAAATAAATTGATTAACATATAATTCACTGTTAACTAATATACTTCCTGAATTCCAGTTCGCTTGTATTTTAAATAAAGAATAAGGATTAGCTCCACCTCCTCTATTAAACTTATTTATTTGAAATGTAGCAATAGTATATGATGTATTGGCCCCAACTGAATTTTCATATGTTTGTCTTTGTTGATTCGCTATATACGCCATATTACTTTATATAAACTAATTTTTCACCTGTTAATTGTTCTAATAAACGAGCCATTTTTAACATGTCAACATTAATTGCTTTACCTTCTTTTTCTGAATAATAAGACCAAGCTAAATCTTCTGAGGCTCCACCTGGTATTAAACTAAAGTTATGGGGTGAAAGTGTTGTTATATTTCCTCCCTCGTCAATTACTTTTAATTCTGAAGATGCGTTTACATCTTGAGCAAATAATGCTGTTCCATTTGCTACTGCTGATGGTGTTGAAGCATTAAATATATATAATACATTATTAGCTGATAATATAGTACTTGAAACATTTGCTCCACTTGCTCCATCATAAGCAAGTACACCATTTGTTGTTCCACTTAATGGCACTACACCTGATGCTCCTGATAAACCTGAAGTTCCGCTTAAGCCTGAACGGCCTGATGTTCCTGATAAGCCTGAAGTTCCACTTAAACCAGATGTACCTGATAAACCAGATAAACCTGATGTACCACTTAGACCTGATAAACCAGATGTTCCACTTAGACCTGATAAACCAGATGTGCCACTTAAACCTGATAAGCCGGATGTACCACTTAGACCTGAAAGACCTGATGTACCACTTAGACCTGATTCACCTGATAAGCCTGATGTACCTGATAAACCACTTAAGCCACTTGTTCCTGATAAGCCTGAAAGTCCTGAAGTTCCACTTAGACCTGAAGTACCTGAAAGACCTGAAGTACCAGATAAACCAGATGTACCTGAGAGACCTGAAGTACCACTTAGACCTGAAGTGCCTGAAGTTCCAGCTTCACCCATTGGTCCAAATCCTACATTAGTGATACCTTGATTTGAAGTATTATAATTTGAAGAGAAATATAATGGGTTACCTATTGATCTAGCTACTGTTCTTAATAAAGTACTGTTTTTATAGTATCTTATATTGTAACCATCATATGTTATATAAAAAGTATCACTTGTAGTGTAAGCTAAAAGTGAACCTATAGCTACTCCTGACTCATATATATACGCGTCTCCTGCGCTATCATAAAGTATAAATCCAAAATTTATATTATCTGGGTCTGTGCTAGATGGTGTTTCAGTTAAACCAAAAACCATGGCTACGTTATTTGATGTAGCTTTAGCTGTTATATAAGCTCCTCTTATATATCCTTGTACTGAAGAAGCATAAGGTTGAAAACTAGAACCTCCAGTTTTAATAAAGGTTGAAGTATTAGAACCATATGATGTGTTACTAAAACTAGGAGTAAATATTGGAATTCCTATAAGACCAGATAATCCTGAAGTACCGGATAAACCAGATAAACCTGATGTACCGCTTAGACCTGAAAGACCTGAGGTACCACTTAATCCACTTAAACCTGATAGACCTGATGTACCTGATAAACCCGATAGACCCGATGTTCCACTTAGACCAGATAAACCAGATGTACCTGAAAGACCTGATAAACCTGAAGTGCCACTTAAGCCTGATAGACCTGATGTACCTGATAAGCCTGATAAGCCTGATAGACCTGATGTACCACTTAAACCTGATAAACCTGATGTACCGCTTAAGCCACTTAGACCTGAAAGTCCTGATGTACCGCTTAAGCCACTTAGACCTGAAAGTCCTGAGGTACCTGATAAACCTGATAGACCTGATGTACCTGATAAGCCTGATGTACCTGATAAACCTGAAGTACCTGAAAGACCTGATAAACCTGAAGTACCTGAAAGTCCTGATAAACCTGATAAGCCTGAAGTACCACTTAGACCTGAAAGTCCCGATGTACCACTTAGGCCTGATAAACCTGATAAACCTGATGTACCGGAAATACCAGAGGTACCACTTAAACCTGATGTACCGGATAAACCTGAAGTGCCACTTAGGCCTGAAAGTCCTGATGTACCACTTAGGCCTGATAGACCAGATGCACCTGATAAACCTGATGAACCTGTTAAACTTAAGTCAGTTCTATAAACTATATCTCCTAAATTATTAGAGACTAATATTCTTGTTTCTGTTGTTCCAACTGATAATGTAGGTAAAGCTAAACTTCCTAAAAGTGAAGTACTACCTGTTACTTGTAAACTACCTGATAATTTAGTAGTTCCTATTAATGTTTGAATATCATTTGTAGCATCACCTAATTGGTTAGAACCAGATGAGTAAATTACAGATGAAGTTTCATATATTGTAGTTAAATATGTTATACTACCAGTTCCATTAACTGTTAAATTACCTGTTACTGTTAATGTTGTTCCGTCGTAAGTAAAATTATTTGAACCTGCTGGATTGTTAGATCCATCTTTATAAACTACCTGATTAGCTGAACCAGCTACAGGACCTATAGCTCCTGAAAGACCAGATGTACCTGATAGGCCTGAAGTGCCACTTAAACCAGATGTACCACTTAAGCCTGATAAGCCTGAAGTACCACTTAGGCCTGAAAGACCTGATGTGCCACTTAGACCTGATAGACCTGATAAACCTGATGTGCCTGAAAGACCTGATAAGCCGGATAAACCTGAAGTTCCACTTAGGCCTGATAGACCTGATAAGCCTGATGTTCCTGATAAACCTGATGTACCTGATAAACCAGATAAACCAGATAAACCTGAGGTGCCGCTTAGGCCTGATAGACCTGATGTACCACTTAATCCACTTAGGCCTGATAGACCTGATGTACCTGATAAACCTGAAGTACCTGATAGACCTGAGGTGCCACTTAAGCCTGAGAGACCTGAGGTGCCGCTTAGGCCTGAAAGTCCTGATGTACCTGAAAGTCCTGATAAACCTGAAGTGCCACTTAAACCAGATGTTCCTGAAATACCGGATGTACCTGAAATACCTGAAGTGCCACTTAAACCTGATGTGCCTGATAAACCTGATAAGCCTGATGTACCACTTAAACCTGAAAGTCCTGATAGACCTGAAGCTCCACTTAGGCCTGATAAACCTGAAGTTCCACTTAAGCCTGATGTTCCAGAAACTGTAGGTGTAATTGCGAATGAAGCTGTAAGTGCATATGATGCTGATGTAGCAGTATGGGCGTAAGAAGCAGTTGCCGCTGTAAATGAAGATCCAGCGTAAGATGCAGTTCCTGTAAATGAAGGTGCGGTAATATTACCTGTTACGTCTAATGGACCAATAACATTTAATGAACCACTTATAGTTATATCATAAGCTGCATTACCTGTTAATGCATCAATTGATTGAGAAACTTGTTGAGCTTGTACGGTTGCACCTGTTACTATGCCCGCATTAGACAGTACTTGAGCCATTTAATAATTTTATTATAAATATGGAAAAACAAAAGAAAAACCGCTATTGCTAGCGGTTTAGTATATTATATAATATATAATTAATCTATTTGAATTAATTTATAAAATACAGTGTAATTATCTCTATTTTTAACATCAATAAATTCTTCTAATTTAAATTCATGATATTCAATTTCTTTTACTTCTTGTAATAAAGCGTTAAACTCTTCTTGAACTTGTATAAATAATGGATTTAATTCAGCTGGATTGATTATGTTATCAAATTCATCTTTTTTTTCATTAATCCACATATTAAGGCTAAAATTACCATTTTCATCTTGTGAACCATATTTTATAATTAAATTTTCTTTAAATTGATCAATAATAGATTTTTCGGATGATGTTGTTTTAGCTAAATCATTTAACCAGTATTTAGTAGGTAAATTTAATTCTTCACTTAATAAACCTAATGATAATGTTTCACCTGTTGCTTGGTTTACAAAACCATTAAGTTCAGTATCAAGTTTATAAATTTCTTGTAACGTTAACTTAATATGGGCCATTATTGATTAGTTTTAACTTGTTTAGGTTTTTTTGTTGATTTTGTTTTATCACTATAGTAATGTTTTTTCTTTTTAGCTGATTGAGTATGTTCAGTAAAAGGTTTTTCTTCTACTACTGGAGCATCTTCAAATGCTGGATAGTCCTCAATTGGGAATAAAGAATTAGGTTTTTTGTTTGTAGGTGTATTTTCTTTTCCTACAACTACGAATCCAATACCAGTTGCTACTAGTAATGTGATTACAACAAAGATCAAAAATGTTGACATAATTTTTTAATGGGTTTTTATGGGTTAAGTTTATATATATAAATATACAATAATATTTTAAAGATCCAAATTAAAATTTATTTTTTCTTAATTCTATTAATTCTTCTAAATTATATTCTATAGATTCAATATCTCTATCTATAAATGTACTATCTAAACCATTATGAATTACTCCTCCGGGCAAACATAGTATAAAAGGATTTTCAGTTAATTTACCTGGTGAGTTTGGATTCCAATGAGTTAATTCCCAATCTAAACCAGCATTCCATGACGCGTTCATGTATGGATGTTCATACATTCTATCTAAAGGAATAGGCATCATATTTTTAATATCTTTAACACGCATAACCATATGTCCAGCTCTACATGCTCTTTTTTTACACAAACGACCAAATTGAGTTTCTACCCACTCTAATTCTTCATGTTCTTTACTCATATAACCTGTGGCTATATATTCATTTGGATATGTGTTTAAAATATTACAATATACACTTATTGGATCTTTAAATATATTGTCTTGATCTGTAAATTGAATAAAATCATAATCATCTAGATTTATGTTTTCTAACATTTGAAGTAAAGCACCTCGTTGACCTAAATTAAATTCTGAATTGTAAACTGTAAAGTTATTATTAATATTTTTATTAATAATTTTTAGTATTTCTTCTTTATTTTCTTGATCTGAATTTTCAACTATATAAATATTATTTATTAATCCTGGTTCTTGGATTTCTTTTAATGAATTAATAATATTTTTAATATGATGTGGTCTATTAAATGATGTTAATAGAGTAATTATTTTATTAGATTTTGACATTATTATTTATTTAAAACATTTAATATATCTTCTATTTGAATCAAATTCATACATTCTTTTCTCTCAGGTTGTTGAGCATCTAACCACCATCTTCTATCATAGTAATTTTTACCACAATCTTTTTCTATATATTTTACTCTATAGTGTTTAGCATGATCATTATAAAATGGTGTTAAACAAATACCTACATTAGGTTTAATTGAAGAAGCAAAATGATGAAAAAATGTATCTACACTTAACCATAAATCAGATTCTTCAATCAAACCAGCTAATTCAGGAATTGATTTATCTAAAACTTTTTCATCTACTCCAGCCTGACAATAAGGAGAAACAGGTAGTTTAGTATAATATAAAGGCAGTTGATTATCCTTATGAGAACCTACTTGAACAATATAATAACCTAATTTTTTTAATTTATATACTAATTTGAACCATTTAAGTTCTGACCAGTCTTTATTAGAATCTTGTCCTCCAATTTTAGCAGCTGTAGTACTAATTAAAGCTAATGGTTTACCTGTGTTATTTGTAATTTTATTTTTAGGTCCTGTATATTTTAAAACATCATTTATTTCTCGTTTTTCTCCATACAATTCAAAAAATGCATCTATAATTGTAGTTGTGTTATTTGTAGACCCATAAGTATAAACAAATCGTTTATATCCTCCAAATAATTCATCATCCCAACCAATAAATCCTTTACATTTAATATGTTCTAAAGAAGAAGGATATACACAAGATATATAACAATCTTTACCTATTTTTTCTAATAATGGATAAGCCATAACATGATCACCTAATCCACCATCTATATAAATTATTCTGCTGTAGAATAAAGGATGTGATCTTTTTTTATCATATCTTTCTGAATCTGAAGATATATCCGGATAGAATGACGCTTTAGTTTTTTGAGTAATTAAATCCGCTATAAACCATATTATAGATTGATATTTAGTGTCCCAATTAAGGTGTAATAAATCACTTGTTTTTGCTAATAAATAGGTATTATTAAGTATATCCCAGTCTTTAAAGTCAAAGTGTGTATTAGACTCATCTATAATTAAACTATATTCAGTTTTAGTTTTAGATATAAGTTCTACAAGAGAAGGTACAGATTGGTTTTCAGTTGGTGATACATTATAATAATAAGCCAATGTTGTTAGCTTATTTAATATATTTGGTTTTGACCAAGGTGTAATATCTTTACAATTAACTTGTAAAGTATGAAATTGAGATTTTAAAGGATGTTTATGTAATTGATCTAATAAAGTTAATAACTTAGTTTCATTCTCAACATGAATGATAACAGTTATTTTATCATTTTGGGTCATAACTTAATTGTATATAATAACTATAATGTAATAACTTTAATTTATTAAGCCAAATTATACTACAGATCCTGATAGATCTACTATTTCAAAAGTTACTGATGGATTAAGTTCAGATAGTTTAGTCACAATAGCTTCATGAGATGCTAATAATACATTACCTTGAACATCTGTTTCTACAGTTCCAAAGTTTACAGCATTAATAAGTATAGAACCTGTATAAGCAGGATCAACATAATTTTCAGGAGTAATTACTACAGAAGAATCATAAGAAGGATAGTAAGCAGGTTTAAAATTCCATATTTCAATATTTACATTTACTGATGTGCCATTATTAATAGCACATTGGATGTATAAATAAGTTCCATTATAATATTGATCAATAGAACCAGAAGTAATTGTACTTTGATTGCTGTTATATTTCCAAACTGGGTTGAAATTTGATATTTGTATAGCCATAATTTTATTATAAATATTTTAAGGATCAAGATAATTTAAAGTTAAACCTAAATGTCTGTAGTAATCACTAGCTGGGCCTATAGATGATCCATTACCTTCATCTTTAGCATTAGCTCCATTTACTGAATATAAAGTAGTTCCTGTGTCAACATCATATAATAATACATCTACAAGAGTTCCAGCGGATTGTGGACTATTAGAGAAATACACAAATAATCCATCTCCACTCACTGTGGTGTCTATATTTGAGTTACTAGCATTACCACCAAAGGAACCAAGAGGATCTATATAAGCTACATTATTACCTGTTCCTAAATCAATACTAATGTTATTTATATCAGAAGAAGCATTATTAGTAAAATTAAAATCAAATAATATATTAGCACCCTGGTCTAAATTATAAAATAAACCTATAGAGTAATCAGTATTAGTTAATGAGTTATTATAAATATTTAAACCAGCTGTTGAATTTCTATTAAGTATAGCATATACTCCATCTGACGCATCTTTTAAAGAAAATAAAGTTGTAGATGCTCTACCAAGCTCAACATTTAACATACTAGAAGAAATAGGACCTGAAGCGGGTATTGCCATAACTATTTATTTTTTAATTTATTTACTTTATCAGTTAATTCTTTAATAGCTTCAATTAGTAAAGGAACTAATTTTTCATATTTAACTGCTTTATATCCACTATCTCTAGTAGTCACTACTTCAGGTAATATAGATTCAATTTCTTGAGCTATTACTCCGACATCTTTTCCTTCAAAACCATGTAATATAGTTAAATCAGGATCTGATTTCCAATCAAATGTGTTACCAGATATTAAATTTACTTTATATAAAGCGTTTTCTATAGGTTGTATATTTTCTTTTAAACGAATGTCGGATGTTGAAAATGCTACTACATCGTTTGAAGCATCAAATCTACCTACTGTATCACTTGCTCCAATTCCACCAATAGCTAAAGATCCAGACATTGTAACTTTACTTCCAGTAGCGAAAAATTTAATAGCTCCTAATCCATCTGATAGGACTACAGTTTGTGTTAAAGCTGATGTACCTGTATATGATCCTAAAATTGAATTACCATTACCTGTTGTTATAAGTCTTCCTGAGCCTGATCCTATTAATGTATTACCACCACCTGATGTTATAGTTCCACCAGCTGATGTTCCTACTGCTACGTTGTGATTACCGGTTGTAATAAGATATAAAGTTCCTCTACCTAACGCTGAGTTATGGTTTGCTGTATTAGTAGATGGGGTGGAAGATTCTCCTCTCATTGCTTGATAACCTAAAGCACAATTAAAACTTGCGTTTGCATTAGTAAAATAATAATGAGAAGTATATCCAAATCCTAAATTAGCTTCACCTGATGAAAGTTGTCCACATTGTGTTCCAAAGTAAGTATTATAGTTAGCAGTAGTGAGGGAGTTTGCACCCGCAGCAAATCCAAAAATAACATTACCTAAACCAGAAGTAATAGCAGCTCCAGCTAAGTTACCATAAACTGTATTTCTTATAGCTCCTGTAGTTGTAGCTTGTAAGGAACCACTTCCTATAGCAGCTGATGTTGAGTCATTAAGTAATCCTTTCCATATCCATACTGTATCTATATCTAATCTTTTTCTTAAAGGATTTACGTTTATAGAAGCATTATCTAATGGTGCTGTCGCTCCTGTTGAAGCAGCAGTAAATGTTAAAAATCTGTTAGCATTAGTATTATCTATAGCTACTGTTATAGTTGAAGGGGCGGCTCCTGATAAACCTGATGTACCTGAAAGACCTGAAAGTCCTGATGTTCCGCTTAAACCACTTAGGCCGGAAAGACCTGAAAGTCCTGATAAGCCTGAAGTACCGCTTAAACCTGAAAGTCCTGAAGTTCCACTTAGACCTGAAAGTCCTAATAAACCTGAGAGACCAGAGGTGCCACTTAGACCTGAAAGACCTGAGAGGCCTGAAGTACCACTTAAACCTGAAAGACCTGATGTTCCTGAAAGTCCTGATAAGCCTGAAAGTCCTGAAAGACCTGATGTTCCTGAAAGGCCGGATAAACCTGAAGTACCACTTAAACCTGAAAGTCCTGAGAGACCTGAGAGACCAGAGGTGCCACTTAGACCTGAAAGACCTGAGAGGCCTGAAGTACCACTTAAACCTGAAAGACCTGATGTTCCACTTAGGCCGGATAAACCAGATAAACCTGAAAGACCAGATGTACCACTTAATCCTGACAAACCGGATAAACCTGAAGTACCACTTAAGCCTGAAAGTCCTGAAAGACCTGATGTTCCTGATAAACCAGATAAACCTGAAGTACCACTTAAGCCTGAAAGTCCTGAAAGACCTGATAATCCTGAAGTGCCACTTAGGCCTGAGAGACCTGATGTTCCTGAAAGGCCTGATAAACCTGAAGTGCCACTTAGACCTGAAAGACCAGATGTACCACTTAATCCTGATAAACCAGATAAACCTGATGTACCCGATAAACCTGATGTACCCGATAAACCTGATGTACCTGAAGGACCAGCTACTGTATTATATCCTAATGCTTTAGTTGATGTGTTATAGGTTACTACTGTTGTATCTCCAGTAGAAGGTAAATTAAGAGCTTTAATTGAACCGCTTAATTGAATTGAATTATCACTTCCTGAAATTACAATAGGTTCAGCTCCGTATTTACCTAAATAAACTGAATTATCAGCGTTGGCTTGTATTACTGGTAAACCAGCGATTGTATTTACTGAAAATAAAACTCCTGATAAATCATCATCTACTGAAAATAAAGTACCTTGGTTACCATTTACAGTAAATATATTGGTTCTACCTGTAGAACCTGAGCCATATAATACCAATGAACCTGAAGCTCCTTGAGTAATATTTTCAATGTAACCTAATGAACTTGTAAAGCCCATTATACTCGCGGCTGGTGTTATTCTAATATCTGCCATTTTTTATTTTTAAATTTGTGGTTCAGGCAAATGCACTGTCCATTCTGGTGTTTTTAATAAATCTAACATAGGTTGATATTCATACTCAGGATATATTGGGCTATATATAGAAGAAGGACGACCATAGATTCCTGCTTCTACTGTATAATATTCTGTTTGACCTTCCATATTTACATAACTAGCTGTATAACTTGATGTCACTACTATAATATTATATTTAACAAATGTTTTTTCTTGATCAACTGATAGTCTTAAAGTAGTAGGAGTTGTTTCTAGTACTTGAGAAAAATCAATTGAATTAGTTACATTTGTTGGTATTACTAGCCAACGTCTATTTGGAAATTCATCATTCATATATTATAAATATTAACTTAAATTAAAACGTGTCTTATATTTGTTGTAGTTTTGTTGAACTTCTGCTGCTGTTAAAGCTCGATTAAAATAATGCCCAACAGGTACCGTGCCATTAAAATAATAGTAGTTGTATTGATAATCCCACCTACCTAAAACTATAGGTCTACTTGTAAACTTTACAGTTTTAGATAAAGCAAAAGTAGAGTCTAATGCTCCATTTATATAGAGTTTAACTGTGTTTGATGGTTGGTCAAATGTCATAACAACATAAAAAGGAACACCCACTGTAGCAGTATATGCTGAATATTTTGAATCATATTCTCTAGTATTATCAGTATACCCAATAGAAATTCCTATTCGGTTTCCGTTTATATGATTAAGTCCGAAATTACTAGTATTAGCATAATCGTGATTTGATATTATACCAGCCGGCGATTGTGGTCCACCTGATATTATAGTAATAGCTGCAAGCGTTTGTGATCCATTTACTGTTAGATTTTCTGAAGTTAATATGCGATCATCTGTTCCATCAAAAGTTATTTGTGCATTTGAATCAAATGATACGTTAGTTAAATCCATAGTTAGGTTATCTACAATAGGAAGTAAACCTTGAGATACTGAGCGAGTTTGATCAAATCCTATAAAAGGAGTCATATGTGGTTTAATTTCATATTGTGGCATAGAAAAATAAGCTACTCCATCTGTAGAATATACCATAGCTGCTGATCCATAACTATTACCTTCATTAATAGTATAAGTTTCACTTATTCTAACCCACTTACCTGTAGGAATGTATTTTGGACTACCATAATTCCAAGGATACCAATGTTGTCCTACTTGTACATAAGTACCAGATTCTAACCAAGCGTAAACACTATTAGTAGCTGTCATTACATTAGTACTGTAAGGTGCTCTCCATAGAATAGATTGTCCATATGTACCAGGAGTATTTGCTACTACTTTTACAACTTCATATCCAGGAGCTGGTGGGAGAGGAGATGTTTGGTTTCTATAATTAGTAGCTCCGCTATTATATATACTATAATCTACTCCTGTACAAATATTTGTGGTAGGCTCTCCTATATATGAATTATAAGTATCACCAGTATCAAACATAAATACTGATCCACTTGTTACTACACTTCCATATCCATTTGCTGATGACATATTTTGTTATTATATTTTAAATTTTAAAAAAAGGGGCGCTTTCACGCCCCTATGTAAACTATATTTCTATAGTACCACGCCACCCTCCGCAGAGGGTGATATCTTTAACTATATAAACTATTAAATTGAGTATATAGTGATGAATTAAATGCCGTATTATAAATATATGTTTGACCAAAATTAATAGAAGATCCTACTTGGAATGTACTGTTATGACCAGTAGTAGATTGAACTGGTGTGTTAGTACCATTATTACCCCCAATAGCACCAACTCCTTGATAGCCAAATTGTAGTATAGGAGAATATGATATACAATTTAGTCTAGATAAATTCATAAAATAATTATAAGTTATAGATTGTGAACTTGCATTTGATACTGTTCCTCCTGTCGCACAATTGTAAAATCCCGGCTGTCCTGCTACATATCCTTCAGCTCGTTTTATTTTACTATGTCCTGTACTACCAAAACTTGCGTTTTGTTTCCAAGCTATACCTAAACATTGAGCAATGTTTTCTTGAGAATTATTTACAAACATTTTAACATTGAGTGTTTGAGCAGAAGAAGCAAATGTAGAATTACTTTGTAATTGTATTGTAAGTAAATACCATTGATTTAAATTAAATTTGTAATCAGTATAAACACTTGTTTGATATTTAGCACAACAAATAGCAGCCCCAAATGATATTGGAGAAAATACTGATTTATAATTTGGTGTTCCACTAGCATTTTTATAATAAGGAGCCATAGCTCCAAATTGTATAAATCCATTATATTGAGTTCCTGTTCCTGAATATGAATAATCAAATTTAGCTAAAGCTGCTCGCTTTGATTTTGTAGTATCTCCATCACTTCTCTGGTATGAAAGTGTGTTTTGATATTTAGTAGGAAATTGTACAACTTTAACCCATAATGATACAGTATATGTACTTGTACTAGATGTGTTTAAATTATAAACTGAACTAGCAATGTTTTGTAAGGATAATTCAGGAGTTCCTTGGTAACTACCTGATGAATTTGTGTCATCATATGTTGATGTATAATCAACATTTACTCTTCTAGGCCCTATAACTGCTCCGTTTGAAGGAGCAGCTACATCTGGTGCTAGTGAAGATGTAAAATTATTAAATAATGTTGTTGAACCTGGTTGGAACATGAACATTAAGTTTTCTTTATTAGGTAGTATTGGTCCTGCTGAGGTTGGCATATTATAATCCGAATCTTGATTTTAAAGCGTTGTAGTTTTGTTGAATTTCATTAACTGATAATACTCTGTTATATGCTCTATATACAGGTATAGCTCCATCAGAAGCATATATTCCACTTTCATAAGCTCCTATTGAAATAGGATTAGATGTATTTTGACCTGAAATAGGATTACTATTATTACTAATAATAATACTATTTATATATGTTTGAGCTGTAGATCCATTATGAGTAGCTACAATATTTCTCCAAGTACCTGGAGAAGAAGGAAGTCCTGTGTTTATGTCAGTACCACCAATACCTTGTGTTCTAAAAGTAAAAGCACTACAATAATATAGTTCCCAAGATCCATTCCATTTAGTAAATGCGGTGCATACATATGAAGTTTCTCTAAACCACATATCAATAGTCATTCCATTTTGACATAATACTCCTTGAGTAGTTGCTGAGTTTGGAATAATTACTACATTATTCACTGTACCATCACCAGAACCTAAATGTCTATCAAACATCATATATTTAGTTGCAGTATCAAAACCAGAAGTATTTCCCGCTGATGGGGAATTCATATTGTACATAGTAGCATGGTTTCCATAACCTGATAAATCATACCAAGTAGTACCACTACCTGGGTATGAATTAATATCAGTAGAATCTAAGGATACCACTAACCCATCCATTACTATACTGGGTCCATAAATTAAAGCCATAACTTAAATCTCCTTATCAAATTCTGTAACTAATTTATCTATATCTTTTCTTTCTGCAAATATTGCATAGTAGCAATCTAATGTATCACCTTTATATCCTAAAGTAACTCCATATTCATTAACTTCTTTAACCCAAATTTCTTGGAATTGACCTATAGGCGTTATACTTACTGTTAAAGTGTCCTTGTGAATTAATGCGTACCAATAGTTAGGTAATGCTATATAATCGGTGTTTATAAGTCTACCACGAATATAAACTGAGTGTTCCGGCCCCTCTAAAACACCATATTGTAATCTTTTACCTAGTTGGGTAGGGTGATCAATTATGAATGATTTAACAGTTGCTGTTAAGGTTCCATTAACGTTTAATGTTGAACCATCAAATGTTAAATTAGATTCTCCGTTGAATGGAGTTGTTCCGTTTCCTGTAGCTGTTACAACATAATTGTTTACGTTATTAGTAATCGAGACTCCTGCTGCTGTACCTGAAGTACCTGAAAGACCTGATGTACCGCTTAAGCCTGATAGACCTGAAGTTCCACTTAGACCGGATAAACCAGATAAGCCGGACGTGCCACTTAAACCTGAAAGTCCTGATAAACCTGAAGTTCCGCTTAATCCACTTAATCCTGAGAGACCTGAGGTTCCACTTAATCCACTTAAACCTGATAGACCTGATGTTCCTGAAAGGCCTGATAATCCTGAAGTACCACTTAAACCAGATAAACCTGAAAGACCAGATGTACCGCTTAGACCAGATAAACCTGAAAGACCAGAGAGACCTGAAGTACCACTTAGGCCTGAAAGTCCTGAGAGACCTGAAGTTCCGCTTAAGCCTGAAAGACCAGATGTACCGCTTAGACCTGAAAGTCCTGATAAACCTGAAGTTCCGCTTAATCCACTTAAACCAGATAAACCAGATGTACCTGATAAGCCTGAAAGGCCTGATAAACCTGATGTGCCTGAAAGACCTGATAAACCAGATAAACCTGATGTACCACTTAAACCACTTAAACCAGATAAACCAGATGTACCTGATAAGCCTGAAAGACCAGATGCACCTGAAAGACCTGATGTGCCTGAAGCTCCGTTTGTGCCTGATAAGCCTGAAGTTCCGCTTAAGCCTGAACGGCCTGATGTTCCTGATAAACCTGAGGTTCCACTTAAGCCACTTAAACCTGATAAACCTGATGTACCACTTAAACCAGATAAACCTGATGTTCCTGATAAACCTGAAAGACCAGATGCACCTGAAAGACCTGATGTGCCTGAAGCTCCGTTTGTGCCTGATAAGCCTGAAGTACCACTTAGGCCTGATGTACCTGATAAACCTGATGTTCCTGAAAGGCCTGATAAGCCGGATAAACCAGAGGTGCCACTTAAACCTGAAAGTCCAGAAGTACCACTTAGACCTGAAAGACCAGATAAACCTGAAAGACCAGATGTACCACTTAAACCTGAAAGGCCTGAAGTACCAGATAGACCTGAAAGTCCTGAAGCACCGGATAAACCTGAAGTACCTGAAAGTCCTGAAGTACCTGAAAGACCAGATGTACCTGAAGCTCCTCCAGAAAGTATATTTGTTCCTACTCCAGCGGCGCATGCTGTTATATCAAGATAAGCTCCTCTTGCAGCTCCTCCTTGTTCAAAAAATCTTATTTGATTTTGAAAAAGGTCAAATGTAACACCTGAACCAGTAAGTGTAGTATTAGTAGCAGGTTTACCCATTAATATTTCTCCACCCTCATCTCCTGATTGATATAATAATTGTAATGTATTACCGTCAAATTGAAGATTAGATTCTCCATTAAATGGAGTAGCTGAGTTTCCTGTTGCTGTTACAACATAGTTATTTGTATTATTAGTTATCGCTGTTGCAGCTGCTAAACCAGATGTACCTGATAAACCTGAAGTTCCACTTAAGCCTGAAAGACCTGATGTTCCTGAAAGTCCTGATAAACCTGAGGTTCCACTTAAGCCGCTTAGACCTGATAAACCTGATGTACCTGATAAACCTGAGGTTCCACTTAAGCCGCTTAGACCTGATAAACCTGATGTACCACTTAAACCACTTAAACCTGAAAGGCCTGAAGCGCCACTTAGGCCTGATAAACCTGATGTGCCACTTAAGCCTGATAGACCAGAGGTGCCACTTAGACCAGATAGGCCTGAAAGACCAGATGTACCGCTTAAGCCACTTAATCCTGAAAGGCCTGAAGCGCCACTTAGGCCTGATAAACCTGAAGTACCTGATAAACCTGAAAGACCGGATAAACCTGATGTACCGCTTAATCCACTTAAACCGGATGTACCACTTAAGCCACTTAAACCGGATGTACCACTTAAGCCACTTAATCCTGAAAGACCAGAGGTGCCACTTAGACCTGATAGACCTGATGTTCCTGATAGACCTGAAGTGCCACTTAAACCTGAAAGACCTGATGTACCACTTAAACCAGATAAACCTGATGTACCGCTTAAACCTGAAAGTCCTGAAGTGCCACTTAGGCCTGAAAGACCGGATGTGCCACTTAAGCCTGACGTTCCTGAAAGTCCTGATAAACCAGATGTACCTGATAAACCTGATGTGCCACTTAAACCTGAAGTACCTGATAGACCAGATGAACCTGTTAAACTTAAATCGGTTCTATAAACTATATCTCCTAAATTATTAGAAACTAATATTCTAGTTTCAGTTGTGCCGGCTGCTAAAGTAGGTAAAGCTAAACTTCCTGAAAGGGAAGTACTTCCTGAGACTTCAAAACTACCAGTTACAACTTTAACTGTACCGTATAATGATTGTGTATCATTAGGCGCGTCACCAAATTGGTTAGAACCTGTTGAATATATTATTGATGCTGATTCATAAGTTACATTTAGGAAAGCAATTGAAGCTGTTCCGTTTACTGTTACGTTTCCATTAATTGTACCTCCTGTTAGAGGTAAATATGAAGGAGCAAAAGATGCTGTAGCAGCTGTTGTAGCTGTTGTGGCATTACCTATAATAGAAGCACTTATAATTGATTGGTTAGTCCATTTAGCTTGTGTTGTATCATAAGCAAAGGGCTGATAGTCTGTTGGTCCTGTTATATTAACATCAGATAAACCAGTTAAAGTTTGGGTCACTACTGAACCTCCACCTCCTGATCCTCCTACTTGTCTAAATAAACCACCAGGTTGGATTTTAAAACTATTAGTATTTGTAAAATTAGCATTATTTCTTACTACTATAGCACCTAAATAAACAGCATTAGCTGCTGTATTTGGGGCTTCAACAAATGTTTCATATGGTATATTTGCAATAGCATCTACTTCAGAAGTATATGTTGTGTTACCATAGTAAACTACTATTGCTTTAGAAACTGAATTTGGGAACCAAAATACACGTTGTACAGTCCATTGTCTATTTAATCCACCACCAGGAACAGCTGTTAAAACACCATTAAGAGAATATCGGGTTGGATCTATTGTTGTATAACCAGCTCCTCCATTTGTATCATATACCCAAGTAGAACCAGAATCATAATATCTAAATATTTTAGATACATTAGTTCCTGGATCTGTCACATATGATGGGTTATTAGGATCTAAAGCATAGTTAGCTCCTGGAGAATAAGCTGTACCACTTGCTACTACTAAACTTCCTGTAGAAGAAGCACTAGGTGATAATGTAAGTCCTGAAAGCTTTAAGGGACCAAAAGCTCTATTAAATGTATCTTGTTGTTGTTCAAAACCATAAGCTACAGCTGGTTGGGTTTTAAATCCATTAATTGTAGATTGATTTTGAAAAAGTACGTTACCTATACTAATTAATGTATCAAATTGACCATTGTAAAATGGTGTTCCTTGAGCAAATATATTTCCAGTATCATCAATACCTACAAAACATTGTTGGTATGAACTAGTAAAAGGAGCAATACTAGCTGTTAAAGTTCCCCAATTTAAATATTGTATTGTAGGGTACGGATCGTCATTTAAGCTCGCATTCAAATCAACGATAATACCACTACCACTTAATACTTGATAAACAGTAGATGATTGTGAAGTAATTAAACCACCATGCAATAGACCTGTATATAAGTTACCTTCTAACCAGCGTAAACGTGTGACGTTACTATATCCATTACCATTTTGAGAAAAATATAAGTCATTTGTGGAACCAGAAACAAAAATATATGAAGCTGATATAGATTGGTCTATATTAGTTTGATATGGATTAAATCTTAAAAATCCACTCATTGCGGTATCACCAAAAATATTTACAGAAGCTGATAAGTTTCCTGGAGCTACTGATCCTGAAATTATGATTGATCCTGATAATGTAGTATTACCTAATAATGTATTATTTCCTACTTGTATTGTTGAACCACTTACTAAGAATGAGCCTGTTAATGTTTGGTTACCTACAAAAGTTTGAGAACCACTAACATTAATACTTCCGGTTAATGAAGTAATACCGGTTAATGTATTATTACCAATTTGTGTTGTTGATCCTGTTACTAAGAATGAACCAGTAATAGTACTTGGTCCTGTTATATTTAATGAACCTGATATATTAACAGATCCTGTATTCCAAGCATCTGTTACAACTAATTCTTGAATTGATTCTCCTAAAGATGAAGATTTTTCGAAATATAATTTACCATCATTTGTATTGATGGCTAATTCGCCTAATTCTAATTGGGATGTAGTGGGTTTATTACCAGCTACAGAACTTCTGCGTAGTTTTACTTGTTGGGCCATATCTATGGAATATAAAAAAAGGACCTATATAGGTCCTGTATAAATATGGGTAAATTCTAGAATAATGCCCTAGAATGTACCTCCATCTATAAGATTTGATGCTACCATCACACTTCCACTATATTGAATTAAATCACCTGATTGTGAAGGAGAAATATAAGCTAAAGTTTTAGCAGCTGACATATAAGTAAATTGGATTAATCCAGCTGATGAACCATCATATATTCCTAATGAGCCTGATAAATAAGGAGCACTTATATTTCCTGTAGATGAAATTGTTCCAGATACTATTAAGTCTTGGAATAATGTATTAACATATGAAGCTGTTGAAGCATTAAGAGCATAAGATGCACTTGTTGCTTGTAAAGCGTATGATGATGTTGTAGCGTTATTAGCATATGATGATGTTAATGCTTGAGCAGCATATGAAGCTGTTCCTAATAATGAACCTGTTACACCATTGGTAATATTTAATGAACCACTGATTGTGACATTTTGATTAAGGATATTAACATAAGATGCACTTGTAGCATTTAAAGCATAAGATGCACTTGTAGCATTTAAAGCATATGATGATGTTGTAGCATTTAAAGCATATGAGGCGGTAGTTGCATCTAAGGCGTATGATGCACTTGTTGCTCTTAAAGCATATGAAGCTGAAGTAGCATAATCAGCGTATGATGAAGTTCCTATTAATGAACCTGTAATACCTGCTGATACAATTAAACTACCTGTAACTTGAGTATTTGAGTTTATAGATACTAAAGTACCTGTGTCTGTAATATTAGTATCAACAACTGTATTATTGCCTGTACCTTTAATAACTCGGTTTAATGAAGGAAATACTTCACTACCTTTAGAACCTGAAGGACCAGTTAAAATACCCGCTGATTTTCCTGTTTCTTCTACAGTCATCCAGTAATCATTATTACCATTCCATTCAAAAGAAGCTGTAGAATTTGATCCAGTATCATAAACCATGATACCAGCATAAGGAGCTGTAGGTGTATCAGCATTTAATATAATAAATGAATCACCAATAATTACTGCTGATCCTGTTACTGTTTTAGTATAACCGAATGAAGCAGTTCCAAGAACTACTAAGTTCTGATTTACTAAAATATTAGAAGCAGTAATATTTAATCCATCTGCTATAGTTAAAGCAAATCCTGCTGTTGAAGCATATGATGCACTTGTAGCATTTAAAGCATATGATGATGTTGTAGCGTTTAAAGCATATGATGCTGTTGTTGCATTAAAAGCATATGACGCACTTAAAGCATAAGATGAACTTAAAGCTTGAGCAGCGTAAGATGCAGTTCCTAATAATGAACCTGTAATTCCGTTTGTTACGCCTAATGAACCAGTAATAGATACTACACCGGTATTATTAATATTAAAGAAATTAGAACTTCCACTTACTACTTGATATATTGTAGGACCAACATTAACTGATGCTGTAACAGATCCCGTTGCAATTTGATTTAAGTTTAAGCCTACAACACTTGAAGCTGATATATTTGTTAACCCACTACCATTACCTTGAAATGATCCACTAAATGAACCAGAAGCTGTAATATTAGGTAATGTAGAACCACTTAAGTTACCTGCTAAGTTCATTGTAGTATTACCTGCTGAACTTAATATATATAAGGTATTGTTTCCTACCGCGTAAAATGGAGTACCATCTAATACATTACCGTAAGAAGCAGAAAGGATTGTTGGCACTGATGCTCCTTGATAAATTTTTGAAGCAGGTTTATATACACCAGTTAAACCACTATCGGCTTGTGATGGTGAACCATATAATATAAAAGGACCACTTAAGTCACCAATTGAACCTGAAGCAACAAGTATTTCAGCGTTTTGGGTTGTTACATCCTTTACATTATTTATACTCCCTCTTCTATTTTTTATTATTTGAGCCATTTTTTGATGTTATGTTTATTATAAATATTAAAAGAAGCCTCCTAAGTCTATTACATTATTAGACCCAGTATCTCCAAAAGATCCTAAATTTTGTATTGTTAATTTTGCTTTTTCTACTTCAGCACCAATTAAGGCTTGTACTATATCCATAGTACCTGATATTATAAGCGCGGAACCTGAGATGTCAGTTTGTGTTAGAGTAGTAGTACCACGTACTGCTAAACTACCAGTTATATCTAACGATCCTGTTGTATTAATATTTTTAAATCTTATTCTTGACATTATGCTACTATGAATTTACCGTTTCCTATTACTTCATCTCCAGAATCTAAAGGTGATGAAAAATTAGCTAAATGATTATCTACTGTTAATATTACATTACTTCCACTATTAACTACAGATATAATAGATTGTGGTTCTAAATATAAACCATTTGTATAGAAGTTAAATTTCATTACTCCTGTATCAGTAATACCTACTGGTACTGATGATGTATTAAAGTTATTTATTGTTGCTACTGATGTTCCATTTACTGTTCCATCAGGATATGTTGAAGTGTAAGAACCGGTTACAGTATTTGCTTTTACTACTGTGTTTAAAGCTAAATAATTAAATATAGCTACATCTATAGTTGATGTAGTTCCATCAAATGAAACTAATGATACTTGATCTAAGAATCTTACATTATTTGTTATAATAGGAGCATTAGTTTTAACCATATCGTCATTTGATGTTGTTTCTAAATTTATAATAATTTTACTTTTACTTGAAAATTTCTTAATTGAATTAAGATCTTTCTGTAGTACTTCAGGTACTATATATCCATGTACTTTAATATTAAATGTACTTCTAACTAATCTTTCAGCATCATTTTGTAATTCAGTCACTGTATTAAATGAATCAATACGAGTTTGGAATTGATAACTTTCAGGATTACCCCAATAAGAATCTGATGCGTACTCAATCGCTTCTACTATTTTATTTAATTGAGCTACATAGTAAGTAAATACTACACAACTATATTCTAATGTTAAATAATCTGGTACTACTGAAGCATAATATGTTTCTGTAGGTATTCTATTGGTTAATACTGCAAAGTTACTATAAGCGTTAGCCGGTGAGTATCTTTTTTGAGTAATACTAATATTATGTGGATTATTAGCATCTAATTTATTAGCTACAGTACGATTTTTTTCAATACTATCTCTTTTAAACATAATAAGTGGAGCCATAATAGCACCATTTACATCTCTATAATATCCATCCTTTTGATATGATTTCCATTTTTCAGGTGAACCATAAATAACAGGAACTTCTATTCTTTCTTCATTTTGTATTACAAAAGGTCTAATGACATTTTGAAAATAATACATAATAGCTTGATCAATATCTTCAATACCTACACTAAAAGGTTTTGTAGGATCTCCTCTAAATGAAGTTTGTGTACCTCTATTAGGCTGGTTAGCCTTATTAGGGTTACCCATATTAATATCAAAAGGTACTTGTTTGTCTACAAGTATCTGTTTTTGTGTTTTAGGTATAGGTACTCTTCCCGCCATTACATTCTTGCTTTAACTAAGTTTACTTTATCTTGTGGTACATAATGTGTTTTACAAATTATTGAAACATCCCAACCAAAGTTTTGTAATCCTGGGTTTAAAGGATTTACATTATTAGGGTAATCTGGATCTTTACCTACAAATAATTGGTTATTTATAATATTATCTACCTCAAAATATCCTTCATTATACATTATAACATCTCCGATTTCAGGAACCACATTAGCTCCAGCTAAATCATCTTTTAAAAATGCTATTTCTATTCCCCAATTTAAATCAACACCTAAATCACTTGTAGGAAATGCTTGGTCATTTCTATCAATTAAACAATTTAATAAAACTGGTCCTATGTAAAATTTACCCTCAACATTTTCACCATACATATTAACTTTAGTTTGACCTAAATTATATTTATAGTAACCCACTTGTTGAGTAATAATATCCCAGAGTAATTCTCTGTTAACATATCTAAACATTGAAACATCTCTTGTACTTCCGAATAACGCCATTTTATGCTATATAAATTACCATTGGTACTTGATTTATTTCTGTTACTCTTGCTGCTGATTCAGCTGCTCTTCTTTCAAGTAAAGCTTGACGAGAAGTTTGATCAAAATATTCTCTTAATCTTGTAATTAATGCTTCTTTAGTAGCTGTAGCTGAAGATAATAAATCTTGTTGGTTTAAAGTTACTTCTTGATTTGGAATAGGAACAGTACTATATTTTCCTCTAACATATCCTAATATTTCTTTAGTTAATGCTAATGTGTATTCATATATCCAACTTCTACCTACTGAATTAAGATTATTATAATTAGGATTAGTATAAGGTACATTTGATGTATTAGTAATTTTATTTGTACCATTACCAAATGAAGAATCTAATCTTTCTTGTAACACAATGTATTCAAAATTTAAATATATTCCATAATCTAAATTAGAATCATATTCTCCACCTAAGAATTCAGTTCCTGGTACTGGAAATACTGATATTACATTATTTGTAATTTCAAATGTATAATTAGATAATGTTATAGTGTTTTGCATCTCAATAGCTTGAATAGTTTGAGCTGTAAAACTTGTAGGCATCATTAAATAATTTGTATAACCCATACCTAAACCATAAGCACCTGCTGCTGGTACACCGCCTAAACCTCCTGCTAATGTTCCTAAGAAAGGAGCAAACATTTGAGACACTGCTGGTGGTGGTTGATAAAATACTCTTTTAATTTCAATTCCACCTACAATACCTTGAGACTCAGCCCAAGCTTTTAAATCATATCTTTGTACTCCAGGAATTAAAGTTAGTCTACCTTTTCTCCAAGTAACATTACCACCTGAGCCTGCTTCTTCTCCATATTGCTCAGATAATCTAACAATATTAGCCATTGAAGGAGTAATTAATGCGTTGTCAGCATCAATAGAAGTTGAAGCTCCTTCAAACGAAAGGTAATTATCTCTAGTTAAAAAAGCATATAATTCATTTCCATATGTAGTAACTGCTTCTTCAAAAGCAGCATATATGTTAATATCTTGAAGTTCAACCTCCATAATAGGATATCCTAATCTACGAGTAACAAACATAGCTACACTATCCGCGTCTGTTTTAAATTGAGTTTCATTATCATAAAACCCAAAAGGAGTAGGAGGTACTCCTGATGATGGAGTAGTGTAATAAGATGCTGATACTTGAGCAAATGAACTAGAACCAGGCCAAATAGGTATATTCATATTATTTTATTAAGTTGTTGCTATATAATATTCTACAGTGGCTGCACTTCCTGATGCTTGTAATTTTACAGCTCTAATATCACTAAAATCTAATCCACTTACACTACCTGTCATTTTACTTGTCGATAACATATATGAACTACCAGTAGCAATTAAATAACTCATTGCTTCTGTTGAAGAAGATACAATTAGTTTAATAGGAGCATTTACAGAAGATAAATTAGTTACTCTGATGTATTTTATGCTGCTAGATACAAAGGTACCAGCACCAGGAACAGAATCCATTAAAAATAATGAAGTTACTGAACCTGTAGGTACACTAAGGATTCTATTATCTACAAAATTAATATCGTTAATTGTGTTAGTAACAGACGATCCTACGTTATCTCCATTTAAAGTTAAAATTTCAAATATTTGGGAAGTGAAAGTTGCCATGCGTTTTAATTATAAATATCAAAAAAATATGGTTTCTTATTTAACTTTAACATTAGTCATACCTCTTTCGTAAGCATCATTATATAATTCGATTAAATCTTCAACTATTGGATTTCTATGGTTAGTAGTTAATTTAATTCCAATCAAATTTTTAATTTTTGACGCCGCTGTATATAAGAATTTAAATCCAGAATCGCGTTTATTTTTTAAATCTACTTGATTATCATCACCACATACTATCATTTTAGAATCAATACCAATACGAGTAACAATCATTTCCATTTGTTCATGGGTTACATTTTGGGCCTCATCTACAATAACAATTGAGTTAACAAATGTTCTACCACGCATAAATGATACAGGTACAATTTCTATATTACCTTCATTAATGTGTTTTTCTATAGCGACTTTATCGTATAGTAAAAACATGTTTTGATAAATTGGTTGAACCCAAGGATCCATTTTTTCTCTTAAATCACCTGGTAAGAAACCAATTTCTTCTTTTGATACTGTAGGTCTAGTAATAATTACTTTTTCTACTTCTTTCATAAATAGCTTTTCTAATGCTATTTGACACGCTAATAAGGTTTTACCTGAACCTGCTGAACCAGCTAATAATGTAACTGTATTATTTAAAATTTTTTCCTTTGCTTGCTTCTGTTCTTCGTTTAATTGAATTTTAAATTTAATTGGAGTTTTAGGTTTACGTTTCTCCTTGAAGATCTCGTCTTCATGATGATTTGAACTCATAATACAGTTGTTTAGTGAATAAAATTGTTGATTTGTTGATTAGCCCGTCTAATACAGCGGGTAAATAGGAGATAATATAGTTGCGTATATTAATATTCAAATTGATAATAAGCGGTATTCTTGCAATATTTCCACTCATAAAACTTATTAGTTTTCAATAAATATAGACAAAAAAAGGACTCGCAATGCGAGTCCCTTCTTTTTATTCTATTAATTTA
>Ga0181343_1000213_pt1 | contig 27743 bp, 39 predicted proteins | sample Su13VDMLBSD_FD_130110 | JGI IMG/M metagenome (GOLD analysis project Ga0181343, IMG submission 130110) | Freshwater viral communities from Lake Michigan, USA - Su13.VD.MLB.S.D | ecosystem: Environmental > Aquatic > Freshwater > Lake | place: USA: Michigan | collected 2013-07-15
CTGGACAATGTGGTCAAGGTACTGCGCCGGAAGCTGCGCGATGGCGAGGGCTTCAACTATGGCCTGGGCTCACTCCGGTCGAACGTTGCGCTCCAGTTCAAAAGCGTCGCCGCGATCAAGGCTGCGCGCGGTAGCCTGATCTCAGCCGATGCGATGAAGGCGCTCAAGGATGAGGCTGATAACGAATTCATGGCGCTGGCGACATCGTTTGAAAGCTTCTCCAAGAACAAAGTCAGCTATGGGTTCCTGGACAATTTCAGCGAGCATTTGAAGGAAGTTTCTGAGCGCGGCGTCCGGTCGCTCGATCAGTATTATGACGGTCTGACTGACGAGAAAAAGCAGGAAGTTGCTGACTTCCTGGACAAGCTTGCCAGCATGCCGACCGAATATTTCGAGGCGAAAATCCAGCGCGCCGTCGACCTGAGCGAATTCAAGGCCGCCGTCATCCCCAAGAGTGCCGATGCTTCGGTCAAGGCTTTGCTGGCTGAGGCTGGCGTCGCGACGTTTGAATACGATCCTGCGGTCAACGGCTCGCGGGCGGCCATGATCCGCTCTGCCGGTATGGGCGGCAAGCTGCTATTCCAGAAGGATGGCTCCGGCCCGCGCGGCTCGATCACGCTGCCCGGCAATGGCTTCGCGAACGGCGACACGGTGATCCGTCTTTTCGAGACGGCGAACCTGTCGACCATGCTGCATGAGTCCGGCCATTATTTCCTGTCCGTGATGCAAGACCTGGCCGCCAAGGGCGAAGGCGCAAGCGTCCAGGACTATGCTGCTATTCAAGCCTGGTGGACTGCCAATGCCGATGACGTGGCAAAGGACGCCTTGCGGGCTGATCCGAATTCCGGCGTGACGGGCGATGACGTGCGCAAGGCCATGGCTGAGGGCACGACCGGCGATGCAGCCAAGGATTCGGCAATCGATATCGGGATGCAAGAACAGTGGGCGCGCGCCTTTGAGGCGTACCTGATGGACGGCAAAGCGCCGTCGATTGAACTGCGCTCGGCCTTTGAGAAGTTCCGCGCCTGGCTGGTGTCGGTCTATAACAAGCTGGCTGGGCTCAACGTCAAGATGACGCCTGAGATCAGCGCCGTGTTCGACCGCATGCTGGCGTCCGACGCTGAGATCGCCAATGCCCAGGGTGAGGTCGGCAGCGGCGCGGTGTTTACTACCGCTGAGGCTATGGGCCTGACGGATCAGGAATTCGCCCGCTTCCTCAAGCTGCGCGACCAGGCTGAGGATGAATCGAAGGCCAAGCTCCTGGCTGAGGTCATGAAGCCGATCAAGCGCGAAAAGGAAAAGTGGTTCAAGGCTGAGCGCGAAAAGGTGCGCGCTGAGGTCGAAACCCAGATCAATGCCCAGCCGGTCTATCGAGCGATCGAATGGATGGGCAACCGTCGCTGGCTTGGTGAGGATCAGCCTGAGGACATGGCTGATATCCGGCTGTCCAAGGCGATCCTGGTCGACCGATATGGTCCTGGCGTCCTGACGACCATCAATGCCAATCGCGGGAAATACACGCTTTACACGGTGGAAGGCGGCCTCGACCCCGATGACGCTGCCGGTTGGTTCGGCTTCGGCTCGGGCGATGAACTGGTCCAGGCCATCGAAAAAGCTCCCTCGCGCAAGGCGGCTATCGACGCTGAGACGGATCGCCTGATGCGCGAATTCCATGGCGACGCCCTGAACGATGGTTCGCTGCAAAGCGAGGCCCTGGACGCGGTTCACACTGACAAGCGTGGGCAGTGGATCGCGGCGGAACTGAACGCCGTTGTCGAGGTATCTGGTCGCGGGACCGGGCTGACTGCCAAGGAAGCGCTCGCCTCGGCGCGCGGGTCCATTGCCAAGATGGTCGTCCGCGACGCGATGAACAGCAATCGGTTCCTGGCCGCTGAGCGCAAGGCGGCGGCTGAGGCCGAACGCCTGGGCGCAATGCTGGCCCGCGAAAAGATTTGGCTGGACGCTGCCAAGCGCAAGATTGCCAGCACGGCGCGCAAGGCGGTCAAGGGCGAAGTTTCTCCGGAAGCTGTGGCCGGTGCCGTCGATGCCTTCAATGCCAAGTTCGACACGACTGAGACGACCTATACCGTCCAGGATCAGACCAGGACTTCCGCGAAGGGCAACACCTTCACGATCCCAGGCGGCGAGCGGACGGCAACGTCGACCGGCTACAATGACCTGGTCGACAAGCTGGTCCAGGCTAAGCGTCGGCAACTGCTCAATCATGCGCTCTACATGGAAAGCCGCAAGGTGGCCGATGAAGTGACCAAGGCTGAGCGGTTCGTCGCGAAGCTGGGCAAGAAAACGACGCGCGAACGGATCGCTGGCGCTGGCCGCCGCGACAATGCCCAGATCGATTATCTGGCCGCCATTGATGAAGTCCTGACGCGCTATGACTTCCGCAAGGTGAGCGGTGCCGCTGAACAGCGGAGCGGGGCGCTGGCGGCGTTTGTCGAGGCCATGAAGGCTGCGGGCCGGGAAAACGAATTGGCCATCCCTGACGCCGTCCTGGCCGCCGCAACCCGCAAGCCATACAAAACCCTGCCGGTCGAGGAACTGCGCGGCGTGGTGGACGGGCTCAAGAACCTGGAGCATATCGCCAGCCGGTGGAACAAGCTGATCGATGCCCAGAATGAGCGCGACCTGGCTGAGACGGTCGATGAAGTCGAGGCCGCCTATCTCGCCAACATCAAGGCCCGGCCTGTGGGCCGGTTCCCAAGCGAGCGGGCTGGCGTCAAGGATCGGATCGCGTCGTTCACGCGCAAGGCCCTGAACACGGTGCTGACCGCGACGACGCTGCTGCGCGAAATCGACGGGCTTGAGTCCCTGGGCGCGGCCTATCGCAACATCAAGTCGCCAATCGACGCGGCTGCTGATCGGCTCTCGATGCGCCGCGTGAAAGCGGCCAATGATCTTGAGGCCCTGTATGGCGTCTATTCGGATGCGGAGCGTCGCAAGATGAACACGCGCGAATTCATGCCGTCCTTGAACCGCTCGCTGACCAAGTGGGAAAAGATCGCCATCGCCCTGAATACCGGCAATGAAGGGAACCGGCTGCGCCTGATCGACAAGCGGACGCCTGGCGCGTTCACTGAGGCCCAGGTGACGGCTGTCCTCAAGTCGCTCGACGCTCGGGATGCTGCGTTCGTGCAATCGGTCTGGGACTATATCGCCACGTTCCGCGATGAAGTCGGGGAGCTACAGCGCCGCTCGACCGGCGTCGTCCCTGAATGGGTGGAAGCGACCCCGGTGATCATCGGCGGCGTCGAGGTCAAGGGCGGGTACTACCCGCTCAAGTATGACGGCGAACTGTCACAGCGGGTCACTGACGACCAGATGAAGGAACTGGCCCAGGGCTCCATGTCGGGCCGGTTCGCCAGTGCCCAGACCAAGCACGGCCATCGCAAGGCCCGCGCTGAGGCTTCGGGCCGCCCGATTGAGATCGATATCTCTGTCCTGCATCGCCATGTCGGACAGGTGATCTACGATCTGGAAATGAGCGAGCCGACGACCAACGCCTGGCGGATCATTCAAGATCCCCGAATCCGCGCTGCATTCCAGAACGCGGGCCGCAAAATCGACTATGAGACGCTGGAGCTTTGGGTCAAGGACGTGGCCGGTGGCGAGACTGGTCCTCAGTCCGAACCCGCCCGCGTAGCGCGTCGGCTGCGCTCGAACTTCACGGCGGCAAAGCTGGCGTTCAATATGGGAACGGTGTTGCTCCAGGTGACGGGCGGCGCTCAATCCATGGTGACGGTCGGCAAGCGGAACTTTGTCAAGGCCATGGGTCAATATACGATGGACATGGCCGGTTATGCCAAGCTGATCCCCGCCAAGTCTGAGTTCATGGCTGAGCGTCAAAAGACGTTCAACAAGGACATTTTCGACATGGTCAATGATCCTAAGTCGGGTCCGACGATGTCGCGCATGCTCGAACTGCGGAACAAGGTGATCGCTCCGGCTGGCATGTTCCTGATGGTCAAGGTCCAGTATTACACGGTCGATCTGCCGACCTGGCTTGCCGGGTATAACCAGGGCATGGACCTGTTCGCCAATGATGAAGCCAAGGCAATCGAGCATGCCGATGGTATCGTCAAGCGCGCCCAGGCTTCCGGCCTGTTCGCGGATCGGTCGGCTATCGAGCGCGGGACGCTGGACAACCAGACCAGGCAGAACGAATTCGTCCGCCTGTTCACGACGCTTGGTTCCTATATGTTCGCCAAGTTCAACGTCGCCTATGAGCGTACCGGCAAGGCTGGAAAGGTGATCAATGCTGAGGGCGTGTCGATCAAGTCGGCGCAAGAGGCGCTGTCCTGGGTGGTCGACATGGGGTTCCTGTTCACGCTTGAGGCCGTGATCATGGCGGCGATCAAGGGGCAGTTGCCCGGCGATGACGATGATGAGGATGAGGATGGCTGGCTGGAATTCCTGGCCAAGGAAACCTCCTACTCGATCCTGTCGACTATGCCGTTCGTTCGCGACGGCGTCTCGGCTCTCAAGGGCTTCGGCGGCGGCGGGACATACGGCGCGATTATCGAGGAATTCACCAAGCCGCTGTCCCAGGCTGGCGAGGGTGAGATCGATAAGGCGTTCGTCAAGTCGGTCATCAACACGACCGGCCTGGTCACTGGCCTGCCGTCGACGCCGATCAACCGGATCGTTGATGCTGGCTGGAAGCAAGTCGAGGGCGACGATGTCAACCCGGCTGAGTACCTTCTCGGCAGGATTGGAAAGTAACCTTGCGCGCCTATGGTCTGCCGAAATCAGCCACCATAGGCGCGCCCCATGACTATCTCCAGCGAAACCAATAGGTCCGGCCCGTACCAGGGGAATGGCGTCACTACCATTTTTGACTATGACTTCAAGATTGACGACCGCGATCATCTGCGCGTTATCATCCTGGAGAACGGCGTCGAGACTGATGCGATCATCGACGCGGTCTATACCGTCACAGGCGTTGGTGAGCAGGCTGGCGGTTCGTCTGTGTTCCTGGTCCCGCCCACTGCCGACCAGTCGATCACGCTGCTGCGCAAGGTTCCCTTTACGCAGGAAACCGATCTCGAAAACCAGGGCGCGTACAACGCTGAGACTGTCGAGCGCGCGCTTGATCTCGCTGCCGCCCGCGATCAGCAATTGCAGGAACAGCTTGATCGGTCGATCAAAATCTCGGCGTCGGCTGATCCTGGTGATCTGGATAGCCTGATCTCAGATGTCCTTGCCATTGCCTCCATCGCTGCCCAAGTCGAGATCGTCGCCAATAACATTGCCAGCGTCAATGCGGTCGCGACTGTCGATACTGAGATCGTTGGCGTCTATGCCGTTCGCGTCGAAGTTGTCCAGCTTGCCGCCGTGTCGGGGCAGATCGCCACACTCGCGCCGTTGGATGATGAACTGATCGCGCTGGCTCCAGTGGCAACGCAGATCGGCGTCCTGGCTGGGATCGATGCTGAACTGCTGGCGCTCTATGCGATCCGAACTGATATTTCTGCGGTCGCGGCAATTGATGAAGATGTCTCGACGGCTGCGGCAAATATCACGGCAATTCAGGACGCGCCCGCCGCTGCTGCCCTTGCTGCCAAGTGGGCAAGCGAGGCTGAGGACGTTCCGGTACTGACCGGGCCAAATCGGTTCTCTGCCTTCCATTGGGCGCAAAAGGCATTGACCGCTGCCGCCTCGATCTTCCTTCCTGCTGTACCGGTGGCGCTGAATTACCTGCGCCGCAATGCTACGAACACAGCTTACGAAAGCCGCACGCCTGCGCAGGTTATTGCCGACCTTGGCTTAGCGTGGGTTTCTTTCAATGGGGTCAATGGAACTATATTTGGGGCCTCGGGGGTTTCTTCCGTAGTTAGAAACTCAACTGGCAACTATACTGTTAACTTCGCCACAGCCAAGGCTAACACTAACTACGCTGTCCAGGTAACCGGGCAAAAGCAGACCGCCTCGACTACTTTCGATCACTTGGCGGCGTCGAAAACTACATCTTCTTGCCTTGTACGATGCGCTGATACAGCTGGGTCCGTACAGGACGCCACCGAAATCAGCGTTGCAATATTTTCTTAAAGGTCCGTCATGTCTCTCCATTCCCCCGCTTCTCTGAAAAAGTCCGACCAAGCCTATCTAGCATTCCGCGACACCATGAACAGCAACCCGGTCGGGCCGGTTGAGGTTGAGCCGATTATGTTCGACGGCGCACTGTGGACCATCACCGGCATTGCCCCGCACGGTACGTATGCTGGACAATTCCGCGTTGACGGGGGCCTAGCTCGCCCTCTGGCGGTCATTCCTGCGCCCGACATGTGCTACCCCAGCGCATACGTGGAAAACGGTACAGTCTTTGTGTTCGGGACCAGCGTTGACCACAAGCGCATTTCGGTCATGCGGTCCACTGACTTGCTAACGTGGACGCCCCCTGTCGTTGTCTACACTGCACCGTCTGGCATGGGGTTTTTCAATACCTCCGTCGCCCGCAACCCGGTCAAGAACCGTACCCGGATGATCGTGGAAACGCAGGACACGGCCTACCCGTCAAAGCCGTTTGTGGCCCATTTCCTCAAGCCACAGACGATGGAGCAGTGGACGATGTTGCCGCATGTTTTCTCGGACGCGCCCTTCGTTAACTGCCCCACAATCGCCTATATTGGCGACACGCTTTATATGCTCTACATGACCCTGTACGGCGACCAGCATATCACCTTTGCGGCCCGGTCTTTTGATGATGGCGTGACATGGGGGCAGGGGCTCGGCGCTGATGGCGAGACGGCTGCATTCGTGCCGTCAGCGGGCGAGGGGAACAACAATTCCGACGTTGCTCTGGTGGAGCACAACGGCCAAACCTACTTTACCTATGGTAGGGGCAACCAGCTTGCCTGGCTCGAATGCGCAACGGCGGTCTACCCCGGCACGATGAAACAGTATTTCGAGCAGTTCTTCCCTGTCATCCCCAACCCGACCGACCCCCAAAACCTTATCCCCCCTATGACCGGGCCCTCTACGGGCGGTGTGACCGTGGCCGCCAGCAGTGTGCACGCCGCTGGTTTTGCCGCATGGTTCGCCGCAGATCGCAACGCGGGGACGTTCTGGCACTGTGATCCAAACGCAGCGTATCCGCATTGGTGGTCGGCCACCTTTGCCGCCCCCGAGAGCGTGATGACCTACAGCATCAAATGCCGCGCAGGTCTGCCGGAACAAGGCCCAAAGAACTTCGCTTTTCAGGGGTGGAGCGGCAGTGCTTGGGTGACGCTCGATACCCAAGAAAACCAGACCTATGCCAATGGGGTGGCAAAGCTATTTACGCTGCCAGAGCCCGTTGAATACGCCGCATTCCGGCTTCTGATTTCGGCTAATGTGGAAGGGTCGGTAAACCTGTCCTTCGGTGAAGTCGAGATCATCGGGGCCTAAATAATCCTGACCGGCGCTCTGTGTGCCGGGCCTCTCGTTATCCCTGATATGGACTGTTCTGATGTCTGATTTGAATGACGTGATGCACTTGCTGGGCCGGGTTCAGTTTGGCGTCGAGACGCTGCAAAAGGACTTCCATGATGAGAAGCGATCTGCTGCGGAAAGCCGCGCCGTCATCCATCGCCGTCTTGATGAACAGGCTGGGCAGATTGCCGATCTGAAAACCAGCATGGCGCTGGCGGTCCAGGTCGACACGCAACTACATGATAAGGTCGACAAGCTGGCGAACCGTGTCACCCCGGCATTGATGGACCTTGACCGCATGAAGGCCCTGGGGATGGGCATAGGCGGCCTGCTGGCCATCGGCGGCCTATCACTCGGCTCGATCCTGATCTGGGCCGGTGAAGCGTTCTGGACCTGGGTGAGGCATAAGCTGGGCCTCTGAGGTTTCAGCCTCAACCATTGCCGGGGTAATGCATCCCTCGCACAAAGGAGACTTTCAAATGACTGCTGTAATCACTCGCATTCTTCTGCGCGTCCTGGCCGGTATCCTGATGGGGTATGGGGCAGATGACGCTATTGGCGATCTGCTGCGCGGCGATCCCGACATCTATACCTTCGCCTCGATGGGCGTTGAGTTCGTGTTGGGCGCTTTGATCTGGGCCGGTACGGAAGTGTTCTACTTTCTCGCCAAGCGGTTCGGATGGTCGACATGATCGACCTGGTCGCGAACTATATCCTGGGCTCGGTGCATCCCGTTGTCTGGGTTTGCATCGGAATCGTCCTGCTCGGCGTGGCCTGGAACTTCCTCGGCTGGAAGGGGCTGCTCGGCGTGGTGGTTGCCATCACGCATGGCGTGATGTTCATCTGGGGATGGCGTGAGCGGAACAAAGGGTTCGGCCACGTCATCCCCAAAGGTGACAAGCTGATCGGGCGGGTGGAGCCTGAGAAGCCGCGCAAGATACGGACTGTCCAGGACATGTGGAACGACTGGCGCAATCGCTAGATATTCGTCCACATTGTCGGACCCCTGGGAACGGAGCCCTTGTCAGCTAGGTTGGCAAGGGCTTCTTTCGGTGGAGTGTATGAGCGGCGACCTGGGCGGTCGCGATTGTCCTCGTCATTCCAGACGCGCTCAAGGCGGCAAATCTCTGACCAGAGGTTCATTGCTGAGGCAACGGTACGCTCGCGACGCAGGGCGCGGAATAGATCATAGATCATCGCGCCGCGCTGCATGCGGCGGTTATTGAATGCCATCCTGTGCGCTGAGTTGCAGAACAGCTTGCGCGGGTCGCTGAGCGAGGTTCCGCATTCTCGGCAGGCGTGTTGCTTGGACTTCATGGTTGTCTCTCCTGAACGCGATTAGATCGTGGCGTTTAAACTCTGTCGAGGCCCCATCGTTCCGCTGTCAAAGTGATGTTCAGCGTGGCAGTTCGCGCATATTAGATCGCACTTGGACGCCTCGGCCATAATCGTCTCTATCGGTCTCCACATTTCTCTTGTCGCTATCTGGAATAGCTTTGTGCCGCTGTCTCTGTGGTGGAAATGCAGCGCTGCGGTTGATTTGCTATATCCGCAAGATGTGCATTTGCCGCCGAACGCATTGATGACCTGTACCCTTATGGCTTGACGTTTGGCGTTTTCCTTTCGGCGGCCATCTGGGTAGTTCTTCCTTTTCCGAGCTTTGTCTCCAGCCTTCTTGCACACAGTGCATCTATACGATCCTGATCCATCGGGCCGTTTAAAGCTAAGAATGAAAACCTGCATCCCATGATGCTTGCATTCTCTCTCAACGGTTCTAGTCGGTGTCATTGAAAACCCCATAAAAATGACGGCAAACACATGGTGCTGCCGTCATCATGTATCAGGATGGTGCGATCAACGCAACAGTTATGCCTTGTCGCCAGTCGCCTTGCGATCCTTGCTGATTGCCTTGCTGAGCGGGTGGGTTTCGTCGCCGCCCTGGGGCTGAACGTCAGGCTCCTGCTCGGCAGGAACCTCGGGCTCGGGCGTCTCGGGTTCCTGGGTCTGCTCGCCGCCGTTGGCCTGGTTCAGCAGGTCGCCCGCTGGTTCCCCGGCTGGGGTGCCGTCCGGAATGCGGCGGGTTTTCTGGTCGGCCTTGACGCCTTCGATCTTGGCGGCCTTCAACAGTTCAGCATAGTCGCCCGTTTCGTGTGCGCTTTCCACAAGCCGGAGCGCGGCGATCTGCTCGGCAATGCTGCCGGTGATCGGAAGCCATGCGATGATATTGATTGCGATGCCAGTCTGATTTGCCATTGGAATTCTCCGTTGTTGGCGTGGGTAGCTTACAGGCTGGATCAGTCCAGCTTGTCGGTGTCGAAGTCGCCTGACTCGGTTTCGATCTCTCGGATCACCAGGATCGCGGCGGCTGCGTAATTGATGATGCCCAGCAATTCGCCGCAAGCGGCATTGTACTGGCGGCGGTCGACCATGCGGTTGGCTTCCTGGGCCTTCTTCATGATCTGGTATGAGTGGCCGGTCATGCCGCCAAGCATGCGGGCGATCTCGATGATCGGCTGCTCAAGGAACGGCTTGTCGTCGGCCTGGGCGTGGCGCTGGTGGCCCTTGCCCTCGGCGGCGTGGTCAAGGGCGGCTTGGAGAATCCCGGCAAGGCTGGAATAGGCCGGGGCGCTCAAGAGGATCGGGCCGGTCGGCTCGGCCTGGTCGGGCAGATCGTCAATGTTCAAGGTGCGGCGCTCGGTCATTTCTCTTTGCCCTTCCGGAGCTTTTGCGATGTGGACTTGATTGCTGCCCAGGCGACATAGTTTGCCGTCTCGGCGTCGAGTGATCCGCTGGCAAGCTGGTCCAGGTTGTCACACAGTTCGCGCAACCTGTCTGCGGAATATCTCAGGCCATCCTTGTCCGCCATGCGGATTTCGATCCGGCCAAATTTGGGGGTTCCGTAACCGCCCTCTGGTGCCTGGCTCATGGCTAGAAATCTTCATCGGTGCGCTGGAACTGGTCGTCCTCGCCGTCGCCATTGCCTCGGACCTGGCCGGTGTCCGGATCAAAGTCAGTGTGATCCTGATCGCCGTCCTGGCCCTGATCCTCGCCCTGGTCGTTTGCCGGTTCCTGGGCGGGCTGGGCAGGCTTGAGGTTCTTGAGCGCTGCCGCTGCACCGCCGCGCGTCTTGGTCGGCTGAGCGGGCTGCGCTGGCACTGTGTCGGTAGGTTCCTCGAACGAATAGTCGTCATCGATCCGCGACACTGCGGAATGAAAGTCGTCGCGATCCGTCCGGCTCGGCAGATATTTGGACAGGCGGCGGAACACAGTCTTGCGCGCCATTTCAGACCAGTCGGTCGACCAGGGCGTCGATTTGATCGTGCCTTTCTTGAAGGCTTTCCAGGCGTCGGACCTGTCGCGAATGCCGTTGACCTGGGCGATGGTCATGACCTCGAACACGATGCCGCCAGTTTTCATGACGGCTAGGGCATAGAGCGCATAAACTTCGCCGCGCGCGACCTTGAGATCGATCTTGTGCTTGATCGGTTCGTCGGAATTTGTGGGCGCGTACTCAAAGAAATCATTGTCACAAACCGTCTCGACGGCGATGGACTTGATCTCGCCTGACTGGTGGGCAAGCTTGAGCAGGCCGCGCATCATGGGCCGGTACTGAACGCCGCCCTGATAGTCGACCACAAGCGCGGCCTCGCGACCGTCCAGGATCAGGCCATCGGCGGCGGCCTTGGTGATCGCGGCCAAGAGCGATTTGATGTCCTTGACCTTCTCGATGTTGCGCGTCATTGCGACGGCTGTCTGAACAGTCCGGACGAATTGTTCAGGCCGGATATGTCCAGGCAATGCCTTCGCGATCTCGGGCTCCATCTTGGCGATTGTCTCGCGAAGGGTGAGCTTCTTAGGCGTGTCGGCCTTGGCCGGTAGATTGGTAGTCATTGGGAATTCCTTCCAGGAATGTCTTGGCTCGGCGTTGCACCTGGTCGGGCGGGCTGTCGGCAATCGACCGCATGATCCGCACCGTCAAGCGCTGTTCTCGATCTGGTGCGCGGCGATAGAAGTATGCTGCGCACCAGAAATCTCGGGTCTTAGTCTCCAGACTTACCACGTTTTCCCTCCGCAATCTCCTGCCGGTCCTCTGCGGTCAAGTGGACCTTGATGACGTGGGCGTTGCTGTCGATCGAATAGACCAGACCATGCGCCCTGAGGGCTGGCCCGATGATGTTTTCCATGACGATGGTCTTGCCGTCTGCGGCCTTCTTGCTGAAAAGCTTGATGGTGATCACGGATCATTCCTCGCCGTCGATGGGTGCGTCCGTCAACTCGTAGGACCAGCGCTTGAAGGCAAGCTCCTGGACGCCTTCGGGATAGGCTGGCCAAGTGTCGGTCTTGAGGCAACCGGCATAGACTTCGGTGGCTCGCTCCATCGCGACGCGGCCCTCCTGGACAATCGACGGCGGCAACTCATAGAGCGCGGCGGCATATGGCGACTTCTTCTCCAGCGCAAGGAAAAGGAAGCCGTTGACCGGGCGGCCCAGGCCGACATGACCATCGGTATAGTGGGCTTCCTGGGCATGGTAGCCAAAGTTCACGACGCTGCGCGCGAAGGCTTCGGGCTGGGCGCTCTCGGTCGTTTTGACATCGAGCATGATGCCAATGTCCTCGCGGTAGAAGTCGGGCCGCCAGCGGACCAGGACGCCAGTCTTGGGGTCGATCCGATAGCCGGACGATTCGACTTCGGTCTTGCCGCCAGTGATGATGTTGTTGATGAAGGCGTTCGCGTGGACCATGTCACGGATGACCTGGCATTCATCGAACTGGCTCTGGGTCAAGAGCGTCATGCCCTCAAGCTTGCAGAATTCCTTGGCGTCGGTCCACTTATTGCCCTTGCGATCCTCGGGGCCGCGATAGACCAGGCGCTCAAACTTCTCGGGCTCCAGGACGGCGGTGTGGGTGGCATGGCCAAAGTCAGCGATGCCCTGGGACGTGGTCGTCTTTTCCACAACGGGCGGGTATTTGTAGTGGGCAGGGGTGGACTTGTGGATCGTCCAAAGGCCGGACTTCGATACGCCTGGACCGCTGTGATAGTCCTCGATATCGATGTTGAAATAGATGCCGGGCTTGCGGGTGGCGACTGCCTTGCTGGCAGTGGCAACGTCCTTGCCTGGCTCTTTGACTGCGACTTCCGTTGACATGCTCGAACTCCGGTTGGTGTGGTCTGGACAACACCTAGACCTGATCCGATAGCGCCGTCAATCCAGAATTTCAGAATTCCAGAATGAGACTGATATGATCTGGGACTCTTGACCGTGTGATCTGCGCACCGTATTGTTGCGCGATCTGCATCATGGAGACTTGGCAATTGGCATATGCGCCTGAGAAACATAAGACGCCTTGGCAAAAGGTTCGCGACCGCTTCGGCATGTCGCCCGCTGCCCTGGCCAAGGCTTGCGGCTGGGACAGATCAAAGCTGTCCCGCGCCTTCCGGGATGAACGCGGGCTGATCAATGGCGTCGACCAGGAAACATTGCTGAAAGTGGCCGACGCTCGCCAAGTCAACCTGACCGCCGATGACCTGGTCCCGACGCGAAAATGAGCGGGAACCCAGGGGCAGATAATCGCGGGCCTATGACGTTTGAACAGCAAGCCGAACTGCTGGAATATTTCGTCGCCACGCTGAGCGCGCCAATGTCCGATGGGACCAGGCTGCTTTCGGTAACGATGCCGCTCGACCAGGGGCAGGTTGATGACTTGGCCGCGACTGCCAAGCGCCTGCGCCGCATGGTCGGCTATGACGATGCTATCCGTGAATTGGTGACAGGACATTGATCTCCCTATTTCCTGACCAGGATATCGTCGTCACAAGGCTACGTGTCGCGCTCCGCTCATCGTCTGCCGTCCTGGTCTTTGCGCCAACCGGGTTCGGTAAAACCGTGCTTGCTGCCGCGCTGATCAAGAAGATATTCGAGGCGAAAAAGCGCGTGATCTTCTGCGTCCATCGCGTCGACCTGATAGTCCAGACCGCCAAGACATTTGAGAAGTTCGGAATTCCGTTCAGCTACATCGCTGCCGGTCACCATTACAACCCGATGCACCGCGTCTATATCGCCTCCATCGCGACGCTCAAGAACCGCTTGGGGAAAATCCCAGCGCATTACGTGATGGTGGATGAGGCGCACTTGTCTATCGCCACTGGCTGGGCAAAGGTCGCCAACCACTACAAGACAGAGGGCGCGCGCCTGATCGGTCTGACGGGTACGCCTGAGCGCCTGGACGGCAAGCCCTTGGGCGATGTCTGGGACGTGATGGTCATGGGTCCATCGGTGGCCTGGCTGATCAACGCTGGCCGCCTGTCGCGGTATCGGGCCTTTGCTCCGGAAGTCCTGGACATATCGCAACTGCATTCGCGCGACGGCGACTATGTCAAGAGCGAGGTCGATGACTTGATGGCGGGCAAGGCTATGCTGTCCGGCGCGGTCAAGCATTGGCAACGCCTGGCGTCGGGCAAGCGGACCATTGCGTTCGCGCCGTCCGTCAAGCGGGCTCAAGACCTGGCCGCGCAATTCAGGGAACGCGGTATCGTGGCGGTGGCGCTCGATGGCGAGACGCCTGGGCCTGATCGGAAAGCGGCCTTCATCGGATTCGCGGATCGGCAAATCGACCTGATCGTCAATTGCTCCCTGTTCTGCGAGGGTTTCGATCTCTCTGCCCAGGTCGACCGCGATGTTCCTATCGAAGCGGTGCTCCAGTATTCTCCGACTCAGTCGCTGTCGAAACATCTGCAACAGCTTGGCCGTGGCCTGCGCAAGAAAGATGAACCGGCAATCCTGATCGACCTGGTCGGCAACATGGCGCGCCTGGGCCTGCCAGATGAGGATCGCGATTGGTCGCTTGAGGGTCGCAAGAAGGGTGAGAAGCTGACGGATATGATGCTCTGCCCTGAGTGCTTTGCGGCTCATCCTCCCGCCAAGGAATGCCCAGACTGTGGCTTCACCTATCCGATCAAGAAAGCGCGGATCATGGGCGGGCGGTCGATTGAGGAAATCGATGGCGAGGTTCATGAGATCGACCAGGAAGCGTTCAAGCGCCAACGCAAGGCGATGCACGATCAAGAGGCGCGCGATCTGGCCGACCAGATCATGAGCGCGAAGTCGGTCGATGACATGGATGCGGACGATAGCATCAAGCATCAACTCAAGGTGCTGCTGAATTCGGTGACGGCGCGCAGGTCGCAATCGCCTGAGAAGTGGGCGGCGCATGTGATCACGTCGCGACTGCAAAAGCTGCGGGAAAAACAAGGGGCCAATAAATGAGACATCTAGCTGTGGGTGCGAAGCCAATCGATTGCCCTTGCTGCGGGCAACAGGTAAAGGCTCCAGCGTTGGCGATCCTGTGTGATCACTACGAACTGACGCCGCGCGAACGGGCGATCCTGGGCGCGGTCTGGGCTGGCAACGGATTGCCGATTCACACTGAGCGAATTTTCGACGCGATGTATGCCGATGATGCCAATGGTGGCCCGGCACAATCGCAAATGTATCTGGCGTTCAAGGTCGCGCTGTCGCGCCTCCGCGTTCGCCTTCAAGGTTCCGGCGTTGCAATTCAGCATGCCGGTCGTCGCCGGGGTTACCGGCTTATTTTAGGAGATAGAACATAATGGCTGGCTCAGTTAACAAGGTGATCCTGGTCGGCAACCTCGGTGCCGATCCGGAAGTGCGCAACCTGCCAAGCGGCGGCAAGGTGGTCAATCTGTCCATCGCCACGTCCGAAAGCTGGAAGGATAAGAATACAGGGGAGAAGCGCGAAAAGACCGAATGGCATCGCGTCGTTATCTTCTCGGAAGGGCTGGCCGGGGTCGCTGAAAAGTACCTGTCCAAGGGCAGCAAGGTCTATATCGAAGGCCAGTTGCAAACCCGCAAATGGCAAGACCAGGCCGGGAACGACAAGTATTCCACTGAGGTCGTGCTGCAAGGGTTCAACTCAAACTTGACGCTGCTCGACGGCAAGAACAATGATCAATCTGGCGGCGGCGACCAGGGCGACCGTGGCGGCAATGATCGCGGCAACCAGGGCGGCGGTCGCAACCAGGATCGCGGCAACAGTGGCGGTCGTCCAGGGCAGAACCGCCAGCAACAGGCTCCGGCCTTTGAGCCTGGCGGTATGGACGACGATATCCCGTTCTAGGAGACTGACGAATGGCCGAAACAAACCTGATGCGCCGTCTGCAAATGACGGCGTCGACGCTCAAGTCACGACTGTTTCGGCAGAATTCAGGCATGGGCTGGGCTGGGAAAGTCGAACGCGGCTTTCCTGGCAAGCGCGTAGTGCTGGGGGCGGGCGACGTGGTGGTTCGATCCGCTCGCCCCTTCCATGCCGGGCATGATGGTATCTCCGACCTGGGCGGGTGGACCCAGGTCGTGATCACGCCCGCTATGGTAGGCTCAACCGTCGCCGTCTATACCCAAGTCGAGGTCAAGGATGGGGCCGTCCCGACTGAGGATCAATTGAAGTGGATCGCCGCCGTTAACCGGGCGGGCGGCCTGGCCGGAATTGCCCACGATGATGATGAGCTAAAGTCCATCCTGTCGCGCCTGTCATAAACGCTGCATCGCCCCTTGAATTAGACGCTCCATTGTGTTGCAATATGCGCAACAAAAACCAGAAGGCGATTTGCAATGTCCACTGATGTCGAGCGTATTAGGCGCGACGTTTCACTGCTTCAAACCGCACAAAGCTACGGCGTCGAACTGGTAAAGAACGGCGCTGAATATGAAGCCTGCTGCCCATTCCATGAAGAAAACTCCGCTTCGTTCACGATCTTCCCAGGTCGCGACGGCGTCGAGCGCATGCACTGTTTCGGGTGCGGTGTGGCTGGCGATGTCCTGGACTTCGTTCAGGGTATCAAGGGCGTCAATCTGCCTGAGGCCATCAAGATTATCGACGGCACAAAGTCAGCGCCGAACGTGGCGCGCAAGCGTATCGAGGTCCGCGACATCTATGCGGGAATCAAGCCGCTCGATCCGCCGCATGAGATCGAGGCGGGCAAGCCGGTCAAGCTCTACAACCCAAAGCGGGCCGGGACTGATACAGCCTGGGGCAGCTTCAAGCCTTCGCTCATCCATCCATATCGCAACGTCGACGGTTCCCTTTTCGGCTATGTGCTGCGCCACGATCTGCGCGGCGGCGACAAGGAAACCCCTATGGTGATGTGGGTCCGCATGCCTGACGGCAGTGAGTGCTGGTCGCGCTTCCCGTTCCCAAAGCCTCGCCCATTGTATGGCCTGGAAGGGCTGGGCAAGGCTGCGCTGGTGATCGTTGTCGAGGGTGAGAAGTGCAAGGATGCGCTCGCGGCGGCAACGGGCCGCGTCGTGGTGACCTGGGCGGGCGGGACGCAAGGCGTCAAGCATACCGACTGGTCGCCATTGCGCGGACGGAATGTCGTGAAGTGGCCGGACGCTGATCCGGCTGGACTGTCGACGGCAGATGAGATTGGCGCGATCATGGCGGCGATGGAAACTGATTACCGCGTCCTGGACGTGATGGGTGCGGCCTCTTGACCACTCCCTATACCCTATCCGACTGGCAGGCCGGGACGAAACCGCCCAAAGGCTGGGACTCTGCTGACGCAATTCGCGACGGCTGGAGCAAAGCCGATCTCGATGCGTTCATGCGCGCGGCGGTCAAGCCCTGGTCGCCTCCATCCAAATCGCCAGAGAAGCCCAAGGAAGCCCCTGCCAAGCCTGCCGGTGACAATCCCGCGTCGATCCCCGGCAAGGGTGCTGGCGGTACGGCAGTGGCCCAGGCTCGCACCACTCAACAGGAACAACCCGCGACGGTTACGCAGATCAAGACGCGCAAGACGGTCCAGGCTGATGATAGCTGGCAACTCGGCCTGGTCTGTAGCGAGGAAGGCAAGGTCAAGCCGGGCGTGACAAAGAACTGGTCACTGTTCCTGGAAAACCATCCCCATATGATCGGCGTCCTGGCGTTCGATGCCTTCAAGCTTCGGACCATGCTGATGCGCTGCCCGCCATGGGAACGGCAGGGCGCAAGCTGGGAACCTCGGGCGCTCCAGGATCGCGACTATAGCGAGGCGGTGATGTGGCTTGAGGGCATGATGATGACGCCCAAGGCGTCGAACATTCCTGCCGTTCTCCAGACCGTGGCGGAACACTCGACCTTTGACCGGCTGCTGGAATACCTGGGCGGCCTCAAATGGGACGGCGTGTCGCGCCTGGGCGACTGGATGAGCGTCTATATGGGCGTCGAGGATAACGAATATTCGCGAACCGTTGGCGTCCGCTGGCTGATCTCAAGCGTGGCGCGCGGCATGTCGCCTGGCTGCAAGGTCGACACGATGCCGATCCTGGAAGGGCCGCAAGGCGCGCGCAAGTCGAGCGCGATCCGCGCCTTGTACGGTGACGAATTCTTCACTGACGAATTGTCCGACATCGGCAGCAAGGATGCCATGATGGAAATGCAAGGCGTCTGGGGTCTTGAGGTCGCTGAAATGCACCGCTTTTCATCCTCGGAAACCAACCAGGTTAAAAAGTTCCTGGTCCGCCAGACTGATCGTTTCCGCCCGCCCTATGGCCGGTCGGTCATCGAAGTCCCTCGGCGCGTGGTGCTGAACGGGACGATCAATCCGGAAGGCAATGCCTACCTCCGCGATCCTACCGGCGCGCGGCGGTTCTGGCCGGTGACTGTCAGCCGGATCGCCCTGGACGCAATCGTCCGCGACCGTGATCAGCTATGGGCTGAGGCTGTCACCATGTTCAAGGCTGGCGCGCCCTGGTGGGTCCAGGAAAGCGAGCAAGAGGCTGTCGAAGCTGAGCAAGAGAAGCGTACCGATGTCGACGTTTGGGTCGACCTGGTCGTGCCTATGGTTTCGGGTCAAACCTCGATTGCCCAGACTGAGATTTTTGAGAAGCTTGGCATTCCGAAAAAGGATGCAGACTGGCGGCATGCTGGCCGCGTTGGTCGGATCATGAAGCAACTCGGCTGGACCATGAAGCGCGACCGAAAGAACAATGAGGATCGCGTTATCTTTGTCAGTCCGGCGACCGCGCCTCAGACAAAAATGGATCTTGATGAATGGTAAAATTCAGATGGCATAGGGGAAGCCTGGACGATTCCATGGCGACCGTGGTTGAATTCGATGGGTCAATCCATGGACTGATCGACATACTCAAAGCAGATGCTTTGCCTTGGTTCCCGCCGCTCGAACTGGACCAGGTCAAGGTCATCCACTACGGGTATGATCCGCGCATTGAGTGGCACACTCACATGGTTACGGTGATGGGTGGGGCAATTGGCTTTACCGATGGGCCTGTCTACTGAATGGTAAAAGGGCGCGACGGCTCATTCCGTCACGCCCTTCTATGATCCCCCGAACTGCTCTGATTACACCCGGTTCATGGCCTCCCCAAAACAAGGGCCTGGTGCCGCTCTTGGCGGTCGATCAAAGCTTTTTGTGACCAACTCGGTCGGGTGCGTCCTGGCAGAAGTCCCTTGTTTGGTGTTCGTATTCAGCAACCGTTATCAGGTAATGGTTGCCGGATTATCCACCTGGAGAACTGCCAAATGGCAAAGGGAAATCTGCCTGCTTGCTTCGCTGCCGTGTTCGGACATGAGGGCGGCTATACCAAAGATAGTCGCGATCCTGGCAACTGGACTGGCGGCAAGGTCGGGTCCGGAACGCTCAAGGGAACGAAATACGGTGTCGCCGCCGCGTCCTATCCGAACCTCGATATCGTCAACCTGACGCTGGACAAAGCGCACAACATCTACCAGGCGAACTACTGGATTCCGGTTCGCGGCGATGACCTCATGGCAGGCGTCGACCTGTCCGTGTTCGACTATGCCATCAACTCCGGCCCGTCGCGCGCTGCCAAGGACGTTCAGCGCGTGGTCAAGGCCAAGGTCGACGGCAGGATCGGGCCTGAAACCCTCAAGTGCATCATCATGTTCGGCGGCAAGGAAACCATTCAGGCGCTATGCGCGACCAGGCTGTCGTTCATGCGCTCGCTCAAGATTTGGGAGACGTTTAAACGTGGCTGGTCCAGGCGCGTCGCTGAGGTTGAGGCCAAGTCCGTCGCTATGTTCCTCGCTGCCGGTGGCGCTCTCTCTGTCGAGGCTCGCAAGGAACTTGAGGCGGAAGGCGTCAAGGCCAAGGACAAGGCGGCCAAGCTGGACGCTGGTTCGGGCGGCGCGGTCGGGTCCGGTACGGCTGTCGGCGGTGGCGATGCGCTGCTGAACGGCGAACTGAATGTCGTCCTGGTCGTCGGCCTGGTCATCGTCGTCGCCCTGGTCGTCGGCGCTATCGTGATCAAGTCCCGGCAGGCCAAGGATCGGGCTGCTGCCTATCTCAAGGTCGCGGTCGTCTAGTCCACAACGCAAGAGCCCGGCTCTATGGCCGGGCTCCCTTCCTCACTGATCTGCTTGCCATGTCGTTGGCATTGTTCTGCTGCCGCCTGATCCTTACCGCCTTCCTGCCAAGCTCGATTAGATGCTCTGGCTTCCCTTCAAGGGCGTTGTAATTCCAGGGCTTCAATTCCTTGCTCAAATCTCCCTCCGATAGATCGCCCCGTTGATCGTCAAGATGTCGGGCAGGGGCGGCGGAGCTGTGTCCGGCGTGATGCCAAGCTCGATCATGCAAGCTTGGATATTAGCCTGGCGGATCGCGTCGACAATCTCCAGCGAGTAGTCAATCCAGGCGCTTCGCGGCTTGCGCATGTCGCGCTCAGACAGATCGATGATCGACGTGCCTCGGCGGTGGCTGACCAGGATCACCTTGCCGATCTTGTCGGGCAACTTGATCGCATTGTTCCAGTGGCGCGCGGCGCTCTTGCGGGCCTGGGTGACGGTGTCGCTGGCTTCCTTCCGTGGCGGCCGGAAAGTCATGCGGCCATCACGGCTGAACAGGGCGACGGATGCGAACGTTGTCATAGGTTTTTTCTCCAGTCGAAAAACGAAAGCGCGCCCTTGACCGGGATGAATGGGACAGGTCGCGCATTGGCTATGACAAATCCGTACTGGCCAACAAACCATGGGTCATCAGTGAGTAGGTGAGGGCGGCGAATACAGTTCACAATCTCTGCGACGCCGACGATCCCTCCGCGCTGGTCATTCCATGCTGGGTTGCTGTACGTGTCCCATTCACCATCGCTGCTGATCAATTTAGACCCTGTGTCGATGTCGATTGGATTGCCAGTCACTGGATGGAACGGCCCATCTGGACGGGTCAGTTCGAGAACGCAATCCTCATCTTCTTTTTTGCCAGCATGGATTGCAACGAGTCCGCGAAACTTGGTCGACCATTCGCGATTCTCGATATTCTTGTGACCGTTGACGATCAGCCATGCCCAGGGCTGCATGATGCTGAGGGCTTTGATCGGGATATCAGGGTGGATCATTTCTTCTGGTCCTTGTTGCGGGTCAGGTTCAAAGCGGCGGCGGCCTCGGCGTCGGTGTATCGGTTTTGCTTGAGCATTCTCCAGTCTGCCTCAAGCTCGGGCGGAACGTCGACGCCGCGCCTGGTCGCCATGGACTTCCTTTTCCGCTCCGCTTCCTTTGCCTTGGCGGCTGGGCTGGTGCGGTCGCGGTGCCTGCCCTTTGGGACAAGTCGTATCTCCAGACCCATGAAGTCGGCAAGCTTCTCCATGGTCGCCATTGCCGGGTTCTTCGGATCATGGAAGCGCAGGTTTGCCAGCGAGCCCAGGCTAATGCCAGCGCCGTTCTCGATCAAGTCGGACGGCAGGCTTGATCTGTCGACCTGTTTCATCAATTCGTTTAGCAGGCCGCAACGGTATGTCTTGGGTTTGCGCGGCCTGCCCATTTTGCGGACAAGGCTCATTGCGGAACGTCCATGCCGTTGATAGCGCAGATCATCAGGATCACGGCTCCAAGGCCGCCGATGATCGGCACGATGTCGCTGTCTGCAAAGGCAGTCATGAACCTGGCGAACTGGTGGGAGGATGGCAGCATATGGCGCATGGGTCTGTTCCTTTGGGTGATGTCCGCCCTGGGTAGGGCGGACTGTCGATCGATGGGCTTAGCGGTCGGTGGTCGTGACGCTGGTTTCCAGGTTCAGGACGCCGTGACGGACGGTGATCGTCTTGGTGACGGTCGTCACGGTGTCGATGTTCTCGGTGCCGCCGTCGACGGCGTCGGTGCGGACGATGGCAGGGGTGAAGCCGGAACCGGGGTTCAGCGACAAGGGAATGCAATCGGCACTGACATTGCTCGGATAGACCTGGCCGCCGTTCATGGTGGAGATCATCGGGCAATTGGTGTTGACGCTGCTGTCATAGCTGCGCGGGTCCGAGACGCGGGCGGGGCTGACTTCGGTATCGACGGTGTAGTCAGGCAGATCGTTGACGCGAACGCCGTCCTGGGTGGACTGGAAAACGGCGGTGCCGCGAATGATGCTGCCGCTGACCAGGTCCATGCCGCGAACCTCGTTGAGGGCTTCGCGGATGGTGACGCGCTCGGCAAAGGCCGGGGTGACAAGGCAGGCGGCGGCAAGGGCAAGACTGATAATCGAAAGGTTCTTCATTGGTAGTCTCCTGTTCGGCATGATCGCCGCATGAACCGCGCCTGGTAGCGCGGCTCGCACTGTGATCCCTTATTGGCCGGGGGAATAGAAGCCGACGCCGTACCGGGCGCAAGCGATGTCGTCGGCAAGGTCCATGATCTTGGCCATGCGACTGTGTTCCGAGATCAGGTCGCGATCCTTCGGGATTGATCCATCGAGCGGCCTGCCTTCGATCTGCTGGCGGCGGTCCTTGGCGGCCTTGTATTCTGCGGCAAGCTGCTCGAACGACATGATCGCCATGGCGCTGATCTTGAGCGAGATCGGGTCAGGGGCAAGCGATTTGCCCAGGCCCGTTGCGAAGTGAAGGCGCTGGGTCGGGAACCTCGGCGGCCAAGGCATGTACCAGATCGCCGTCTGGTCGCTGCCCGGCTTGGCCGGATCGACGGCGGCAAAGGGAGGTTTGCCGAAAATCTTCCCAAAGGCCGTTTCGCCAATGCTGGGGGTGCTGAGCATGCCGTCCATCAGTTCCGCGAATGTCTTGACGACCTGGTCGCCCTTGCGCTTGTCGATGACGCGCTGGGCGGCCTCGCGCATGCCGTCGATGACGACTTGGGCAGTGGCGATCTTATATCCATGCCCGACGCTTTCGGTGACGAACTTTGGCCGGTCCCCGCTGAGGTCATAATGCGCAAGGAAGTCGCGATAGCGAACCTCATGGATAGCGCGGTAAAGCATGCGGCGTACCTGGCACTTTGCGGCAATAGCTTCGATGTGTTTAAGGTCGGTTTTGGGCATTGGAATCTCCTTTGTAATGCTCCAGTGCTGCCGGTGTCCCATGACCGGCAGGGCTAGAGGATTAGATGAACGGTGCGAACTCGGGCCGCCAATGGTCGCTCTCGAACGTGGTCCCATCGTCATAGGTGACCAGGTAGAAATATCGGCGCTGTGTCAGCCAAATCCATTCGACGCTGACGATCTTGGGCTCCATGATCAGAACGGGATATCGTCGGCAAGTGGCCTGGGCGGCGTCCAACCGATGGCATTGGCGGAAAGCTTCTTCATCTGCTCGATCAGCGGATTGACGAATTCCACGTCGATCCCATTGGCGCGGCCAAGCTCGATGGTCTTGGCAAGCTGGGTCATGAACTCGTGGCGGCGGGCTTCCTCGGCGTCGGGCAGGTTCGCGATGAAGGCGTCGGCCTTGTCCAGCATTTCGTCAATGCTATTGCCGCGAATGAATTCCAGCTTCTCATTGACGCCATACTCTCCAGTCTGGACAGTAAGGGATGGGCCTTCGTCCGACCGCATGGTGATCCGGATCGTCGGGCGGGATTTGCCCTTGGTGAGAAGGGCCTTTGACATGGCGTTGAGGCGGTTCTGGATATCGTCTGAGTACATGGTCTGTCTCCTGTGTGGTGTGAATTCTACACCTACTTATAAGCGCCTATAAACAGGTGTCAACTCCCCTTGGCGATTATTCTGCTCGGCTATCTCGACCTCAAGCGGCGGCAAACCCTGGGCTTTTCGATCCTGGTCCTCGCGCCACAAAAGCCATGCACGAAAATCTTTCCAGGCTTGGTGCTTGCGATGGTCGAGCATGTCAGTCCCCCACTGTGATGCGGGAGACTGTAGTTTACGATTGATTAACTTGGCAAGCGCCCTTCAACCATGGCTTGGGCGATATCGTCGTCGGCAGTGCTGATCGAAATTCCTGGCTGGCTACCGTACTGCTTCACCCATGCCACTGGTCGACGGCTGATCCTGGGCCGGTATTCCAGGACAACGGCGTCGCCCGGCGCATACTGGTCGCCGCGATCCGCGATCCTGAGCGGGTTGGTGGACGGTAAGAGAATGTCGTCCCATGCGGGAATGGTGGCGTTGAGTATCGCAAGGGTCTGTCGGGAACGTTCCCGTTCAGCGTCCTCTGCCCGCTGCCGGTTCAGCTCGGCGCTGGCGATCATGTGCCGTTCAAACTCGGACTTGGGCAGCAGGTCATAGAAGAATTCAAGCACGTCCAGGATCGCCCGGCCTGCTACTTTGATTGGGTTCTTCATGGGGCTTCTCCAAGTGCGGAGAGGATGCGAGAGCGTATCTCTACAGCGCCATCGACGCCGCCAAGAAATTCAAATGCCTCGGTCAGCGCCTCCACCACCTTGCTTGGCGCAGCGGGCGGAAACTTGCCGGTGCCGTCGCAGTCGGGGCACATGCCATAAGAAGGATTACCGCCTAGATCGCCAGTCCCGTTGCAACTCGCGCATGATCCTGCCACCACTTCCCCACCCCCAGCAGGCGTGAGGGCGGCGGTGATGATTGCTTGAGCCTTGACCTTGTCGCCGTACTGGTCGGCGCTGTCGATCTGCATGACGGGCAGCAGCTGGTCGTAAAGGGCCTCAACGGCGTCTGCGATATCTCGGCTCATTCATCAGCTCCTTTTGGGGCGAGGCGGTCGAGACGGTCGATTTCGGCTAGGATCAGCGCTGCGGCTTTGACAAGATTGCGACGCCTGTCCTTTGACGGCTTCCACCAATTATAGCCCCACGAGCGCGGGAACAGTTTGGGCACAACGCCCCAATCGCGGTTGCCGTAGCTGCGCTGCTCTATCGGCAGTTCCGCGGCGGCAGCGTAGCAAGCAGCGGCGTCGGCTAACGAACCGTCTTTGTGAGCGTCATCATGCTCTGGCGTCCAGCCTTCGGCCTCGATCTGGCGGCGGCGTTCGGCGATCACATCGCGCGCACTCTCCATCCCCTGCCACTCCGGTGCTGGAGCCGCGGAAAGCTTTGCGTATTCAGCCTCGGTTATTGCAAGCCACCCTGCGCCGAGAGGTCTTTCACCTTCGCCAGTAATGACAACAAACGGTGTCGCGTCGGTGAAATGGTAGCGAGACTCCCCCGTATACTCGGGTGTCGATGCTGGAGCGGAGCGGAGAGCGGCGAGTTCGACGGCCATCCCAGAAATCTCGTGCATGGTGATGCCGTAGTCTGTCGGTGCTTCTGCGATTTCCGCCAGCCTCTCATCCGATACCGTCACTGCGCTAGATGGTTGGGTGGTCATGGGGTTTTCGTCGTCATTTTTCATTTCAGTTTCCATCCTTCTGGTGTTGCTTCGATCTGGTCGGCAGGCACGATGTCATAGTCGACCAGGTCATGGCCTAGGTCGATCCTAATGGTCATAATCGCGACGGCGGTCGACCTGGCATATCGTCCGACCTTCCGGAAATCGGACAGGCGGCCTTTGGCTGTTCCGCGCAACCAAAGGCCATCGGCTTTGCGGCGGATCGCGACCCTGGGGTCCATTAGAAAAACGCGACCCAGGCCAGATACAAAATAGCCCAGATCAGCACTGATAGATAAATCCCGGCTTTCATGTCCGTTTTCTCCGGTTCCGGCTGGTCGGTCGGACGCTCAAGCCCGCCGCCTTCGCCTCGTTGATGGTGATGGGTTCATCGTCCAGGTAGTATTCCGATGCCCAGACAGTGCGTTTGCCCAGGCCGCCAGTCCATTCCCGCTGCCACACAACGGCTTTTAGCCTGCCCAATGGGGTATCGACGCTCGCGACGGCCTGACTGGCTGTGTGGCCTCCGCTGAGGAACGACGCGCGGGCCTTCTCCTGGACCATGCCCAGGTAATCGATCCGCTCCAGGTTCGGCAGGATCGCCTTGTCGTCGCGCAAGCCCTGGATCGCCTTGATGATCCGCAAAGCCTGGTCGGTCGGTTCCTCATCGCCTATCGCCTGGTCGACGGCGCGAAGGGCCTCGGTGATCACGCCCTCGCGGGCAACCTTGTCACTGTGGGTCATGTTGGAATTCTCCCCGATATGATCACGCCTTCGGTGCTGACCTTGTACTTATCGGCAATGCGTTTGTGTTCTTGACCAAGGACAATGTGATTTTTCCTCGCCCATTCGACAAGCATGGCAATACCTTCGGCGCTGTCGACCTTGAGAACGTGGCTTGGTTCGCGCATGCCGCCGTGGCGGACCAGGTCATCGACCATCTGCTGCATATCCGGCGTGATCGGCTGGCTGACCGGCATAGGGAAGTACCTGGACCAGAACAGGTGAGTGGTGGATCGCATGGCGTCGTTGAGCCCGACGATGTAGCGGTCGATGCTGGCCTGGGCGACCTGGTTGCGCATGGCGACCTCAATCGCTGAGGTTTTCACCCTGGGCCTCCTTCTCTGCGATAGCGTCGACAATCGGCTGCTGATCGATGGGGATGAGAACCCAGGCGGTCGCCTCGACGGTCGCCATACTGGTCCGCGCATCGCGCTTCTTTTCGATTTGCAGAACGCCGCTGTCCTTGAGGAAAACGCCGATCTGCTGCGCGGCGACGTGGGTGTTGTAGTCATGACTGCCGATGATCAGCGGGTCATAAGCGACCCTGGTCGTGACATCGCGGACGACGCCAAGTTTCACCAGGGCATTGATCATGGCGGAAACGGTCTGCTCGCGGTCGACCTTGGCGAATGCGAGAAGCTGATTCTTGAGCGTGATCTCGCCAACGGCGTCGGGCGTCGGTGTGGTGCTGTCGGTCATGGGCTATTCCTTCGGGGTGATGATTGGGGCGGCGGTGAACAAGGGCAACGGTACTGCCGCCCTCAAGACTGCGTCGGCCATCTTGACGTATGGCGCTGCGGCGTCGTGCTGGATAGCGCGGACCAGGCTGAACAGGTCGGCGTCGAATTCGTGACGCTTCCTGCCGCCATCGGGTGCCCACTTGTCCAGGAAAGCCATGTAATGGCGGTGCAAGATTTCTTCGTCCGCTTTGCGCGCGGCGATCTTGGTTGCTGTCTCGGTTGCGCTCCCGCTCATGATCCGACCCTTGCTCTGGCGTTGGCGATCTGCGCCCTGATCTGGCTGGGCAGCAAGCTCCCGCCTGACAGTTTCAGGACCAGGCCGACAAGCTGATCCTCATTGGCCTGGGCGATGGCCTGGTCGCTGCCGAGCGACGGCGCGAACCTGGCGGCGAATGCGTCGGCCTTGGTCGTCTTGACGATTGGCGCAAGCCCATGCTGGGCGGCGCGGTAGCCAGTGGTCGACGTATCGCCGTCCAGGGTGATCCTGGCGGCCATGCAAGCAAGCTGAACGCATTCCTTGCGGATCGCCTCGGGGCTTTCGGACAGGACCGCCTTGGCGACCTCGCCAGCTTCCTCGAACATGGCGATGGTCGTCAGGTTGTCGCCTGGGAACTTGGCCCTGGCGCGCTCGATCTCGGCGCTGACCTCGACCAGGAAGCGGTCGACGTTGTTTCCGCCGCTCAACGCCTTGGCCGCCTGGTGGCAGGTTTCAGCATATACCCTGGTCGTGGTGTCGCTGGGCTCTGTTGCCAGCCGCTCCAGGGTGTCGATCAATTTCCGATGGTGGCTCATGATTTCCTCTTAAATCTCATTGAGAATTGCCCGACCTGTTCTCGGTCGAATTTCATGCCCTGGCGGCCTATCGCCTGCTTAGCCAGCCGAACACGCTGGGGGCCTTTGGCAAGGAACGTGTCACCAACCTGGACCAGGCTAAAGTCGAAGACGAACCGATCCTGATCCTTGCCAGTCGGATGGACGATCTTCGTGATGACATCGCGTTCAGCCATTATTTCTTACTCGCCTCACGCGCATCGATCATTGCGAAAATAGGCGATTTCCATGTCGTCCAGAAATCAGTCGCATGACCATCCATAGCCTCAATCTGAGCCGCATCGAACGCGCGCCACTGCTCGATGGTGTGGGACTGGCAACCGATAACCATTGTCGTATCGGAAACGGTCACTGGCCAATGTAGCCCGGCAATGAACAATGGGGAGACCTGAGCGTCGCCGTAGACCCGAGCGTCGCTGTAGACC
>Ga0181343_1000214_pt1 | contig 27728 bp, 23 predicted proteins | sample Su13VDMLBSD_FD_130110 | JGI IMG/M metagenome (GOLD analysis project Ga0181343, IMG submission 130110) | Freshwater viral communities from Lake Michigan, USA - Su13.VD.MLB.S.D | ecosystem: Environmental > Aquatic > Freshwater > Lake | place: USA: Michigan | collected 2013-07-15
AAACTCAGTTGAACATAGTGCATTTATCATACCATTGGCTCTAGCTCTACCAATAGTATAAAAACCTAGTTTTTTATTCATGACAAAAAATATGATTATGTATTAGCAGATGAAGAATTTGAATTTGAAGTTGAAGTTATAGAATCTATTATTTTTTGTATCTCACTTTCGATGTCAGCATTTTCCTGCGTTTCATTTTGCATAGCTAATTCCACGACTGATATTGGTTTTTCAGCTACGAATTCTTGATCGATTAAGGATGAAACCGCAGATAAAGAAGTATCTACATCTGGATCTAGGATATCATGCTTAAGTTTGAACCAATCATATGGAGCAGAATCGTTTGCAATCTTCTTGATATCATCCAATGTAGGAGGTGGATTTGTTTTCCATATATTGATGTGATAGTCTGTTTGACATCTTGCAGGAGTGCCGTCATCTTTTCGCAATATTGTACCATCATTGTTGAAAGATATTGCCAATAAATCTTCTGTCAACAAATTAGTATAGTACCTGACGGTGATTGAGTGTTGATTTGGATCAAAATCAATTATTCGATACTTGATTTCCATTTTTTCCTCTCGTTTTCCATATACTATATATTTATGCTTTGAAATGTGTCATTTTGGGGAATTTTATGTACAAAACATTGAGCAATGATCCTGAAGAAAGAAATCATGTCACATATTCGTGGGCATATTGGGATGGAGCTTTTTTAGAAAACGAACTTCAAGAAATTGAAAATATATGTTCTAGTAAAGAAATACAAAATGCTAAAATTATGGGAACAGAAAGTCAGAACGAAACTGAAAAAATAAGAAAATCAAAAGTTCATTTCTTTGAAAAAAATATGACAACGGAATGGATATTTGAAAAATTCAATATTGTAATATCACTAATAAATGATAGATATTACAATTATAATCTAAATGGATATAAAGATTTTCAGTATACGGAGTATCATGCTTCAGAAAATGGGAAATATGATTGGCATATGGACATGATACACGGAAACAACAATCTAAGAACTACAAGAAAGCTTTCGGTTGTACTCTGTCTATCTGATCCTGAAAAAGATTTTGTAGGCGGTGAATTTCAAATAAACACAGGAAATGAAGAAAATTGTGAAACTATCTTTATGAAAAAAGGAAGAATGATTTTTTTTCCATCATATACCATTCATAGAGTCAAACCAGTAATTCAAGGAATTAGAAAATCGATAGTAATATGGGTAACTGGTCCAAAATTTATTTGATAATTATCCAGCAGTTTCCGTTGTAGTTGTATTTCCTACTAGAGTGCCTATGGTGATATAAGAAATCAAATTATTGCCAGAAACTGCAAATCCAACATTTCCTGTAGGACCTGTTGCTCCTGCAGGACCCCCAGCCGTTGCACCAAATGCAGTGCCAAATGCAACACCGCCACCATTGGAACCACCAAATCCAGACTGTGCAACATTTCCGCCAGGACCACCAGCACCGGCAGCAGGACTTGCTCCAGGAGCTGCTGCACCACCAGCACCACCTAGTGTTGCTGTTCCATTTGCGCCAGAAGAACCAGTACCGCCACTTGGATAAGAAGGTGAGACTACACCACCTGCACCTCCAAGACCACCTCCTGTTACTGAAGGTCCTCCACCTGCGCCACCACCGCCACCGCCGCCGCCATAGTAATTATTATAAGGAGCACCTTTACTAGGCACAAGTAAATATCCATAAGCACCGCCGCCACCACCTCCACCGCCACCAGAACCTCCCGGTCCTGCTGAACCGCCTCTAATTGTTCCTTGATTGTCTAAATATATTTTTAGAGATAAACCGCCAGTTTCAGCTTGAAAAGCTATTATACCATTTGCGCCAGTTCCCCCAGTTCCACCAGTAGAACCAGCTGTACCATCACCACCAGATCCTGCAGGATTTATACCTTGTCCTTTACCTCCAGCGCCACCGACACCAGTAATTCCAGTATTACCTATATTACCCACAATGTTTGCAGTGTTTCGTATGAAAAAATACGTTGAATTAGCCCAACCAGGTCCAATTCTGAATGCAGGAAGATTCGGTGTATTGCTTGTGACATTTGCAGCCACAAAACAATACATGTTTAGTGGATAATTTGGCAAATTAGCAGCTATTCGCAAATTGATATTATTTGCAGCAGATGCTATGTTTATAAGTGCATATGGTCTAGTGACAAATGTAAGAAACATATTTGCTTTTATCCGCCTACATCAGGTATGAACGCACCATACATTCTCGTTCCGTCACAAACAAATGTGAAAATATCTCTTGATCCTGCAGCTGATGACAATGTTGGTGTAACATTTGCTGTAAATCTATAATTTCTTTGAAATGCAAGTGTTCTTCCACCAACACCATCTTGTATAACATGAAGAATATATGTTCCTACTCGAGGATTTGTAATATTTGCTAATGTTCTATTTCCAGCAAGAGTTACAGTTGCTATTTGACCATTTGCGCCGTCCCAGGTGATCGTTGCCGCATCAGTCAACGTCTGATCTACAACATTTGCTCTTGCAGTGGAATAGAATCCACCAACATCCAAATGCGCTCTTACGTTTCCGGCATATGGTGTTCCTGCATAAGAAAGACCTATACCAACATTTCCTGTCTGAACAACTCTTAGACCTTCGACCAAACCCGCACCAACCGATAGAACATCAAGAGCCGGTGAACGAATGAATGCGGTATTACTCCAATAAACACCAGCATTTGCTGCCGTAGTAACGAATACGACATTTCCACTAGAAAAAACAAGATTGCCAGTCATGGTGTTACCAGTCTTGAACACCATATTGGTATTTGCTGCCGTCAATGCGCCATTATGACTTGTTAACACTCCGCCAAATGCTGTATTGATGCCCGTCATTGCACCATTTACGGTGACTAATGCTCCATTAGCTGTTGATACTGCACCACCTACCTGATTGGCTTGCAAGAATGCGGCATTTGCATGTACTTGTGCGCTATTAGCTGTTCTATGAGCACCAAATGCGTATATATTGGCGGTATTTGCAAAATTAAAACTAGAAACAAATGTTGAATTAAGATCCAAACCATTGATCAAATAAGTATTTGCATTGACAACATTTGCTGTCATATTACGATAAGTAGTAAGATCATCACCCATCAAATTGTTATTGAAAACAATTATCTGATTTGTAATACCTCTCCATTCATCGAACGTATTTGTTAGTGCTACATTGCTAATAGGCATTTATTTTTGCTCCGACAAAATCGAGAGAATTTTTTGCATTGTAGTTTTTATCTCTTCTACTTCCTGCTTCAAATTATTTATTTCATTGATTTTAGACATCATCAATTTCTTTTGTTTATACTCATTTAGTTCGCTAAGATTTGTGTTTAGCAAAGCTTTTGATTTTACATCACGAACATATCTAGTATCTTTTACTTGCACTCTCATCAGTCACCTGCCGGAAGTGCAATTGCTCTTAGATCACGGATCTTAGGAACAACTGTTGTATCAGTAGAACTCATGACAATCTTGATTGCAAAATACTTGAATGAATCATAAGTTGTAGTTGCTGTAGAATATGTCACATTATCTGATGCCAATGACGGTCTATATTCATACTCAATGTAGTCATTTGAGTTTGTTGAATACACACTATCAACCGTATATTGCTGCATTCTAACATAGTTCTTGCTATCAAAATCATCAGGATCATTTCCGTTCATGATCTTATAATAAACTTGAATATCAGTAGCTGGTGGTTTGTATGCAGCTATGAATACTCTTAGATCACTTGAATCGAATCCATCTTCAAGTTCAACTCTTCTTGTGATGTAACGAGCTAGATAATTACCGCCGGAATTTCTTGTTTCACCAGTAATTATTGCAACTGCATTTGTTTGTGCAGTATTTCCAACACCGTGCGTTGCAGGTCCACTTATTGTGATTATTGGTGTTTCTGTATAGCCAGAACCGAATGATGTGATATAAATCGCATCAACTTTTCCGCCTGTCACGTTCGCGACAGCTGCTGCTCCGCTTCCATTTCCCCCTGTAATAGTTACCGTTGGAACGCTAGTGTATCCAGTACCACCATCAGTAACAACAATTGTGCCATTTGATAGATTAGCATTATTGATATAGTTTTCAACAGTAAATAGACCGACTCTTTGTATATCTACAACAGGAGAGATATGCTCGCTGATTGTTGACATGTTGATTCTTAGAGTAAAGTCTTGAGCTGAATCAATCGCTCTACGACCAGATCCGTCGATGTTGAATTCATATACTTGATTATCTACCACAGGAGTAAATGCAGATTCAACAATTCCTGTACCTAAAGGCTTTGATCTAAATGCATGTTCAACTGTAGAAGACGCATACTTCAGCATGTCTGTCTTGACATACATTACATCTGCTTTTATGTTTGATCCAGGATTTCTAACATTGAATAGAGCAGTTCCTGTTTGATTTTTTGTAAATTCACACTTTCTCATGACAAACATTAGATCTTCATCTTGGAAAGGTGTCCATGCTGTAGCATTTTGAGACTTGAATAGAGATCCCAAGTATGGCTGCTCAGATAGAACTCTATTTGTTCCAAGAATTGTTTCACCAAGTTTTCCGAGATAAACTTCATATTCTGGACTATCAGAATAAACAACAAGTGCATATTCTCCAGGTGGTATATACAACGGAGAAGGGAATTTGAATGTTGTTGCAGTAGCTGTATTAGCTGTATCTGGTAGATCTGAAATTTGAACATCATCGGCGTTTACAATGACTCTTCCATTTGGAAGTATCAATGAACTATGAGGATAACCATTTACTGTTGGACGAATTTGTATCTCAACAGGAATAGTTCCTAGACTATCTTTTGCAGCAAAGAATAGGTCAACGCTATCTAAGAATAGTCCTTCTGGATATATTTGCTTCGGCACAAAGAATGTCTGAGACAGAGGATCGCCGCCACCGCCAAAGCCACCCGTATCAAACATTGGTGGTGGCGTAAAATCTGCTATTAGAGTTGTATTCAAGACTTGATCCTGAGTTACAACATCTTTTATAGTTCTTTCTTGTGTTACTGCAGTTCTTTCTAGTGTTGGAATACGTGTTGTTATAACTGTTTCTTCAGTTGTTCCAATTAAACCGCTAGACTCAAATTTTACATCACCGCTTGTTGTGCTTGCACCAAGGGATCCTGATGCCGCATCAAGAATCCTAAACAATCTTGAACCAACTTTGAAGTTTGTTGATTGAGTTGAGGGAACAATGAATGTTCCAGCAACTTGACCATATGTGCCAATTTTTGATTCGCCGATTGAATATCTTGTATTTGATGTAGGTGTTGTTGTAAATGTTCCCGTAATTCTAGCATTTTTTGTTGTTTGATTATAATTTTCAATTGTGTATGAAGTGCCTACACCAGAACCGGCAACAATGTACAATGTGTTTCCAGCATAGACGTTGCTAACGCTAGAAGCATCTGTTGATAATGTTATTGTATTAGAATTACCGCCACGAGCTGTGCCCGAGTAATGATAATATGATACAACAAGACCAGTATTTGAAGATCTATTTCCTGTCCAAGTATCACCAACTACAACATTTCCAGTCACATCGGTAATATATGCAACATTATCCGTAGATCCCTTTAGTCTCTGAACAAATATTACATTTGCAGTATTCCCTGTTCCGGACTTAATACTTTCAGAACTATTTTGAATATCTATGAAACGACCGCCAGTAACAACCATTTCATTTGCACGTTGTACATAGTTTGTTACGTCTGTATCGTCAAAATAGAAGTATACTCTTTTTCCTGGCTTGAACTTGTATCCAACAAAGTCTATATCAATAGATCTAATTGCAGGAACAACGCTTAGATCAACAATTCTCTGTCCAAGTTTTGCTGTAATCGTATCAAATGAAATTTGCTTTTGAATACCACTTTGAATCTGTGTTGTCACAGTTGTTGTGGTTGTTCTCTGCACTTCATCTTGCCAAACCTGAAATCCTGATGTTCTCTGATCGTTGAATCTATTTGTTATTGTTTCAACTCCTACAGATTTAGTTAGCCAATCTCCGAATTCTGCATTGAATACTGAAGTGTCATTATTCAATGCAGCAGCAAGAGATTCATATGCATCATTTTCGCCCGCCAAGTTTATGTTGACATCTGGTAAAACATTTTTCTCAAAGTAAAAATCACTTTCAGGATTTATTGCAATTGCTCCCAAAAATTTAGCATATAGATACGGTTGAACAGTTTCGTATTGTGTCGCCGCATTCTGTGTAATAAATGGAACTGATGTAAATGGTATTGTAACAATACCATTATTAATGGAAACAAGACTGCTGCCTTGATAACTATAATCCATGAAATGACCAGTTGTATTAGCTTCTGGACGTAATTCTTCATTACTAAAGTCAATTGAGCATCTATAATCTGGGTTTTGAACATCACCTATCGCGTGACCCTTGAACGAATCTACAAGAATTCCGTTTTTGGTTCTATCAAGACCTGCAGCATCTTTAATCGAAATAAGCTGAGTATCTTTTTCCAAAAGATTTAGAGACGTATAATATTCAAGATTTTCTATTCTCTTTTCTAGAGAACCAATGTCTCTCATTGTATATCTTTTGTTTTCGATATACTTGACTAGAACATTTGCAGGTGATGCTGTATACGGAGGAACAGTCAAATTATACAACAACATAGATCCATCTGGGATTGAAGGATATTGTGGTGTTAATGATGATGTTCCTTCAATGATTTTTAAGAATCTATCTTTGGTCAATACTACAGAATCTTTTCTTGCCAAATAATACTGATAGTCAGCATTGAATTCTTCATTTGGTAGACCAATTCTAAACTTTTCTAAAGTATATCCAGGAGATGTGTTTGAAGCATCCTGTCTTCTTGGTCTAAAATCAATGCTATCTCTTAGATCATATATTCTACCTGTTGAGATGCTAGTATATCTTGGAATATTTGCATACCCATCATATGAATCGACAGAGAAATATCCTAGACCGTCTGGAGTACTTGATCCGGTTTCGTGCAAGAAGTAACTGTAGCAAACCACGACATTTCCAGAAGGAGGAGTATTTCCGGGCTTTAGAATAATTCCGCCATGATCATAATGTGTATCTCTCTGTCCTGTGTCAAGAGTATATCTATTTGTTATGTTGGTATATGAGCTAAGTGCGGTTCCACCAGTAAATGCGGCTGTACCAATATCATATACTTTATCTAGACTAATTACGTCCGATGTGTATAAAGTATCTTTTTGTCCTGGTGTTTTATTTGGCGATCTTAGATGAACTTGTCCAACTGCAGTATATACTCTTGTATTGGCAGATGTTCCTACGACGTTATAAACAAGATTAGCTGTTCCGCCTTGAGTGCTAATGTGAGTTGAATTTGAAGTTACAAGTGTTTTCTTCTTTTCATTTATTGCAGTTCCTGAAGTTATAGAAACCTTAGCTAAAATGTCTGCTTTGAAAGTAGCTGCTATAGGACCAGTAAATGATGCAGAAGTTGCGCTTGTAACGTCTATTTTAGCAGGACTTCTAGTCATAGCTAAAATACTACCATTTGCACCTAAAGTAGAAACGTTTGCAAAATTGTCTTTTATGACAACAATGAAGTTTTCAAGTGACTCCGTTGTAGATATTGGAGAACCAACCGCGGCTGAATACACTTCACCTGTACCCGGAGAAATACCAGATGCAACTCCCAAAGTAAATGTTTGATTTGCTGCCAAAACTTTATAATATGAGTATGATTGATCCGTGATGTTTTTTGCTATGTAATCCTGTGGCAATTCAAACAAATACTTATTGAAATTAGTATCTGTCAAGAATGTATCGCCACTTGATACTCCACCAATTTTTGAAAAATCACTAACATCATAAGAACCAGTTATAACTGTTGGTGTCGATACCGATGCATAGACAAGAGATTCGATATCTTTTGTAGAAAAGAACACTCCATAGGTATCAGTATTTGCAACAATTGATGAATTGCCAATATTTGAATCTAAAAATGCTGTTCTGGAAGTAGCATCATATCTAGTAATTGTTCGCTGTGTACCAGAAAGTGTACCAGAAGTGATTCGAATTATTGCACCCAAATATGCATTTGCAGTTGCTGATGTAGCTTCTCTAGAAGTAGTGTTTGTTGTTGAAACATTTGAAAGAACTATACTATCAGCATTTGCTGTGAAGATTGTTCCTGTTATGTTTGAAAATTGAGTATCCGCAATGTATACTTTGTAATTATAAGTGCTAGAATTTTGTGTATTTGATGCACTATAATAATCAATGTTTACAAGTCTTGCTGTACCTATTTTGCTTGATGTATATGTTGTTGATGTATTATTGTTTACGACAGAAGCGTCCAAACAATGTAGATCAACTATTTGTGGACCAACACCAGACGAATCAAACTTGAATGTTCCTGTACTTTGAGCACCTCTAATTGAAGAAATATTATTTGTTATTAGATAATTTCCATAATTTAAGGATAGAGGATAGTTATTTACGTTTGATGTTGCAAGAGATCTTTTAGCATCTAGATTTACAGGCGCTTCTGTTCTAAATTCATAACCTTCAATATATGCTTTACCAGGATCCAAAGTTACAGTAAACAATTCTGTATTTGGATTTAGAATGTTTGCTGTATTTGCATGATCTCTTAGTCGGATATTGAAAGGTCTAACGGTGTAGCTACCAGATTCATCGTTCGTTCTTCTAGCAAGAGTATCTGCTAGAATTGAATATTCTGGATATATTATTTTCTTTGTAATAACACCATCTTCTAGTCTCATTATCTCAATAAACTGTGCATCATCGGTACTATCAAGTGTTCTTTTTGCTAATGTTAGATTTATTTTATAACGAGATGCTCCAGGAGCTTGATAATTTGAAGCTTCCAAAGCAGGGTCTAGTAGACTTGTGTCAGATCCGGGTGCTACAATTGTTTTGTCTAACTCAAGACCAATCTTGCAAGAAACATTATTTGCTTTATAAGGATCCAAAATTATAGTTTGAGCACCTACTCTTGCGAAATAGCCGTCTATGTATAAAACTCCATCAGAAATACTGCACGTACTACCAACTCCAGAACTTCCAATAGTATTGGCGTAATTTAGTAAATCAGTTGCTCTAATTGTATCATTATTGAATTGATCATTAGAAAAATATCTTACCATCAAAACTGGAGTTGTTCCAGACTGAACTGCAGCAACATATGCTGTCGCATCTGTAGTAGCTGTATTTGTTGTATTGTTTACATATTTTCTGTCAAAGTTTGAGACATTTATGTCAACATTAGCATATTGAGATTGTAAATTTATTGAAATTTCACTAGAAAGGGATAATTGAGCGCCTTGTACAATGCTGCCGTTCTTGAAAACGTGATCACCAAATCTTTGAATCTGTTTCTGTAAAACTGTTTGTAGCTGTGTAAGTTCGCGCGCCTGAACAGCAAATCCCGGACGAAACAAAATATTATAAAAATCTTTTGTCTCGTCATAGTCGTTATAATACGGTGCATCAGCTGCTTCTGTAGGTACGATTTTATCTACCATTTTTTATCCCTAAAATTTTATAACTATTTTAATATTTTCAGTTTGATCTACTGCTCTTGTAATAGGTATCATATTATCCATATATATGACTTGCCCCGAACGACTCTTTAGTGTTGGATTGATTACGCTTGTGATATATCGATATCCGCCTGAAGTACTACCATTCAATGTCGTTGTAGTAGGATTTCCTGTGTATTCTGTAACTTCCATGATAGAATTTGCGCTATCCCAATACAACACTCTACCTTTGAATGACGCTGTGCCAATTGATGATCCTTGGTAAACAAATTCGTCGGTAACATATTCTGACGGCCCTGCAAGAGCAAGAGATAATGTTTGTGTAAATATTGAATTAGAAAACACGTTTGATGATCCATATATTATAGGATCTTTTATTACACTAATTTGTCTAAAATCATTACTTGTAACAAGTTCATTATCTTCAGAACCTTGAATCAGTGTATCAATCATTACATTTTTTGCGCCAAGTTCATAAGAAGGATTATATCCATGTCCGCCATATGGACCAATTACAACACGAGCATTTGCGCCAGTACCACCACCACCAGAAATAGTTGCAGAAGCAAATGTATATCCTGTTCCTCTTGATGTTACAACTATATTTGCAACTACATTAGATGTAGTGTTAACATATGCAGTTGCATTAGCACCTGTTCCGTCACCTGTAATGGTTACCGTTATATTACTTGAATTTGTATAGCCGGTTCCTGTATTAGAAACCAATATGACATCAATTGCACCATCAATAGCAGCTTGTTGCACTTGCCATTGTGCTGAACCGTTATCCAGTGTCAATGTTTTTACAGGAATCCAATCATAAGACAAAAATCTTTGTATTTCTTTTGTATTCAATGTATACATGTATTTCCAAATATATCCGTCGGCTTCTGTACTTGTAGTTCCAGGCGAAGTATATGTTGGTTCAATTGTTGAATTGGCACCATTATTATTGTATAAGCACTTATATACGTTGTAGTTGCTTGTTATAACGTAAAATTTTGTATTTCCATCATAAAGAATGCTTGAAGTATCATCATATTGATCATATGTTGTACCCGAAGTCCAAGTAAATCTTTTTGAAACAAGTGTTACATCATTTCCCGTTACTTTTTTACCTGCAATAAGATTGCGCCAAATTTCATTTGTGTTTGCCAAGCTATCAATCGTAGTATTTGGTAAAGAATCATTCGCCCATGGTGTGCTTTTACCATAACAAACGTATAGCATGGTAGAAGCCGGTTCAGATACCGATTCTAGTAGCTGTTCAGCTGAATTTATGCGAAAACCGACGGTTGAAATAGCTGTCATCTAAAAAACTCTTATTGTTTCATATTTATATGCATTTTCATGTGTTGCTGACAAATGTAATTATTGTAGGTAAAATAGTTTCTTGTGTTTTTGGTAGATATAAATTATCAAGAGAAGGATCAGTTAATGAATGATTGATTAGTCCAGTGCTAACCCAAACATTTGATGTCGGAGTTCCTGGAACAATATAATTATAGTATAACTGCGGTGCAACTCCGTATTCAGAGGTAATTAATGATGCATTTCCATTTGGACCCAAATAATCAACTCTTACGTTTCCATTTGCGTGATACCCTTGGAAAACACGGCGTATGATCGTATTTGATATATTCAAAGCCGAGTTTGTCGATAGCCAAAAATGAGCTAGTGATCCTGTAAATCTATTTCCATTATTGATAGCTCCCCCATGAAAAATATAATGAGTGCCGCTACCAAAGTCAAACTGAACATTACTATTGTAAATAGTCATGACGTTATATGATGCAACATTGTTAATATAAATTCTACAATTTCCAGAATTGGCCGTATCAATACTTGCAACAATATTATACCAAGTATTCGAATATAATCTATTTTCTACGTTGCTTTCCATTCTAAAAACACTATTTGTCGTAGAATTAGTATTCTGACTGTAAAATCCTATTGTATTTGATGAAGTTAGATATACTTGAAATCTATTGAAGGCAGTAGTTCCAAAATTATCTAAATTTGCTAATGCCTCAGATGTTGTTGTCTGGCAAAGAAAAATTCCTTTAGAATTACTATGATAAGCAGTTTGTAAATCGGGATTTATGTAAAAACTTATTGTTAGAGTTTTAGTATTTGTAGGTATACTCGTGGACACTTGTGGGTATGTAAAATACTCACTAATTGTTGCTCCGCCATTAGATGCAGTATTGTAGCCGTAATATATCACATTTGAAATTGTTGTATTTACAGTTCTTGAAACATAAGAATTGAATGAAATGATCTGGTTTACTGGTGGCTCGGAATCATATAGATATTCGCCCCAAAGTTTCATTCCTGTCGGATGAACAAGTTCATTTACATATTTTCTATACTTTTCAATCGACTTCTTTAGTTTTATAACATAGCTGAAATTTTGATAATAGTCACGATTTTCAAGATAGTTTGAGCTACTCAATAGACCAGTATCGTCTTTGAATCTTCCTGGATATGTAAACACACCCGTAACAACATTTGCTATTAGATTTGCAGTACCCGAACCAGATGTAGTCAAATCAATCGTTGGTGCTGTTGTATATCCACTTCCTCTATTTGTTACTGTTACTTCTTCGATGACGCCTAAAGTTCCTTGAGCTGTAGTAAATGTGCCGCCAAATCCAAGCAACGAATCTACTGTTATGTTTGCACCAGAACCTGCACCACTAATAGAAATTGTCGGAGGCAAATTTTCATTATATCCGGAGCCTCCAATGATATGACCATTACCCGAATACAAAGGCAACAAATTGGTTTTTATTATAGCACCTGTTGCATTTGTAACTACATTACCATTTGCTCCAAATCCAAATCCACCCAATACATTCGTAAATATTAGTCTTGCACCATTTGAATAACCCGATCCAGGGGAATTGATCTTCAATCTACCTATGATACCAAGATTTTTTATTCTTGTATTTCCAAGAGCTGCTACTGTGGGCACTGATAGATAATTGCTGCCACCTTCTAAAACTTGAATTGATTGTATAGGACCTGTGCCAGCAAATTGAAAAAAGTTTAGAGTATTTGCGAGTTTAGTATTTGCGTTTCCGCCAGATGAGTTGCTGTAAGCAGCAATTGTTGTTGCATTGTATGTATTGATTATGTCTGAATTTATTGCATATTGAGTTGGATGATGATAGCCGTTTGCAAAAACAGCAGAAACATTTGCATTAGCTCCAGAACCACCGCCACCAGAAAATATAACCAAGTCAGAAACTCTAAATCCCGCACCACCAGTAATAACAGTTACATTTGAAACATTACCTGAACTAACTTTACTAATTACTGCAGCACCGCCGCTTCCATCACCAGCTATAGGCAGAGAGGTGCCGGCAGTATAACCAGTTCCACCATTGACAATACCAATCGAAGAAATATACCCAGAAATTAGATTTCCAGTAAAAGTTTCGTTGTTCACATTGAATGCAAATACTTGCTCACCAGATGTAAACGAACCTTTTTGTTTTGAAATAAAGAATTCATTGAAACGAACGCCGTTTTCATACGATATCACTACTTTTTCAATTTGCGCTTCTGCAGTTGATGTATTTCCAACAAGTTTTGTATTTTTGAATTTTAGTAGATTTGTAATAGAATCATCAGAAACATTGTTTATTTTTGTGTCGATTATTCTAACAGATTTTTCAATAAGCCATTTACCCGATGACGCGACTAGAATATCTGTTTTAGGATAGTAAAAAGATGCTTGTTCATCAAATAATAATTGAAACAGAAAATTATAAGATTTTTCTGTTCCTTTTGCAAGATAGAAATCCTTTATGTTTTTTAGTAGTTTTGATTTATCAGCTACAGCATCTTTTGGTATCAAGGATAGAAATTGATCATATAAATGAGTGTTGAATTCTTCTAGACCAACATCAGTAATTTTGTCTGTGTCAAAATAATTTCTAATATTTTTTGCACGTTCGACAGTTTTACCAAAACGCAAAGTTGTATTGGATTGTTCCAAATATTCAAAATATGCTTCAAGAAAAGAAACGAAAGTTGGATGATCGGCTCTTACGAATTCCGGTAATTGATTTGATACAACCGTCGAAATTCTATTATTTGTTGCCATTAGGCTTCATTCTCCATACGAATTTGTATAGCAATAGGATCATTGGAATCTATTGATAGCAATCTATTTCTTAGAGGATGTATCGTATTCTCTTTAGGTAGAGCATTGAAAGTAATTATTCCTGAAGCATAATTTGCATTTGTGGTTATTGAAATGGGTTTGAAATTATACAAGTTTATTCTACCAGTTGTATAAACAATTTGTCCGATATTTTCATTTATGATTATTTTTTCACCAGTAGCCACTTGAACATAGTAAGATCTTAAAGTTCCAATTTGTCCGGATAGAATTGCTGTTGCTGTTGCTCCAACACCAGTGGTATCTGAAATGGATACCACTGCAGCTGTATAATTTGATCCTGTAACATCAACTTCGATAGAAATGATTTTACCATTTACAACAACCGCTCTAGCTTTAGCACCAGAACCGTCTCCGGTTATTGTAACAATAGGAGAATCGCTATAACCAGATCCTGAATTTAGAACTTCTACGCTATCAATTCCCGTGTATGATAATGGTGTCTCTTCAATAAGAGCGTCTCGCGAAACTCCTTCATTATCCAAAACTTGAAATGAAGGATATGTATACAATCTATCTGCAAACGTCCCTCGATTTAGAGGAACATTGAAATCAATAGTATAGTTTTTTGACTCATTCAACGTGGGTTCAAGTCTTTTTTGTACGATTGTGGTTATGTCCACGCCCAAAAATGAAGGATCTACATCATTGATCGAACTTTGAAGTTTTGAACTTCTATATGTTGAATTGAATTTTTCAAGTTCAACATCGTTATATTCACCAATGTCAGTTCTAATCAATTCCTTTAATTGTTCTTCGTCTTTTGATGTCAATGTAGAATCATAATTTACTGTCATGTCAAATCTTAGATAAAGATATTCAGGATCAACAATTTCAGGTATGACAGTCAAAATATTCCTATTTGTAATCAACTCATTGATTATTCTATCTTTTTCAATATCAGTAATTACATATCCATTTTTAGGTTTCATGGAGACATATATTTTACCATATACTACAGGATCGTTTTCCTCTCCACCCCAAACAGAGATAGCCTCTATGTTTGGGTAATCTTTTAGAAGCAGTGTTCCATAATCATCTTTTGTTACTGCTCTATTTTGTGTTGTATAAAATTTTGGCGCAATGAATTTTATCTTATCGATTGAATCTCTACTTGCACCGCCTGCAGCCGCAGACACTGAATTTACAACAACATTTGAAAAAGAGCCAAGCTGTGATATAAATGTAAATGAATTTGCTTTGTTTGACGATTCGCCGTCTGTAGAAAGATATCTTAAGGCAACTATATTATCATCAGACAAATTTTTACCTATACTTCCATCACCAAAATAAATGTTATAGTTGTAATCATCAGTTTCCTCTAAGAAATAAACTTTTGAGTTAGAATCAAGTTCGGTTGCATCATCAGATAGAACAAAAGTATTTCTTGTTGAATCAACAGATGAGTTGATTACTGAAACAATTAAAGTTGATGTATCAATATTGGCATCAGGTATTCTAAATCTTCTTCTTGTGTTTGTTGCATCTACAGTAACGTTATATGTTACAGGTTCACCCTGAGATATTGTTACGTTAGAAAAAGTGTATGTGTTTGTTATAACGTTTTTTGAGGCAACTTGAGTATCAAGATTTACAAATGTATAATTCACACCATCAATTTGTTGTGATTGAAACTTACTATATGAGGGAAGAGTAATGACAGCTTGACCGCTAGTTGGACTCGTATCTTCAACTACAACATCAACAACTGCAGTTGACGCTCTGGTTGATGTTGGAACATAATTTAGATGTTTTGCGTGTGAAACTACTGAATTTCTTAATATGGCGCTATCTAAAAACATTTCATTACCAACCATGTTTAGATAATATGCCATATAATGCGTATTATATGCGAGAATATCCAGCAATATATTGAATCCAGAACCTTCAAAATCATATTCTGTAAATTGATTTTGACTTCTAAGATAGTCCCTCAAGTTGATTTTGATCGTGTCAAAATCCAGTTCAGAAATTCTTAGAACCGTATTTGAAGTTGCCATATTATCTTACTCTTTCCAGAAACATGTTTATTACTGTTGGTGCTGCATTATTTACGATGAAGAATTGTATTACTACTTGAAATCTATTTTGATCTTCTACTGCTTGTACTATGACATCTTTTAGCTTTACTCTAGGCTCAAAGTTGTTTATGACATCTTCTATTGCACGTTTTATATTTTGTGTTGCTAAAGGACCAAAATTTTCAAATAACATTTGACGGACCGAAGAACCAATTTCGGGATGAAATGGTTTTTCATAGTTAGCTAGATTTACTAGATTTCTAACGGAACGAATTATTGCTTGATCTCCGTTACGGACAGAAATGTCTCCCGTAGCAGGATTTCGAGTAAAATTCAAGTCTAAGTCTCTAAAAATTCTTTGTATTACAGGCATATTTTATTTATCTAAGATATCCCATGAGTTTTGATTGTCCTATCTTACTTTCAAGCAAAAATTTACCACAAGGATTTTGATACATACTCTCCAATAATGATGAAAGAGCTGCTTGACGAAGCTGTTCAAGAGAATTATTGAAAAAATTGTTATCAGCATTTATAATATTTTGTAGCGTAGTTATCATTTCATTTATTCTAAAGATAATATCTGAAGCAGTTGCTAGACACGAGTTTATCGAACTAATCATTCCTGCTATTTCAGAACCATATCCATTCAAAAGATCATTCGAAAAAAGACCAGTCATATTATTCAAAAGACTAAAACAATTTGAAGCAGAATCTATAGAATATGCCAATCCGCCTAATGATCTTCCAACAGATAGTATTCTGTCTAATCCAGGAGTGGAATTAGTACCTTGTGGAATAACGCCAGAAAGAATTTGTGTATGTATGCTAAACAATTCGAGCTGTTCGATTAGACCGGTAGATCCGCCAGGTGTCCCTAAAGCGGAAATTATATCAGTTTTATCTCCTGCCGACAAGCACGAACTATTGTTTACTGCATCGTATAAGCCTGTCAAATTATCATTGAATCCTGTTATTGCATCTCCAACGGGATTGCGAAATATTGCACTTCGTCCTTCATTCAAAAAAGTTTCGTATATGTTTTTTTGTGTCGGTGAAGAGATAGATCCTGTATATTCACCTGGTTGATACGCTTCGGGATCGGGTATTATGATCGGAGAAGTAGAAGTAGGTAATACTGACATTTTTTTCCTCTTTTTTTATTCAACCACCAGCAAAAACTGTAGAAGCACCTGTCATGACAATTGAACCACACTCAATAGGATCACCAATTCTACCGCATTGCAATCCATTTATGTACACAGTAGATGATCCTGCTGCTAAAACACTATCATGACAGCCTTGATCTGGACAACAATGTAAAATCCAATGATCCGTTTGTCTATGTACACCAAGTCCCTCAGCAAATACGTCAGAACTTGCAACGTCATTCACTCTAGGTGGCCAGCAACCGTGACCAGAACATAAATCGGTCAATCTTGTTACTGCAGCCATTATTCTCTAGTCAACTCTAAAAATTTTTCTATTTGTTTATCTATGATTTCTTTACGATTGGGCCACTTGATGTAAACTTTTTCGGGGTTTTTTGCCAAATTAGTAAGTAATGGTAAAATCATGTCCTCTACTTTTTTGAGACGATCACGAATTTCCAATTCGATAAGACGTTTATGTTCATCTACATCAACTTTTGACAAAAGACTATCTAGTTTTTCTTCAAGTTTTTTTACATCTTCAGTTGAACTTATTGATGTCTGTGCTAAAGGTAAATTTAAAGATTTGAAATATTCATCTTCATCAACCGCACTAAATCCAAAATCACTATCTGTCATTTTTTGTTTTCCTTATGCATTGAGTCCTGTTTCATAACCGCCGCCTCTCCATGTTAGTAATCTTGGTCTTCCAGTTCCTGTTCTATTTCCCTTGCGATTAAAACTAATATGAAGCCATCCATTTGGTGAATTTGAAGGAATTTCATATATGATCTGATCAAAACTCAAATTAGTTGAAGCCCACTTGCATATTTCAAGCAATTCTGTTTTTGTTTTACTTGGCCAAGAAACATCAGCGGCCTGACCTGTTCCATGTTGAGACTGGTTTTCACCAACTCTAAATGCACTATTAATTCTCATTCCAGGATACTGTTTACGAAGTGGCTCAAGACAGTTTTGTGCAAGTGCCTGTAAGTTGCACGCAATTTCAGATTCTTTTAGACCTTTTTGAGAATTTATTCTGTATGGAAATAGTATTCCGGGTCCTATTGTCAAATTTCTTAGCTTGTAGTTTTCGCTAATGTTCTTGTCATAATCACTGGCGGTCAATGGTTCGGAAAAATCGCCACAAACAACTGGTGGAGAGGGTTCAGTATTTGCTGGTTCTGGCGAAGTTTCTTTTGGTGCGTCATTTGGTTTATAATCAGAAGATGTTGCAGCATAGTCAGGACTTACATTTAGCGTAACTCCAGCAAATTCAAACGATCCTGTTCCTCCAGGAACTTGTCTTTTTTCGAAAGCCGCAGTTTTAGGACTAAACGCTTGTTCCGCATAAGATGGAGATTCTCCCGGCGGATTTAAATCTATGCGCGGAGCAACAAACTTCATGTTTCCAGTTGAAACTACTTCGTAGGTCCCTTTGACAGAAGTTTTCATATTTCCGCCCACTTTTAAATCAGCATCTCCGCGAACAAATATTGATCCTCGTCCATTTATAGTGATATTACAATCGCCGTAAATCATAACATTATTATCAGATAATGTAATTTCATATCTGTCTTTGACTACTTTCATCACTCTTGTTCCATCAGGATGCATTTCGTCAAATGTACCAGAGCGATGTGCAATATGAACACGTTCAGATCCAGGCGTATCATCTAATTCAACAACGTGTCCAGATTCAGTTTCATAAACATGATTGTACGGATATTGAGCGGCATATTTTGTTTCTGGCTCTGACCAAAAGTTTTCATCAGCGGTTAGAACATTTTGCTCTATTGTTTTCTTTTTAATTCCTACAATTGTATCTTCAACATTTTCATTTCTAGCAAGACGACTAACTGTCGGTTCTCCTGCCAAATTAGGAAATCTTTGTGCAGGACTATCTGACCAAGAAACACCGCTACCATCTGTTGAATAAGTTTTTGTGCCAGGGATTTTCGGACTTTTACTTAGTGCTACTAAATCTCTAGGATCTGAGAATCCTTTGTCTATTCTTGGTGTCCCATCAGGTATTCCTGGTACAATACCAATAATTATAGGAAATTGGCCGTCATCACCGTCTAGAAAAAAACCAAATACCATTTCGCCTTCTTTTGGCGCAACCATGCTTGCTGCATTTGATCCTAATGGAACTATTGGATGTGCCCAAGGTAAATCTTTAGTTGATACCAAATTTTTGTCTTCGGTATGCCAACCAAAAACACGAACTTGACAACGACCCAAAGTTAGAGGATCAAGTCGATTTTCAACTACGCCGAACCACCAGACGAATCCGTCTAGTCCCATGAAATTATTTTTTCCAATCATTGCTTTTTCAACTCTTTTAGATAAGGATCATCATTTTGTGCATCAGGTAGTTTTTGCGATAGACAATCGCGAGTTACTTCAGCTATCATTTCGTAGCTTTGATAATCCAGTTTATGACGCATTGCAGTAACTAGATAACGACCGCTATAGTATGGATTGTTTGGATTTTCTCCAGGAACTTGTGTTTTTATCAAGGGCATTTGAAATTCAATAATATCACCAACTGTTAGATATGTATCTCCGGGTAAAACAAGTTTCAATTTGAAATAATTTAGTTGATTTATTTGTGACGTTCTTTGCAACATCCATTTTTCTACAAGATTGGGTTTTATACCGGGTTGTCTTTTAGAAATAGATTCAACAACATCGTGTCCTCTAGTTGTTGGATACATTCTTCTAGTTGCAAAATAATTCTTGTAAGTTTTTGTTTGAGTTCTATCTTCATTTTCATTATGAAATGGATAAAAATCTTTGTGTTCTAGTATTTTGTCATTATTAATATGTGTAGAATTATTGAAAAAATCATCGTAGTCAAAAATGGTGTCGTCGGCTCTAAGTCTAACTAAATCAATTCCTTTTAAAATACCAGAAAACATTCCATAAGTTGTTCCGCGCATGACATCATATGTATTCATGATTTCATACTTTATGACATCTCTATATTCATCTATTATTGTCTCGGAACGATCATCTGATGTATCTATGTTTTTTTGTTTGAATTTATATTTTGCTCTTGTTGGTTGATTGAACAAACTTTCTAGAGATTTGAAATTATATCCTTCTCTATTTTCATAAAACATGAAATTTGCGCTAGAATTTTTTCTTGAAATCGAAATCGTTCTTGATGCCAACCAAATTGCGGCTTGTAATGGATTTAAGTTGGGTATTATTATATCTTGACGACCAAAAGATTCCTCAATGTTTTTAGGTTCTTTTGGATCAAACTTAGTATTTGATACGCTAAGATAATTTTTCAAAATATCTTTTATGATAAACGAACTAGAAACGCCTTTATAAGACTTTGACAAAACACGAGAAGCAGATATTATATTTTCTTCTGAACAAAAATGCAAAGTATAAGTTTGACTTGATCTTGACGATTGTTCTATTTCATCATGCTGTAACTTATAAACGCGAAAAACTTTTTCAAATAGTATTTCTTTTTGATATCCAGGTTTTACTCTGACAACAGTCAAAAATTCAAATCAGATAAATCGAGTTACTGAAAAAAATTCAACCGAATCTGATAATGTAATTTTTCCTGATAAAGTGCTATTGTAGATATCTTCAAATATTGACATCTCAATCAATTGAGGATAAACGTCATACGAATTTCCATCTACACTTTTGATTGTAAGTTCTTTGAACTCAAAACTTTTTTCTGTTATAGGTGTATTTTCTGCCATTTTACTTTATATTGCCAATAATGCCATTAGTTCATTTTCAATTTGACTAATATAGGCTTTATCAATTATTTTTATTGATCTTTTTGACTCGTTCAAATCATTTTCATAGTCATAAGCATATACTATTCTTTTTGTCGTCTCTATTGTCACGCTATTTCCATCTTTTAGATTGAAAGTTTCAAAAGTGCTAGCCGGAATTGTGGCATAAGTAGTTGAATCGACTTCGTATCGATTTACAGTCACTGTTCTTGTCAAAGAATCCGTTTTAGTTATTATTTTTTCATAGTGATGTATTTGTGTTGATGCAGTTGCATATGATCCATATTTTGCATCTATGAAATTAGCAAAATCTCTAGTTGATAAAGGCCAATCATAAACTGGATCGACAATATCGTTTGCAAATAGTATTATCCAATGCCTATTTGGATTATCATAATACTTTGATGCCAGTATTTCTGGAGTGTCGCCATCTTGAACATCATATGTATAATAAACATATGATGAATTCTTTATGCTATCAATCATTTTTGTGCGAGCAAGAATATTAGTAACAACTTTCGGTTGTTGACTTTTATCCGCGCTTAGGCCATAAAAGTATAAAGGAAATTTTTCAAAATATGCCATTAGTATCCTTTATCTATTGCTTCTCTTGTGATTATGTTTAGTTCTTTGAATTGCAATCTCATTCTAATTTGAACTGGCATACCATCGGTAAAAGTTACAAAGCTACCAGCCGATGCATAATCAACTTGAATATCTTCCAAAACACATGATGCTATTCTAGGCATATTTGTATTTTCTGCAAAGCCAGCACCAGTCTTTCTCAAGAAAGTAATTTCAAATTCTGAAGGAGGCACAAACATGACACCGCTAGCAATCAACTCCGGAGCCGAATGTCTTCTAAACTGATAAATTATTGACCAAACATCATTAGCTTCTTCAGCACTTCTTGGAGCAAAAACAAAATCAAAATTGAAACTTCTAAGAACAGGTGATGAATATAAAACTTCAATCACAGGATTTACAGCAAATCCTATTATATTTGCCGCAGTTTTCAAATTAGATACTTTAGTTGCATCTACTGCAGCACTGACAACATGTCCAAATGCACCCAGGCGTCTAGCTAGACCTTCAGCAGCACCTGCAGCAGCACCTGTAGCTCTACTTACTCCGGCGAGTGCTAAAGAAGAACCAAGTGTAGCACCTAACGCACCCGCACCAGAAGTAATATTCATTGCTCCTGCAGCTTTTGATAGGCCTGTGGCTGCAAGTGTGCCACCAATACCTAAAGTGTCAAGCATGTTCATTTGTTGATATGTTTGCTTATTATCAAATACGACGGTTTCAGGAACATATAGTGATATTGCTGTAGTTGATCTTTTTGTTCTTCTTGTTAGACCTAAAAAGTTACCCTTATTCAGTTCGGCCGTTCTTGAACCAACTGGTTGTCCATTAGACCCACTTGGGGCCAATGCAGCTTTTCCTGCATCCCTATCTTTTGTTGCATCTTGTATAAGTATGTTGAATAGCATGGCATGTGATAGTGATTCTATGTCACTAGGATAGTTCAATGACGAAAACTTATACTTGTTTGTGCCTAAATTATCTAAAGGTCCAACGTCTTGTCTAGCCTGTAATCTTTGCATCTAAATATTCTCTATCTTTTGGATATATTTATCATGTCATACAAAGGCCGTTTCATACCAACAAATAGTAACAAATACAAAGGTGATCCGACACGAATCATATATCGTAGTCTTTGGGAACGTCGAGTCATGATCTTTCTTGACTCAAATCCGGCTATAGTACAATGGTCGTCGGAAGAAATCATAATACCCTATCTATCTCCTATAGATCGAAAAGTGCATAGATATTTTCCCGATTTTTATGTCAAAGTGCGAGATAAAGAGGGTAAAATACGAGAAATGATATGGGAAATAAAGCCAAAAAAGGAATCAATAGCTCCAAAAAAGAGATCTCGCGTCACGCAAAAATATATATCCGAAGTTGTGACATGGGGAGTCAATGAGGCAAAGTGGAAAGCTGCCGAAGAATATTGTCTTGACCGAAATTGGCAATTCAAAGTGCTTACAGAAGATGATCTAGGAATCAAATAAATAGATCTATGGCACTATTAGATAGACTACAAAAAGAATTGCAGAAACAAAATCTAGCTATGAGTTCAAACAAAGCTAGACAATGGATCAAAAATAAAGTCAAAGATCTAAATGGTCTTAGACCAAACACGCTTATGCGTGATACAAGGCGCAAGCAAACAAAGTTTGATCTTGGCGGAATGTATTTTTTTGTCTATAATCCAAAACTAAGAGATGATCTGCCGTTTTATGATTTATTTCCTCTTGTCATACCTATAGAAACATATTCTGACGGATTTCTTGGACTAAATTTGCATTACTTAGCTCCAGTTCCGCGCGCGAAATTACTAGATGAATTGAGTGAATTTGCTACAAATAACAAATACGATGAAAAAACAAGAATAGCTGTTTCGTATCAAATGCTAAAAAGCATATCAAATACAGATGCATTTCGTCCGTGCTTGAAAAGATATCTATTGCAAAACATAAAATCACAATTTTTGCGTATAGATGCAAATGAATGGGATATTGCAATATTTTTGCCTGTTGAAAGCTTCATAGGCGAAACAAAACAAAAAGTCTTTTCAAATTCTAGAAAGAAATATAAATGAGTAGCATAGAAGCGTTTAGATCTAGTATAAATCGATTTTCAGACTTTGCAAAAGCAAGTCGTTTCTGGGTCACAATTCCGGATCCGCCGACAGGTGGTGATACAAGACTTCTTAGATATAGATGCACGGATGCAGAACTGCCCGGAAGATCATTTGCAACTTTTGACAATAGAACATACGGATTATTTCAATCGCATCCATCACAAACAACATTTGGACAACTAAATCTAACATTTTTGTGTTCAGCTAATTTTGCAGGACCTGTAAGAGAAACAGGTTTTGCAGAAAAAAAGATATTTGAAGATTGGATGGATTACATAAATCCTACTGAAAATTCTGCAACGAATATAACAGATAATGCTCTTTACAATTTTAGATATAAAAAACAATATACAAGAGATATTATTGTCGAACATTATGACGTTGTTTCTGGTCGGGAAGAAGTTGAAAGTCTTGGCATCCTAACGGAGTCAGATTTTCCAACATATCGAGTCAAATTCATCGATTGTTTTCCAATATCAATAAATCAAATTTCATTGAGTTGGGCTAGTGACGATAACATATCACTAATTGTAACTTTCGCATACACTAGATGGCAGAGAGAGTCTAGCCCTCTAAACAATACAATAACCGAAAATGATTCTGGTGTCATTACTCCGCCAAGTCAAACAGCATCGACACAAGAAGTTCCAGGAAATCCTTTTACTGGCGCACAGCCATTCACCTATGATCCTCAAGCAAATGCACTTCGACGAGATGCAACACCAAGATAATATAATGAAAGGAATATAGTTATGTCTTTACCAAAACTTGATTTGCCAACATATGAAATTGAAATGCCTTGTACAGGCAAAAAAGTTACTTTTAGACCATTTTTAGTAAAAGAACAGAAAATTCTTCTAATGGCATTAGAATCAAAAGTTGAAGAAGATATCATTCGCTCAATAAAACAAATTGTATCAAATTGTATTGTAAGTAAGGATTTCGATGCGGAAGATATGTCTTCTGTTGATCTTGAATACTTCTTCATGCATTTACGAGCAAGATCAATTGGAGAAAAAGTAAATCTCAACTACACATGCAAAAATGTTGTTGATGAAAATGAATGCAATCATCTAATGAAATTTGAACATGACATATTGTCAACTCAAGTAGAAAAAAATCCAGAGCACAATAAAACAATATTCTTTAGTAAAGATGTCGGCGTAGTAATGAAATATCCATCAATGAAGATGGCTGAAAATATGGTTTTGAAGGCCAAGGCAAAACCTAAAGATAAGTCTGATGTTGATTCAGCACTCGACATAATCATCGATTGCATGGATTATATCTTCGATAAAGAAAACATCTATTACATAAAAGAAATGAACAAGGAAGAAGTTAGGGAATATATTGAAAATATACCAAAGGCAAGTTTTGATAGAATTGAAAACTTTTTCAACACAATGCCAAAGATAAAGTCAGTTGCAGAACACAAATGCGAAAAATGTGGATTTGAACATAAAATTCAAATTGACGGCATAACAAATTTTTTCGTATAAGCCTTGGCCATGAAACGTTAGCAAATTACTACAGTACAAACTTTTCGATGATGCAACATCACAAGTATAGTTTGAATGACCTTGAAAATATGATACCATGGGAAAGAGATGTTTATATCGTTATGTTGGTTCAGCACATAGAAAGAGAAAACGAAAGAATAAAACAATCCATGAATAACAAGAGAAGATAAAAAATGGAATCAACAAAAACACATATGGGCAAAACTTATGCATTCGATGCAACTGCCCAGGGTAAAGGTCTTTGGAAAGAAGTAACAAAAAAAGGTAAGCTTGGAAGAATTGCATCCAAGGATTTACAGCAACGTTGGGGCAATCCTAACGAAACAGGACCTTTGTATGAAACTCCTAAAACAAATGTAGACAAAATGGGCGACACGATAACAGATGTCGCACCTAAAAGTCAAAAATTAAAAAGTCTACGCTCACTTCTAAGAGATCCAAATGAAACGGTGAAATCAGCAACATTAAAATCAATAAAACAAAATCTTCGTCCTGAAATGTTAGTCAAGCAACTTTTTGGTAAAACTGCAGGACTAATGACAGCAAAAGGTCTTGGAGTTTCTTCAGAAAGAATGAATGCAGTTGCAGAAGGTTTTCAAGGATCTAGAGATCCTACAAACAGAGCATCCAGATCAAGCGACGCTGAACTAAATTCATTGCTAAAGCAAATGACCGAGGAATTAAAAAAGATTCGTCAAAAACTATACGGCGAAAATACAATAGCAGTAAAGTTTTCGAAAAGTTCAGACACATACAAACAATTAGAGGACGTAGCTGAATTTGCAAATGAAGAAAAGAAAAGAAGAGATCTAGAAGAAAACTTCAAACAACTTCCGCAAAAGCAAGGTTCACCTATGGTTGGCACATCGGCAGCAACAGCTGTCCCTGCAGGCGCGATGGGCGGAGGAGGTGGTGCCGGAGATGGCGAAAGTATTATTTCTAACATTATTTCTTCAATGTTTGGTGGTCTTTTGGGTGGAGCAGGAGGAGGTATTGGTGTTGCGGGATTAGGCAAAAAACTATTATCTATAATAGGAAAAGCTTTTCTAGGACTAGCAAAAAAGCTTCCTATTATAGGTCCAGTTATTGTTGCTGCCATGGGTCTAAAAGATGCTTATGATGAATACATGGCAGGCGGCGACTTTAGTGACGCTGTTGGCGCATTCTTTGAATCTGCTGCAGATAGCTTGACATTCGGACTATCGACTTCTCTTGTCGGTCAAGGTGGAATAAAGAAATTCGTATCTGGCATGGTCGATAAAGCTAAAGACTTTTTTGAAGATGCAATGAACACTCTAGGCGATATGCTACAAGATTATCTAATAGATCCAATCGTAAATATGCCAACAAAACTATTGAATAGCATAAAAGCGGTAATTGGAAATATTTTGGAAAGCGTAGGAAATGTATCGTTAGAAATTCCTGAAGTAACAATCATTCCTGAAACTAGATTTACACCAAAAGTTTCTGTCGGACCATATAAAATTAGTCCATTCTCAGGACTTGCTGAAACAGGAAAATCACTAAAACAATCAGCTGCGGCCGGTGAAGCTGAAATGGCTGCAAAAGAAACGCAGAAACAAGAAGAGAGAACTGCAAGAGATACCCAGAAACAAGAAGAAAGAACTGCAAGAGATGCAGCAAAAGCGGAAAGAGCAGCAGCATCTGCTGCTGCAGTAGCGTCACCATCAGGACCAGCTCCATCTGCAGTTCCTGCAAATCAACAAAATGTAGATGAAAATCTAGTGCGTGTAAAGCAAGCATTAGCCGAACAAGGAATTACGGATCCTAATATCGTAAACGCAACACTAGCAAATGTGATGAAAGAAACTGGTGGTAGAAATGTTTCGGAAAATCTAAATTATGCCAATTCTTCAAATGATCGTCTACGACAAGTATTCGGATCAAGAGCATCAAGATTTAGTGATGCTGAACTGGATGAAATTAAAAAAGATCCAGAAAAACTTGGAGAAATGATGTATGGTTCTGATACCGAAATGGGTAGAAGAATGGGAAATACGGAAGCCGGAGAAGGATACAAATTTAGAGGAAGAGGCTTTGTACAACTAACTGGCAAAACAAACTATCAAAAAGCATCACAAGCACTTTTCGGTGACGATAGACTAGTACAAAACCCAGATCTTCTAAATGACCCAGATATAGCCGCAAAAACTTCTGCTTGGTATATGAAAGAAACACAAGCGGGTACAGCAAAAATGATGGGTATAGATCCAAGCAACATAACGGCACAGCAAGCACAAGATCTAACAACAAGTCAAATTGCTGGATTTGATGTCACAAAATCTAGAAACACACACATACAAGAACTACGAAGACAAGTGGGTCAGTACTCTGATAACTCTAGAATACAAGCAGCCATGGCTGCTCCCATACCAGAACAAAGAAAAACAGGAGATGTCATTGATCAAAGTGCTGCGCAATTATCACAAACACAAATGGCCGCTGCAGAAGTGCCCCCTCAAGCCGCACCTGTAGTAAACAATGTCACCAATAATAATGTTGGCGGTGGCGGTAGAGGAGGAACTCAGCCAGCTGCACCTGTTAGAAATGATGAACCGACACTAATGAGAGCACAAATGGATGCAGCATTGCAAGCCATGTCATAAAAAAAAGAGGGGAGCTTTCACTCCCCTCTTTCGCTACTCGCTCAGTACTTAGTCCTCGCGAGCCAACTTCTCAAACAACTTCATGTCATCGTCTTCGTCGTCAGTCCAAGGAGGCGTCTCCTT
>Ga0181343_1000215_pt1 | contig 27662 bp, 32 predicted proteins | sample Su13VDMLBSD_FD_130110 | JGI IMG/M metagenome (GOLD analysis project Ga0181343, IMG submission 130110) | Freshwater viral communities from Lake Michigan, USA - Su13.VD.MLB.S.D | ecosystem: Environmental > Aquatic > Freshwater > Lake | place: USA: Michigan | collected 2013-07-15
AACTTCAAATTCAGCAAATTGGAATAATTTATATAATATATTAACATCAGATTATTTTCAAAATTGGTCTAATATAGATTCATTAAATTCTGTATTAAGCGATTCTAATATTAAATTAAATTCTGTTTATAATACCGTAACAGCTAATTCTTCTTTATGGGATCATACTGATATTAGTAACTTTTTAACTAATAATTCTTCGAATTATATAGATACTTATAATATATTATCGTCTTCATCCAGTAATTGGGATTTAAGCTACAATAATGTTTCGGGTTTATCATCTTATTATAATGATAATATTGAAAATTTAAATAGTTATTTAAATACAGTATCCACAAATTCTTCAACTTGGGATAATATATATAATTTATATACTCAAGTTTCTTCATCCACACAAAACTGGGATTTATTAAATAAAGATAATTACGATAGTTTATATTCTATATTATGCTCAAATTCATCCACATGGTTTAGTAATACATCATTATTAACATCAATATCATCATTTTTAGAACAAGAATCTGGAAAATGGGGCGTATTATATGATTTAATTATTAGTAGTAATTGGTTGGAATCCAGTAATTATTATAATTTATTATCATCTATAATAGGTGATAATAATGTCAAATTTGATAGTTTATATAATTTAGTTACATCAGAATCTTCTAAATGGGCATCTGCGGATTTTTATAATGAAAAATTATCAGCAATTCCATTATGGGATTCTACTTATGATACATTAATTACAAAATCTAAATACACGTCATGGAATAGTGCTGTTACGGATTTATCTGGTCTTTCTACAAATTTTAATAATTTTGGATCTATATTAAATAATATAAATTCTTTTATTCAAGACAGTTTATATATTTGGGATAATAAAATTGGAAGTACTGTATTAACTGCAAATTCTGCTAATTGGTATAATGCATATTCTACAGTAACAACTTATTCTGCTGGATGGTTTTTTGATGATAAAGATAATTACAAGAATACGTATTCTTATGTGACAGGAAGTTCAGCTATATTAATTAATACAACAAATAATGTAGTTTCTAATTCTTCATCATGGGATAAAAATACAACTGATATATCTCCATTAACCAGTCAATTTTTAACAGGAAGTGATACAATTAATCTTTCTACTTTTAATCTTTCTGTAATTGGTAATACTCATATCAAAGGAAATTTAAGTGCAACAGGAGGAAGATTTTCTATTGATACTACTTTAAACACTACCAGTGGTTTCATTGTCAATAATACAGATAATTCTGATGCAATGGTTGTTGACAAAATCGGTGGCGGCGCAATTTTTAATGCGTTCATGGCTAATTCTCCGGTGCTTTATGTTAAAGCAACACCTAAAACTGTAGGTGTTAATCTATCAGCAATATCTGATATTATTGGAGGAGTTTCTAATGTATCTTTAACAGTTTCCGGTAATATATCAGCAACTGGATATGTATATCCGTTTCCTGAGGCAATAACTTTATACTCTAGTAAATCAGGTGCATATGAAACCGCATATTCATATGTAACAGCAAATTCAGCAGCAATAGATACATTTATTTTAAATACAAAACCAGTGTATGATTCGATGGTGACTTATATCAATGATGGAGCTATAAGTTCATTTTCCGCTAACACTATACCCTATTATAATAATTATGTTAATATAGTTAATGATTATTCAAATAAAATAACACAAACTAGTAGTTATATATCATTATGCGGAAATGCTTTAGGTATTGATTCTGTATTTTCATCTAATTCTGGAAAATACGAACAAACATATGATTGGATTAATAATATTAATAATGTAAACAAATATAATATATTACATTATTTTAAACATGATGATGTTTTAAATTCACAAAAAGTGAATGTAGTTGTACAAGATAATATTAAAATACAATCATGGTCATTATATGCTGATGAAACACCAATATTATCGACAATATATGTTGATAGTGTATACAGTAGTATAAATTGTGGAACGTCTTTTACAATGGCAATTGGAGTTGATGGTGGTTTATCAGGATGGGGTTATAATAATAGCGGACGATTAGGAGATGGAACTACTGTTAATAGATTAACCGCAGTTAAAGTTAATGTACCTCCTGTAAAATTTGTAGCTTGTGGTTACAACTTCACAATGGCGATTGGAATTGATGGTGGTTTATCAGGATGGGGTTATAATGGTAACGGACAATTAGGAGATGGAACTACTGTTGATAGATTAACCCCAATTAAAGTTAATGTACCTCCTGTAAAATTTGTAGCTTGTGGTTACAACTTCACAATGGCGATTGGAATTGATGGTGGTTTATCAGGATGGGGTATTAATAGTAACGGACAATTAGGAGATGGAACTACTGTTGATAGATTAACCGCAGTTAAAGCTAATGTACCTCCTGTAAAATTTGTAGCTTGTGGTTACAACTTCACAATGGCGATTGGAATTGATGGTGGTTTATCAGGATGGGGTTATAATACTTATGGTCAATTAGGAGATGGAACTACTGTTAATAGATTAACCGCAATTAAAATTAATGTACCTCCTGTAAAATTTGTAGCTTGTGGTCAAAATTATTTTACAATGGCAATTGGAATTGATGGTGGTTTATCAGGATGGGGTTTTAATGGTAACGGTCAATTAGGAAATGGTACTACTACTAGTAGTTTAACACCAATTAAAGTTAATGTACCTCCTGTAAAATTTGTAGCTTGTGATCAGGTTAATACAATAGCAAATGGAATTGATGGTGGTTTATCAGGATGGGGTGGTAATGGTAACGGTCAATTAGGAGATGGAACTACTGTTAATAGATTAACCGCAATTAAAATTAATGTACCTCCTGTAAAATTTGTAGCTTGTGGTCGAAATTATTTTACAATGGCAATTGGAATTGATGGTGGTTTATCAGGATGGGGTAATAATAATATCGGACAATTAGGAGATGGAACTACTGTTGCTAAATCAACCCCAATTAAAGTTAATGTGCCACTTATATTAACTTCTACAGAAAATTTAACATCATATGTAATAACTTCACCTTATAATTTGTCGGTAGATATTTTAAGTACAACACATGGAAATTTTGGTAAAGTTAATAATCCAATTTCCATAACAAACAACAACCTTCCATATTTGAATTTAACAAATAAAAACAGTGCAACTAATTTAGATTCTTCTTGGTTAGGAACTTCATTACCAAGAGGATCTATTTTACAATTTAACTTAATAAACAATAATACTAATACTGGTTCTGTTAGTGGATTATTAATCAATTTGACTGTTCAAAAACAATAAATATTATTATGTCTAATCAAGTTACAATTATTAAACCTCCTTTATATGGAACAGTGGTATGGAATGGGATAGATTTCGTATATACTCCACAACAAGGATTCGTAGGACAAGATTTTTATATTTATACTATAACAGATGGTATAACATCACAAACATTAACAAATTATACTAATACAGTAAATACCGCTCCTTCTGCAACAAATATCAATATAACAACAAATGCCTCTGATGTTTTAACTATTGATTTAACAAACTATGTTACTGATGATAATTTAATAAATCCATTTAAAATTAGTAACATTACTACACCAAGAATAGGGGTTGCTGGCTATTCGGGAAAAGTCATCAAATATAAATCTAATGGTTTTGATGGAATAGATCAATTTTATTATACTGTAACTGATGGTCAATACAATTCTACTGCAACTATAACTTTATCAGTAGTAAATGGAAATAATGTAGAAGTACCACAATATATATCTGATAAATTAAATGCATTAGAAAGTATTTTAACTGATGTACAATCATACAGTGGTGATTGGGAATCTTCTTATACTATATTATGTGCTAATAGTGCTAATTGGAACAATTTAAATCCAATTAGATATGATGCGGTATCAACAGTAGTAGAAACTAATTCTCCAGATTGGAATTCTCTTGTATCTGATAAACCAAATTTTGATCAAACTTATAGTGTAGTTAGTTCTAATTCCGCAGATTGGAATTATGTAAAAGATAACATAGATTTCACAAATAATGCATTAACATCTAATTCTGCTAATTGGGATACTTCATATACTTTATTATGCACTAATTCAGCAAATTGGGATAGTACAATAACAAATTTAAATAATTTAACGAATAGTTTTAGTTCTAATTCAGGTAATTGGGATGTAGCATATAATTTAGTAAGTTCACAATCTAGTGGATGGGATAAAACATATTATTTAAATATATTAGATGCTGGATCTGCTAAATGGGATTTAACATTTTCTCTTTTAAGTTCAAATTCTGCTACATGGAATAATAACACAAATACTTTAAATTCTTTAACTAGTTTATATAATTCATATTCTGGAAATTGGAAAGAAGCATATAATACTGTTTATACATTATCATATGGCTGGGGCGATCAAACAGCATTAACTCTGTTAACAGCTAAATCTGCTGATTGGAATCAAGTAGCAGATTCTAAACCATTATATGACGATGCAGTCAATACATTGTCGTCAGCTTCTGGTGATTGGGATTATGTAAGAGATAATTTTAGTTCTTTACTAAATACTACTTCTAGTTTATCAGATAATTGGAATACGTCATATACTATTGTATCAGGAAATTCTTCTAAATGGAATGATGGGTTTACTTCTTTTTCTGAAGTCTCAACTAATTATAATACATATTCTGGTAACTGGAATATTATATATAATTTAGTATCTTCAACTTCTACTAATTGGGATGATACAATACTTGTTAATATATTAACTGCTAATTCTGCTAACTGGGATTCTTCTTATACTGTTGTATCAGGAAATTCTGGTAATTGGAATTCTTCTTATGATATTTTAACTTCTATAAATAGTAATTATTCCAGTAATTCTAGCAACTGGGACATTGCTTATAATATTGTGTCTGGTGGTTCTGCATATTGGTCCGATACTAGTGTTTATAATACAGTCACTGCTAAATCTGCTGACTGGAATAGCATGTACAATTCCAAACCATTATATGATGATGCTGTTAATACATTGTCGTCAGCTTCTGGTGATTGGGATTATGTAAGAGACAATTTCAATTCTTTACTAAACACTACTTCCAGTTTATCAGATAATTGGAATACATCATATACTATTGTATCAGGAAATTCTGCTGAATGGAATGATGGGGTTACTTCATTTGCCGAAGTCTCAACAAACTATTTCTCTAATTCCTCTAATTGGAATAGTACATATAATTTAGTGACTTCAACTTCTGCTGATTGGGACGATGCAGTACTCGTTAATATATTAACTGCTAATTCTGCTAACTGGGATTCTTCTTACAGTATAGTATCATCAAATTCTGGTAATTGGAATTCTTCTTATGATACTTTAACTTCTATTAATAGTAATTATTCCAGTAATTCTAGTAATTGGGATAATGCTTATAATATTGTGTCTGGTGGTTCTGCATATTGGTCCGATACTAGTGTTTATAATACAGTCACTGCTAAATCTGCTGACTGGAATAGCATGTACAATTCCAAACCATTGTATGATGATGCTCTTACTGTATTAGATTCAACTTCTGGTGATTGGAATTATGTAAGAGACACATTTACTCCTATATCAAATATAGTTTCTGGTGGATCTGCTAATTGGAACAATACATATTCATTAGTATGTGCTTATTCTGCTGATTGGAATATTATTAGTACTACTGTCAGTGGATTATGTGCAAATTATTCTTCTAATTCAGCAAACTGGGATAATACATATGCATTAGTATCTACAAATTCTTCTTATTGGGATAATACAGATACTATTGGATTAGTTAATAATAATTATACAAATTGGAATACTAGTTATACTGTTTTATGTACAAATTCAGCTTCTTGGGAATTAAATAAAACAGATTTAACTAATTTAACAAATGATTATAATTTAAGTTCAGTTAATTGGAATTCTTATTATAATGTAGTTACTGCTGGATCTTCTGTTTGGGGTGATGCGACAGCAGTTTCTATTATCACAGCACAGTCTGGAAATTATGCTAATACTTACAGTTTAGTTTGTGCGAATTCCACTACATGGAATGGTGTATCTAGTGTTTATCAGAAATACGATGATACATATTCAGTTGTTTCGGCTTATTCAGGTGACTGGAATAACACATTTAATGTGGTTTCTTCGGGTTCTGCTGGATGGAACAATACTACATCAGTAATAACTTCAAATTCTGCTAAATGGTTAAATGGTGCTACAGATTTAAATTTCACCACAAATGATTTAATAGTATCAGGTAATGCTATATTTTATGGAAGTTTAACTGCTGAAGGTGCTACAACTCAATTGAACACTACTGTTGTTGCTACCAGTGCGTTTTATCTAAACAATACTGGTAATGTAGATGCGTTAGCAGTTACTAAATCAACAAGTATAGGCGCATTAGCAAATTTCTCTAATGCAAGCGATTCTGTATTGTATGTAGATCCAAACAATAAAGTTGGTATTAATACATCAACTCCTAATGAAGCATTAACAATTGTTGGTAATGTATCTGCAACTGGATTTGTTTATGGTCAAACACCTCCTGTTTATACAGTATTTCAAGGTAATTCTGGTAATTACGAAATAACTTCATCATATGTAAATTTAAGTTCAGTAACAATTAATCAATTGTTAACAACTTCTAAACCTTCTTATGATACTGCATATAGTTATGTAACTAGTGTATCTACAAATATAAATAATTTCTTTAATGTTAATAAACCAAATTATGACACTGCATACACCACTGTTAGTACTCAATCTGGAACAGTTAATCAATTATATACATTTTTAAGTGGAAATTCAGCTAAAGTTGGAACTGATACAATTTACAGATCTAAATCAGCTAACTATGAATCGGCATATACATGGGTGTCAGCAAATTCTGCTTCGACTTCTAATATTGCTCAAATCAATATTATATTCGATGGTTCTGGAGATGTTATTAATTCGGGATCTTATGTAATTGTACAAATACCAGTAAATATTGGTATATTAAATTGGGCTTTATATTCAGATACTACAACTTCAACTGCGTATATAGATGTATTATCTAGTAATTATGTAAATTATCCAAACTTTATTAAAATAAGCCCCGCATCTATTTCTGATGCGAATTATGTAAAAATTACATCAGGAGTTCAAAAAGCTCCTATTACTTTAGCAACTTCATTAACTGGATGGTTAAGTGCAGTATCTGCTGATTCTTTGTTGAAATTTAATTTAGTTTCAAATTCTAATGCTAAATTCTTAACATTGAGTCTAAAATGTGTAAAATTGTAATAATAATTTAAAAGTATAAACAAAAACTCCCATAGACTAAATCTATGGGAGTTTTTTAATTTTATTGTAATAAGATTAAAATCCAAATAAAACTGCGAAATGTCTAGGCGTACCTTTTATAGTAGAACCTGCTAAATAACCATCAGTAGATCCATTATACCAATAAACCTGAACTCCTATCGGGGAACTAGATTTTCCTTTAATTAATTCTCCAGAAGTACCTTCTATCCAATATTTTACTGTTGTATTTACATTTGTATTAGCCATATTATTATTTAGTTTAATTTGCCGTCCAAGTGTCTACACAAACATATCCTTGTGTTCCATTACAATCTACATAAAACTCTAATATACAATTATCGATTACAGGTACAGTTTCGTTTCCTATAATTTCTGTAAATATATCATATCCAAATGATGGATTAAATATACCAATCGCAGTATCATTATTGATCCCAGCAGCAGGATTTCCTCTCAACATTAGTCTTGGTAAATTACCATTATAATTAGATGATACCAATACATTCACTTTTACTGATGTACTTTCACCAGAATTTAATGCTACATATTTACTACCACTTTTTAGTTTCAAAGTCCTAGATGTAGGAGTTAATCGTTCTGATACTAAATCTGATGTAGAATTGTCATACAATAATGTATCTCTAAGTTTTACTCCCATAGGTAAATATGTAAAATGATTTCCAGATATTTTATTATAATTAGTAAATCCAAATCCTGCTGTTCTATAAATATTTGGTTGATATTTATTTAAATCTATAAAATTAATAGATCCTAAATAACAATTATTAAATAAATAGGAACCTTCAATCAAATTTCTAGTTGTATTTAATACAATCGGAATTGTTGCTGATATGGTAGAATTTTCTAAAGAAAATTTACAAAATATACAACTATCTAATGTAATTCCTATACTAGAATTTGATGATAATAAAGTATTTTTTATGATAAATGGACTATAATTATAGCCACTTAAAATATTCATTGGAATAGAACTCAAAATACTAGTTAATCCATCAAATGTAGTAGGACCATTCCCAATACTGGTTCTAACTCCACCACTAACATTATTATTAATTGTTAATGAGGATAAATTTCCTGTTATATTATAAGCTTCAAAACCATAACCAGAATTATTATTAGCAGTTAATCCATTTATGTTTAAGTATAAAGGAGTCAAATAATTTAAATTATTACCAGATACTACAAAGCCATCTAATCTATTATTATTTGCTATTATATTTTGGAAAGTTAATGCACTTAAATTAGTAGTAGTAGTAGTAGAATCTACATAAACTCCGTCTCTAGCTGAATTTATGGAACCTCCAACAATTGTTCCTGTATTTGTACCAGAAACCATAACACCTTGTAAACCACTATTATAATTTAAAGCTCCATAAGTTCCTGTTAAGGAATTATTAACTAATAAAGTTCCATAACTCAATGAACCAATTGTTGTGTTATTGGACATATTAATATTAGAACCAGAAACATTAGTTACTTGAAATCCAGTTTCATTAGAACTTAAAATATAATTATTTGAAAATACGACATTATTAACTGATAGTGAACTTAATAATAAATTAGATTTATTTACTGTGGAATTAGTTATATTTAAATTTTGAACGGATCTTCCTGTTAAAGGAATAATATTTCTGACATAAGATTGATTATCTGATAATATCGATATACCACTTAATGTGGTAGAACCGCTTAAATTATTTCCTATAACTAAACCGTTTTTGTTTAAGCTATTAATACCAAAATTGCTTAGCTGAGCATAATTTATGCTAGTCTTAGCTGCATCAATTGTTCTAATTGTTCCTCTATTTACAGAAGTTGATCCTTGAATAGTTACATTTCTGCTTAAATTATAAACATCAGGAATAAAGGAAAAAGAATCCGCAGATCCAGTATGGGTGCATAATGAACTTAATATAGTAGTAAAAATATTTGATCCAGTAAATGAAGATAACACTAATTCATCAAAACTTCTCCTTGAAGATAAATTGGGTTTAAATGATAAAATGTCTCCAACTTTCCAATCACTTGATATGTTATTAGTCGTTGTAAATGTTCTAGATCCTATATTGTGTGTGCTAATTAAACTAGTTGTAGTTAATTTTGAATAACCATAAACATTTAAATTACCACCATTATGTACATCAATTTGTGTGTTAGAGAGATTTATTACATGAGTAGTTGATAAAGGAATACTGGAAGAACTAGTACCTATATTTAAAGTACCATCAGAAGTAACTTGTAAACCAGCAGAACCATTTATATTTAATGTAACATTAGAAGTTAATGGAAAATTTAAAGTTCCTTGATTATGTATGTATAAATTTCTATATGATGAAGTGACTGCTGTTATTGTACGAGGTTCTACAGTTAATCCTTTCAAGGCACCTCCTATATGAATATCATCATTAATATTAGGATTTAAAGAATTAGTCACTAATACCATTTTGTTATAATTATTATTAGAAGAACTACATACTAATGCCAATGTATTACTAGATAATGTAGCTAAACTAATTCTTGCCGAAGAAAGATTTGCTAAACTATAAGGATTAGTTAATTTTAAAATTTGCCAGTTTTGTGGGTGTGTAGTTAATGAATTGTTAGATCCATCAAAACCAGTAAAAGAACTAATATTGTAAGTTTCGGATACAATACTAGAAGCAGATGATATTTTTAATGTTAATGTAGAAGTGGTAGGATTTGCTGCTCTAGCAGATAAATTTATAGCAACTGCACTTATACTCGATCCATTTCCAGTGAAAACAGGACTATAAGCATCCACAGTACTTAACCATATTCCAGTAGTGTTATTTAAAACTTCAGCAGTAGATAATGAATAACCATACACTGAAATATCTGTTAAATTACCATCTTGTAAAGAGAAAAAGTTTGCCATAATATTATATTAATAAAAATTCCAACTATCAATATTTATATACCCCGATCCAACATTACCAGAACAGTCTACATAAAGTTCAACTACACCAGTATCTAATGCGGTGGGTAAAGTATAATATAAATCTTCCCAACCACTAATCTGTGTAGATGTAGTTAATACGGAATCATAATAACCCAAAATAGCATTACCAACCAACATTAATCTAGGTGCAGAACCTGTATAACCAGTACTACGTTTTAATAAAACTGATACAGTTAATGATTCTCCTAAATTAATTGGTATTAATTTAGATGTACTACGAAGTTTTGTGATGGAAGACCAAGGAGTCAATCTTTCAGATACAGTATTAGGAGTATTAATCTCTACAGTATCTAGGGATATTGAACCAGCACCAATATATTTATAATGATTACCAGAAAGTCCATTTTCTCTCATTACAATAATACCTTCTTTATATCCATCAGTCTGGTATCCAGTAAGAGCTAGAGAACTTAAACCATAAGCATTACTATTGGAATTATGGAATATATAAGAACCTTCTAATTTAGGTCTTGTATAAGTTATATTTAATGGTTTATTAGCAGATAAGGTAGAATTTTCTAATCTAAATTCTTCTAATTTATTTACATTAATATTTAATGCTATACCAGTTAAAGATGAACTGGATAGTAAAGCATTTTTAATAGCAGTTTGTCCATAATTAAAAGCCGTCAAAATATTAAAACAATTTCCACTTAAAATACTAGTTAAACCATCAAATATAGTAGGACCGTTTCCAATACTAGTTCTAACTCCACCACTTATATTATTATTAAGTGTCGAAGAACTTATATTACCTGTTATATTATAAGCTTCTAATCCATACCCAGAATTATTATTAGCAGTCAATCCATTGATATTTAAAGTTACTGGAGTCAAATAATTTAAATTATTTCCAGAAACTGTAAATCCATCTATTGTATTATTATTTGTTATAATATTTTGAAAAGTTAATCCGCTTAGATTGTCAGCAGATGCATCTACATAAACTCCATCTCTAGCTGAGTTTATTGATCCTCCGATAATTGTTCCAGTATTAGTACCGGAAACCATCATTCCTTGTAAGGCTGAATTATAATTTAAAGCTCCATAAGTTCCTGTTAATGTGTTATTAAATAAATGAATTCCATGACCTAAAGCTCCAATAGTTCTATTATTACTCATATTAATAGAACCAGACACTGTATTAATTATAACTCCTCCTGTCAATACTGTAGATAATATAGAATTATCTTTAATTTCTAATGTAGAACCTGTTATAGATGTATTAGTTAACGAAAAATTAGTTCCAGATAAAATATTGTTATTAATTTTTGTATTGACTAAATTAAATAAATTGTTTGTTCCTCTTGTAAATACTGAAGGCGCTATCCCTCCAATATTTGACAAAGGAATTGCTAATGCACTATTATCTATAATAGTCCTTTCAAGTGGATTAGAAAATATTAAAAATTTAGTGGAAGATAAATTTGGTAAATTCCAAGTTGGAGAAAATGAATTATTATAAAGTCCTTCAAAAGATACTCTTAAAGTACTTATATATCCCAAAAAAGGCCAAGCAATATCTGAGGCAAGTCCTATAATAGGTTTTCCAGTTGCATAATTTTTCGAATCCGTATATGTGGGGCCAGATTGCACGCCATTTATGAATAATTTTGTAGAACCACTGATTTTAGAAACTGCTACATGAGTCCAAGTACTTAATGGCACGGCTACTGTACTAGTAATTAAGTCAGTAGGATTCTCAGCTCTATAACGAACTAGTCCACTATTATCTATATAAATGGTTGGTCTTACTGTTGATACTCCAGTATCATTTAAATCTAAAACATAAGTTAAAGCAGCTCTAGAAGTTGGATATATCCATGCTTCGGCTGTGAAATCTCCAGTTCCTAAAGTTCCAATACTACTTATACCTCGCAAATAAGTGCTTGCGCTAGTAAATAATCTAGCAGCAACTCTACTAGTATTGAACAATTTTGCAGTATTATTATATATTACAGATCCTGATAAATTAAAGTTTCCAGATAAATTATGATATATTTCCAATCCAGTATCATATGCTAAACTATTATAACCTAAATTTGTTAAAGTGGCATAATTTATATTAGTATTAGATGCTCCTATTGTTCTAATGACTCCTCTATTTGTGGAACTCAATCCTTGGATAATGACATTTCTACTTAAATTATAAATATCAGGAATAAATGCAAAAGAATCCGCAGATCCAGTATGGGTGCATAATGAACTTGATGTAGTAGTAAAAACATTAGGAGCTAAAAATGAACTTAATATTAAATTGTCAAAACTAGTTCTAGCTGATAAATTCGGTTTAAATGCTATAATATCTCCAACTCTCCAATCACTTGATACATTATTTGTAGTAGTAAATATTCTAGATCCAATTGGATGTGTGCTAACTAAATTAGTTGTTGTCAATTCAGGATAACCATAAACATTAAAAGTCCCGCCATTGTGTACGTCAATTTGTGTATTAGACAGTATAATTGTATGAGTAGTGCTTAATGGGACTACTGAAGAACTAGTGCCAACATTCAAAGTACCATTAGATGTAATTTGTAAACCAGCAGATCCATTTATAGATAATGTTACATTTGGTGATGATGGAAATGTTAGAATACCCCCATTATGAATGTATAAATTTCTATATGATGAAGTTGCAGCAGTAACTACATATTGATTTATAGATGATCCTTCTAATGATGATCCTATATGAATATTATCATTAATATTAGGAATTAAAGAATTAGATACCAAAACCATTTTATGGTAATTATTATTGGTAGAACTACACATTAATGCTAATGTATTAGTAGATGATGTAGCTAAACTAATTCTTGCTGGAGCAAGATTTGCTAAACTATAAGGACTAGTTAATTTTAATAATTGCCAGTTTTGTGAATATGGTGATATAAAATTATTAGATCCATCAAAACTCGTAAAAGAACTAACTGCATAATTTTCTGTTATAGTACTGGAAGCAGATGATATTTTTAATGTTAATGTAGAATTGCCGGGATTAGCTGTTCTAGCTGATAAATTAACAGCAATAGCACTTATATTAGATCCATTTCCGGTAAAAATAGGACTGTAAGCATCTGTAGTGCCTAACCATACCCCAGTGGATAAAGATAAAACTTCGGCAGTAGATAAAGACAATGCATATGTCGAAGAAGCACTCAAACTACCATTTTGTAAAGAAAAAAATGTTGCCATAATGTTAATTAATATTTAAAATTTCTTCTACTACAGGAGTTTCTTCTACTACAGGAGTTTCTTCTACTACAGGAGTTTCTTCTACTACAGGAGTAGGTTTATTATATGATTGTATAACATTATTTGCTATTTGATTTAAAGTTTCTTCTTTATATTCATCTTCATTTAATACAATAGGAATATTAATTTCAGGTAAATTATTATCAGAATCACTAATTCTTAATATTAAATGTACCATACCAAATTGTTTTAAGCTTTCAGTATATTCATAGGTATACGGCATGATAATATTTATGTAAATGCATACAAATTTATAAGTCAAAAAAACTTGACAAATAATTTTAAATTAGTTATAATTATTTTAAATTTCACTAAATAGTGATGTTTATGAATAAAAAACAATGTTTAGCGTATTTAAATAAAGTTATACAATTTTTACCAGAATTAGATTGTTTTGAAGATATATGCGAAGAATTAGATATAGAAGAAGATGAATTAGAATTGATCTTATCTTCTAAGATTACTAATATAACTAATGAAGATTTAGAATGAAAAATGAATTAATTAATTCTTACATGGAATGTGCAGAAGTATTTTCTAAATTATCTTCTGCTAAAAGACTAAAAGTAGGTTCTATAATAGTTAAAGACAATAGAATTATATCAATTGGCTATAATGGAACCCCAGCAGGATGGGAAAGTAATGTTTGTGAAGATGAAAATAATAAAACTTTACCAGAAGTCATCCATGCAGAAATGAATTGTATTAATAAATTAGCTAAAAGCACAGAATCTGGAGAAAATTCAACTATGTTTATTACACATTCACCTTGCATGGAATGTTCTAAATCTATCTATGGCGCTGGTATTAAATCTGTTTATTATAAACACGATTACAGAGATTTCTCTGGAATACATTTTCTTCAAAAATGTAAGATAAATGTATATAAAATTTAAATTTTTACTATAAATGTTTTTTTATCATAAAAGTTTTTTATGATAAACTCGTAAATTTTACAGATATGTATTTTTACCTTGACAAGAGTATAGTGCCTAGTATATACTAGATATAGTTATATGAATGTTATAACACCATTAATTCAATTCCAGCAACAGTTAAGAATTTTTCATTGGCAAACAGATTCTTATGCTCAACATAAAGCATTTGGAAAAGCTTATGAAGCATTAGATGAATTGATTGACAGTTTTTTGGAAAAATTTATGGGTACTTTTGGAAGAAGTAAACCTACCACAACATTTGTGTTAGAATTGAAACCATTATCACAAAATAATGTTGATATATCAATTCAACTTTTTATAGATTATTTAAAAAGAATGAATACTGAAATTTCGGATAATTCGGATTTATTAAATATTCGCGATGAAATCTTAGGAGAAGTACATCAACTAAAATATCTTTTATCTTTAAAATAATGAGTAACAAAAATAAACAAAAACCACAGTTCAAACCATCAACTCTTACTACAGTAATTTCTGGAGTAGAATCTACTGTTCCTGCTAATTTCCATTTGGAAATAGATGCAGATGATTCTTCTAATACAGAATCCACTATTAGTAATCCCCTTGTTGAGGATACTTCTCAGGCACAAGTATCACCATCATCTTCGGCTAATCTTAGGTACGCTTATAAAGTTGTTGTAACTAGGAACAATCTTGATGTTTTCCAGTTGACAGTAACTGAACATCTGAATGATGGTTGGGAGTTGTCTGGCGGTGTATCATGTACCATGTATTCAGACAGTTATTCTGCTTCAACTATTTGGTCTCAAGCACTTTACAAAAATCTTTCTAAGTAATTGACGCAGTATGGGTGTACTCAATACAGTGAAAAATGGAAAAGGTTCAAAGCCTAGACCTATATCAAACACTAAAAACTACCTAGAAAACTGGGACGCAATTTTTTCTAAAAAATCTCTTGAAAAAGAAAAAGAAGTATGCGATAATCCTAAAAATGAAGAAGAAAACAGTACATCATCTGAGAAAAACCGGCTGGAAAGTCAAAGTAGGACATAAACGTCTTATCTATAAGTTCTGTCCAAAAACAGGAATTAAACAAACAAAGCTTTCTTTATTTAAACAAATGGAAGAGTTGTATCCTGATTATTACCTTAGTCCCAAAGGAGGAATTACCGAGGTATGTGTAACTTCACCTTCTGGTGAAACTCACACAGGCTTCGCTGTCTGTAGCGAAGAAGATTATTACAATTGTGCAATTGGACTAGATATTGCTATCGGCAGAGTTTTGGGGTTTTTTGATTATGATGTATAAAAAGAAAAAATACGTTTATAATTTCTTCTTGACTGAAGAAGAAAAACAATTAATTTTCACCTTAAAACATTTACACAGACTTAATAATAGACTAGGTAGCTCAAGCGAGAACTATTCTCTATTTATCGATGATATGACTTCTTATTATAAGAACATTTTATCATCTTATGCAGATCATGATTTTTATGCAGAAACAAACAAAAACCAATAGGAATCGCACTGCCCCGATTGAAGAGGCACAAACAACAAAGACTCGTACCCCTTCTAGGGCAAGGAATACTCGTTCCTCGACAAATAGGGCAGAACAAACAAGTAATTGTTCTTGGTTGAAGTCTAATACTTCTAGGCCGAAGACATTAGTTGTGCAGATGCAACGTACTGCTGCTGGCTACACCATTAAGGAAGCCACTGTATTGAGTCCTGTCAACCAACATGCATCACGACAGATTCCTGTCAATGTGCGTGCAGTAACCGAAGACATCAACCGTAGAGGAATTATCGTCTAATTACTAATCGGTAGATTGTAAAAGCTGGCACAAAACCCCACCTTAAAGGGTGGGGTTTTGTTTTTGTACTATTTGCTGTTGATTTAAGTTTTTAAATTCTTTATTTGAATGTCTTATGTCTTTAGTGTCACCTATGGACCGAAGTCCATAAATTGCTAATAAATGGATTATTGCAGCTACCCAAAATCCAATTCTTAATCCTCCTACTTTTTTATTCATTTTTATTAAAGGATCACCAATAATCATATAGGCAAATCGTTTAAGCACATCTTTGTTTAATCTGCCTAATGCTTTTAACAATTCAAAAATTTCTTGTTCCAAAGATTTTATTTTTTTAGTATTAATAGGGTTGCCATCTAAATCTTTGGTCATTATTTCTTTTTTTAATTGATTGAATTTTTCAATAATAGAAGATCCTATTCCTTCTTCCAGAAGGTAAAATTCTTTAAATGAAGAAAAATTTTCATTGATTTTTAACATTAAATTATTTATTATAATTTAAGTGGAAATTAGATTAAATATGATTAAATCCTTTTATGCTTAAAAAAATCAAAAATCGCATATCTTCATTGATTAGTTCTAATGCTTTGACTGATAAAGATAATAAAAAAGAATTAAAGCATGACGAATCTATAAATAATGTAGATTTAGAAATAACCATAGATTGGGAAGATATTAATAATGGATTGCCTAGTTCTTCTACGAATTCCATTATATCTCTTTCTTTTAAGAAATGTGGATTGATAGGATCAGCTACTCCATGTAAAATGGTTTTGGAAAATGGAGAAATATACATACCAGAACAATTGTCTGACCACTGGGAAGCATTTATTGGATCTCCTAAAATAAAGCCTAAAACGATAAAGTATATAAACGTCACAAATTTATAATAGTTAATTAGTTATAAATAATATATGTGAGCAAAAAACAAAATAAGGAGACAAATAATTTTTGGAAAAAAATTGTAAGTAATTTAACTTCAGAAGAAAAAACAAAGATAGTTAAATTTTATGCTCCTACGGAAAAATGTAGATTTTGTTTAATAAAAACTGCTAAATGGGTCAATAACTTATTGAAGGAATATGCATGTGATGAATGTATACCTAGAGGGTGTTCTTGCAGATTGAAAAAAATAACAGATCGTACTGGACTACATATAGAAGATTATGATTATGTTTTAGATAAACATGGTAGAGAAAAGCCGTGTGAAGATTGGAAAAGAATTTAGTTGACACTGTTTTTTTCTGTGTTATAGTTCTGTCCATGTATAAAAAATATGTGGAAATCACCAGAGCATTGATGGCAGAGCATTTTACTGCCAAGACTTTCCATACCACATTTATTGTTAAGAAGAACCGTTTACAGAAAATCGGAATCAATAATGGTAAGACTCACCCAGAAAATCTTAAATATAAATATTTTGGTAAAGATGGAACAGATATACGCAGTTTTGTAGGAGTTCATTCTGAACTTTCTGCGATATTGAAATATGGAAAAGAAGATTGTAGTGACTGCACATTTATTAATATTAGAATAGATAAAAATGGTAACTTGACCATGTCTAAACCATGTATTGGTTGTCAAGATTTGCTGAATCAAATTGGTTACAAGAAGTTGTATTATTCCAATGAAAAAGGAGATTTTGTACTATGGGACGGAAGATAATTGATTTCTTTTTTAGTAAAAATGGTATATTCACTGGTATTTGGTTGACGACAGTAATATTGTTTACTACATTTATATACTTTCAGGGTGAAGATTATAGAAGTGTAGCTAGAAGACCAGCACTATCAGTTAAAGAATCGGTTGGTGTTCTTCCAGATGGAAGAAAAATGGAAAGATATATTATTCCATACCAAGGAAGATTTCATTATGTTTATGTGGTAGGAGATGTGGTTAGCGTTAATAGAAAATCAATTAATGGAAAAACGACTAATATTGAAACCGAAGTCTTCTACACTAAAAGCAAAGAAAATATTAAAAAATAACACTTGATATAGAGCAAAAAACTTGATACTATACATCTACATATGAAAATACAATTAGCAATTGCATTGTTAGCTTCTTCTAGTCTTGTAGCTGTGGAACCTAGGGTTATTATTCCTACATTAAATCTTGAAGAACAAGTTCAGTTATCTGACACAAATGGAGTGATGAATGTTCTTAATATTCTTAAATTAAAACCTACAGATAACATTAAATTTTATTTGTCTGATGGAACAGAATTGGTTGGCCTTGTTAAGGAAACCCAACTATTTAATAAAGAAATGTTTAAAGTTTTTGGTGATATTCAAAACAAACCAAATACAGGATTTGGATTTGTCTTGGTAAAAGCAGGTTCTTTGACAGAAGAGCCGATTTTTGCTGGTGCAGTAGTTTTTAGAGACACAGACGAAACATATGGTGTTCAATATAGTGAAGAAGCCAAAGGCTTTATGTTGATCAAGACCAAAAATGGCAAGTCAAACGCAAAAATTGCAGGAAAAAATTCCAAAAATCCTTTGACAGACAAAAAGAGTGTGTTATAGTCCTTACATCAGCAGTTAACAAACCAAACCAAACCTAACATAAAATGAGCACAGAAAACATCCGTACAGTAACTCCACAATCCGCAATCGCAGCAATCAAGACTGCATTGAAGGTTCGTCGTCCAGTAATGATCCACGGTGCGCCGGGGATCGGCAAGTCTGATATTATCCATCAGATTGGCAAGGACTTGAATCGTCCAGTCATTGACATTCGATTGGCATTGTATGATCCATCTGACATCAAGGGATTTCCCTATTTCGATCCCAAGTCCCAGACCATGAAGTGGGCCGCTTCTTCTGAGTTGCCTAAAGACGAATTCAGCAATGCAATCGTATTCTACGATGAATTGGTGAGTGCTGCCCCTGCTGTTCAAGCAGCAGCATACCAGTTGATCTTGAATCGTCGTGTTGGTGAATATCATTTGCCTGAAGGAGCAGACCAGATTGCTGCTGGTAACAGGGCATCAGACCGTGGTGTAGTTTACAAGATGCCAGCACCGTTGGCTAATCGTTTCATTCACTTGGAATTGAAGGTAGATGTTGACCAGTGGATTGACTGGGCCTTGGCTAAGGGCTTGCACAAGGATGTTGTGGGTTACATTTCCCACATGAAACAAGATTTGTTTACGTTTGATCCGAAGAATTCTGGTCATGCGTTTGCAACTCCAAGAACATGGGAATTCGTTTCTCAAATTTTGACAATGGAAGATGAGATCGGAGAAGAAACTGCATTGGATTTGATCTCTGGAACTATTGGTGATGGTTTGGCGGTTAAGCATTCTGCATTCCGTAAACATGCTGCTAAATTGCCCAAGGCAATGGATGTTTTGGAAGGCAAGGTAGACAAGTTGGAAACGAAAGAAGTGGGCGCATTGTATTCGTTGGTCATCTCGTTGGCATACGAGTTGCGTGAGTGTTATGAAAAGAAGCATCCGAACTTCTGGAAATTCATGGATACCGCATTCGACTTCCAGATGAAGAACATGCAGGTTGAATTGAACATCATGTCTGCCAAGACTTTGTTGAAGAATTTCAAAGTGCCAATTGAACCAGACAAGATGAAGAACTTTGATAAGTTTTACGAGAAGTTTGGGAAGTACATCTTCGCAACCGTTTCGTAAGTGTTAGGTATGGTTGAGCCCCCATCTATCTAATGATAGGTGGGGGCTTTTTATAAATTATGAATACTAAAAGAGAACAAATTGATGAATGGGTTTCTGTGGTTTTCCCAGAACAAGAAATATTGCTTGCTGATGGCTTTGAAGATGCATTTTTGGGAGTAGCATTCCAATTTAACAAGCCTATTGCAATTTTTGATTATGATAAGTGCATAGAAATCTTGCAAAAAGATGGAATGTCACTATCAGACGCAAATGAATATTTTGATTACAATGTAGCAGGATCATACGTAGGGGAAAATACTCCAGCATTTTTATTCAAATACAAAAATTATGAAATTAGCGGAAATTCAAACAATTAATGAAATTTTACCAATTGAAGGAGCAGATAGAATTGAACTTGCTAGAGTTCAAGGATGGAATTCTGTGGTTAAAAAAGGGCAATTTGCTGTGGGTGATAGGATCGTGTTCATTCCTATTGACACTGTTATTCAGCCTGCAAGTTGGAATAGCTTTTTACAGCATAAAAACGATCCTACAACTCCTATTAGGGTAAAGATTGTAAAGTTGCGTGGAGTATATTCTTCTGGCTTAATTTTTCCTTTGACTATTTTGCCTGACCCATTCTTTGAACATGATATTGGTGTGGATGTAGCTGATTTGATTGGAGTTACCAAATACGAAAAACCAATCCCTGCTCACCTTTCTGGACAGGTAAAAGGTGATTTCCCATCACATCTTGTGTCTAAGACTGATGAAGATAATTTAAAATCTAATATTGAGGTTTTAGAAGAACTTAAAGAAGCAGATGAGGTAGAAGCTAGCATTAAGATTGATGGAACTTCTGCTACTTATATTAAAGAGCTTGATGGTACATTTCGAGTATGTTCTCGTAATTTAGAACTCAAAGATACTGAGTCTAATGTTCATTGGCAAATGGCTAGAAAATACAACATCCAAGAAAATCTTAAAGCTGGATATTGTATTCAAGGAGAAATCTCAGGACCAGCAATTCAAGGTAATCCAGATGGTAGTACAGCAGTCAACCTGTGTGTATTTAATGTGTTTGATTTGAGTACTCGCAGACCGATAGCTAGAGGTCATGATTGGGATACGATTTGTCCTAGTGTAAAAAAAGTATTTGTATGCAGAAAATGGACTAAAGAAGAATTTGCAAAAATGGATATAGATTCTTTGCAAGCATATGTAAATGAATTGAAGTATGCTACGAATAAATCTCCTGTCGAAGGTTTGGTGTTTAGAGGTATCAAAGACGGCAAATTAATGTATAGCCAAAAGCTTCAGAAGATGCTTAGTGTAAAAATTATTAACCAGAATTATAAGGATTAGTATGCCTTTGGACAAGGCAATCGAACATGGAAAAGAAAAACGCAAGCCATACTATCGTAGTGGTAAGTTTGACCCTACTTGCCGTCCTAACGGGAGTTGCTCTTACTGCGAAAATAATAGAAAACACAAACACAAAAAGAAAGAATTCTCTTGCAAAGAGGAAATAAAAGAGTATAGTAGTGAGGAAGAAACAAATTAAGTATGTCAACCACTGTCACCAAAAAAACAACTCGCAAGAAGAAAGAAGTCAAAGGTCAAGTAGCTGGTGTAATTTACGAACATCAGCGAGGAGGTATTGTCATTCCGGCTAATCGACCTGCTGACAAAGAATCCGAATACATTGAAGTTGACGATATTGTTACTGGAAAAACTGTTGTCATTAATTTGCCTTCAGGAACAGACGCATCAACAAAACCTAAGAAACGCAAGCACAAGCGTAAAGTTGAGATCGATCCTAAGAACTTGCCAAGTCAGCAGCAGATCGAAGAGAAATTGACTACTGCTCGTATTGGTTTGTTGATTCGTCAACCATTTTTCGGAAGCATGGCAACATGCTTGAAGTTGGTTCGTGATGATGAAAACATTGATACTGCTGCTACTGATGGTCGTAATTTTTATTACAACTTGGCTTTCATTCATAGCCTGACAGTTAAGCAGACTGAATTCTTGTTTGGGCACGAAGTGTTACATAATGTGTTCGAGCATTTGTTGCGTAAAGACAATAGGAATATTCGTTTGTGGAATATTGCTTGTGATTATGTAGTCAATCAAATTTTGGTTGATTCTAAAATTGGTGACAAGATCGACAACTTGTTGTTGGACGACAAATACAAGGGAATGTATGCAGAGGAGGTATACGATTTGTTGTTCAAAAATATGTCCAAGATGGACATCGATTCATTGGCTGACAAATTGTTGGACGAACATATGGATACCTTGGAAGAACAAGGTAAAGGGTTGTCTGAAACAGAGAAGACCCAGATTCGAAATGAAATCAGAGAATCTTTATTGAATTCTGTCCAAGCAGCAGCAGGGGATTTGCCTGCTGGTGTAGATCGGTTTGTTAAAGAGTTGACTCAGCCTAAGTTGAACTGGAAGGAGTTGTTGAGACAAGATATTCAGTCTGTTATTAAAACTGATTATTCGTTTTATCGTCCTTCTAAGAAAGGGCAAAATGATGGTTATGTATTGCCCGGTATGATTAAAGAAAATGCATTAGATGTTTGCATTGCGATTGATACATCTGGTAGTATTTCTGATGAAGATTTGAATATCTTTTTGACTGAAGTGAGTGGTATTATGAGTCAGTATTCAGACTATGTTATTCGTATCTGGTGCTTTGATACTGAAGTCCACAATGATGTAGTATATCGTTCTGATGAAGGTGCAGACATTACTGATTACAAAGCTAAAGGCGGAGGAGGCACTTTGTTTGAATGCAATTACACCTACATGAAAGAGAATGAAATCAGACCTAAAATCTTTATCATGTTCACTGATATGTGTCCAAACAGTGGATGGGGTGATGCTCACTATTGTGAGAATGTAATCTTTGTAGGTTACAAGAGTGGTGGGAAAGTAGCTCCTTTTGGGACAACCATTACTATGGACTAATTATGAATTGGAACGACATACAATTATTCAGACGAGTAGAAGATCGTCTGAAGATCTTGGGATACCAAATGATGCCGTCTAAATATGGAATTGGTGAAATTGGTGTACAACCATTAGATGATAAGAATCCTCTATATTCCAGAGATGCAGAGGTTTATTGTGGTTCAGTAGAGCAGATTGCTTGTTGGATTCGAGGCTTAGAGCATCAAGATGGCTATTTAAAGATGTTGAAGGCAACATCAGAAGAACGCATCAAATCCTTGGAGCAGAAGTATATTAAAAAGCTGGAGCATCAAGCCATGCTTGATCAAATTCGTGATCCAGATAAAAAAATAGATAAACATGCACATGATTTAATCAAATCTCGTAGTAAATAGTTTTCCATGCAAAACACAACCATAACCGAACCAGTAAAACAAACCGCTAGCTATATTCAAATTACTCCAGTGATGGAAGCAATTAGATCAGCTAACGACAAGCGACCAAAGAGCAGCTTTCCTTCAGAAACTGAAGGAACAGTACAAGAAAATGCAAAGAACATCCCCCCCGTTACATTGTATAATGCTCATGGTATTGTAAGGAAAGAAAACCCCAATAGTTTGATTGGGTATGCTTAATCAGTTATTTTAACTCCATTAGCATTAAAAGGTGGCTGGGTTAATTCCCAGTCACCTTTTTTAATTCTATCTAACATGAAATCCATTCTATATACAGTTTTGTTTAAAATCTTCCTAGAATGGTTCGCTAACCAATTGCGTCTAGAGACGCAATAAGACTCAATCCAGACCTTTTCGCTTCCTCCGTTGATAGGAGGACGTTCTGCGAACATGTTACGTAGTAGAGATAGTATTGATCCTGATTGTAAATATGAATCACATACTACCAATTTAGATAGATTGGTAGTAAACCCGTTTTTATCACAAAAAGCATATGCAGGCTTTATGTACATATCTTCGTATGCATTTTCTTGGACTTCTTGCATTACTGGATCAGAAGCTGATTCTTTTAATAAGTTTATAAATTCAGAATTATTAACCAATGATTTAACACCTATATCGGGTACATAAGCGGATAGTTGTTTTGCATATTTACCGTTCTTGAAACAATAATCCTTAATCATTTTTTTAAGATTTCCGTATTCAGTTACTCCAAAGGAAACGGTGATTTGTTTTTTGTTGTTTGGACCATCTTCGAATAGATAGATTTTGTCGTATTTTATTTTTGTTGACGATTGTTCAAATGCTAGTAATATTTTTTTGATAAGAGCTTTTCTGTCCATAACAATATTTAGCCGTTGACAGAGAACAAAAGACCTGCTAGTCTAAAAACATGAAAAAGGTACTAATTATAGCAACTGTTGTCATCTCTGGCTGTGTTTATTCACCTAAAGATGATCATTCAACCCATTACCATAGTCCATCAACATCAAAACAGAAGACTGATGATGACTATATCCAACAATATGTTCAAAAAAATGATGCACCGTTTTATGATAACGGTATGAGTTTAGACAGAACATTGAGAACAAATTGTACTCCAATTCCGCATCCGGTAAATAGATCAATCTATTTCATTGAAAGGTAATTATTAATTTATTATCACAACTTTGATAGTTTCGATTGGTGGAGAACTAAAACTTATTAAAGTTTGATTTGTATTGATATTTTTTACACTAGCTAACACTAATTCGTCTTGGGAATCATATACGCTAATAACTAAATCTTTAGTATTAAAATCGTGATCTAATACATAATCTGTATCAGTATCATTTCCTATATTAAAGACTTTTTTGTTGTCTAATGTAGCGTATAAATTACCTAAAACAGATAGATTTGCTGTAATAGTTAGATCCCCGTCAATAGTTCCTCCTTTAGAATAATCAACGGCACTATTACTAGTTCCTCCCCCGCCACTGGTTTCTAGTATTTTAGCTAAATATTGTTTCGAATATTTTTCGTTAATTTCATGAACTTCTTTTTTAGTTTGTTCTGAATAGTGAGCGAATAATTTTTTGAATCTCGGATCATCTTTTTTAGTTTCAAAGATGGAGAAAAATTCGTCTTCAAATGATTTAGGTTTATTAGTTTCTATATAACTAGCAGTAGACTCTTTATTTTTTGGAAGAATATTTTCAGATTCATCATTCTTTTTTAAGACATCCAAATACGAGGAAATTGTAGAATTGGTCGAAGTTTCTTTTTTTGGTAGTAATTCATTAATTTGTTTTACAACCTTTTCTGGATTAGGTGTAGGTATTTCTTGTTTTACTACTTCTTTTTTAATTATATTAGAATTATTAATTTGTTCAGGATATTTTTTGATTTTATCATCATTAACATTCAAACTTTTAAGTTTGACAATAGTATTAGAATTCTCTAATATAGCATATTTAATTTGATTATATATTATGATTGGCTTGTCTTTCCAATACCCTATTATCTCAGATGAGAAGTTATCATGTTCTGATATTACATGATACTTAGTATCTTCTAATATACACGATTCATAAGAAATAATACTTTCATCTGGACTAGAAATATTTAAATTAGATTTAACTAATACCAAAGCATTAGCTAAATGTTTTTCTAAAATTTTATCCATTACTTTATTTATTCTTATGACAGAAACAAAAAAGCCCTCTTTTCGAGGGCTTTTTTAAAACCTAATCAAATTTAAAATTATTTAGATTCTCCTTGAACGGGAGGAGGAGTCATTAATGCAACAACAATTTGTTCTCCATGTAATTTCTTTAAAATTGCTTTAGAAGCTACAGACCAAATAACGCCTGCTATTACAACAATTGCTCCAACAACTTCATCAAACATGGCAGATGTCATAATTCCTTTTGCGACCAAAGAACCACCAACACTAGTTAAACCATGTCTAATTAGAGATGAAATATATTCGTTCATACTTAATTATTTAGTGAATTTTGGTTATTTTTGTTGACAACACACATAAAATGCTTTACCTTACAAGTTATGTCACTGGATTTATTTTTCGAAGAACTTAACATAAACGAACCCAAAAGTAATAATTTTCACAACATGAATACACAATTGTTTAAAGATCACCTAGAAAAAGAAATCAAGTACATTAATCCTTCTTTAATCAAAGATATTGATTTTTTAGATAGAATGGACCATATTTATGATTTGGGGTGGTACATCTTTAATAAATTTAATAAGTTGATTCCTTCTGAATTTCATTTAGATAAAAAGTACAATACAAAAATCATTGATTTTTTGAAGGAAAACGGCAGTCTAGTTCACAGAAGAATTCAAGAAAACGGTACTGAATCCGAGTATTGTGAAGTGGCTTACATATTTTCTTATAAGAAGATGATTGTAGGCACTATTTATTTTGTTAATTCTAAAGAAAACATAGAATATACCAGAGGATTGCATATTTTCCATTCTATGGAAGAAGCAATTAATATTGACGAATTCGATAAATTTGAAATTATAAAGAAAGAAAGTCCTAAGATTGGTATTATTAAACAATCCAAATTTGGTCCTCAAGTTTCATGGAAAGATCATGAAACTGAAAACGAGTTTAGTTTTGATAATTATAATGATGATTTCGTAGATTTCTTCGATAATATTAAAAATAAACTTGAGCAACATAAAACAGGGTTGTATTTGTGTTATGGTGAAGCAGGTACAGGAAAATCATCTGCATTAAGGCACCTGATTACTCAGGTGGACCGTCCATTTGTGTTTATTCCTCCACAGATGATCAATTATCTATCTAATCCAGAATTTGTAGACTTGGTCTTAAATTCTTTGAGAGGATCTGTATTAATTATTGAAGATGCAGAGAAAGCGTTGATGAAGAGAGAATCTGATGACGGGTTTCATAATTCAGAATTGGTTTCTTCTCTATTAAACTTAACTGATGGACTTTATGCTGATTTGGCGAAAACTAGTATCATTGCTACATATAATTGTGACAGAAATCTTATTGATCCTGCTTTACTTCGCAAAGGACGAATGAAAGCTGAATATAAATTCAATAGACTTTCTATTGAAAAATCTCAAGATTTGATGAATAAATTGGGTCATGAGGTAGATGTGGAAGATCCAATGACATTAGCTGATATCTTTAATTATGAATCTCAGTATTCAAATGATGAAAGAGAGGAAAGAAAAACTAAACGAGTAGTGGGATTTGGAGGATAATTATTGATATAACATGATATCATCCATGTTTTTATGTTAAATATAAATATGGATTCGCCACAAATAGCATTACAACAATATGGTATAGATATTGGATTATTGATTAGTGGTTTATTTGGTTCAATTTTATTGACTTCGAAAGGTTCTGCCATGAATTTAGGTAGAACCTTTTCTAGTTTAATAGGAGGAGCAGCTAGTGCAAACTACATAACCCCTGTAATAATAAGCATTACCAAATTAGAAAATGTTCATTTTCAATATAGTGCCGCCTTTCTGCTTGGTTATCTTGGTTTAAGAGGAATAGATTACTTTAGTTCTAAAATATTATCAGATCATTTTGAAGAAGAAAGACAATATAAAAACCCAATTACTCGAACTAAAAGAGTAAAATCAAATAGGTATAAATAATAGTAATGAACTACTATACTATTATTAATGCAATTGCTAATTGTACTACTGCATTTTCAGCAATAGGATTATTAATACACATATTTGGTGATCCTGATAATTCT
>Ga0181343_1000216_pt1 | contig 27512 bp, 16 predicted proteins | sample Su13VDMLBSD_FD_130110 | JGI IMG/M metagenome (GOLD analysis project Ga0181343, IMG submission 130110) | Freshwater viral communities from Lake Michigan, USA - Su13.VD.MLB.S.D | ecosystem: Environmental > Aquatic > Freshwater > Lake | place: USA: Michigan | collected 2013-07-15
TCCCGAATCGTCAAACCAAATAAAGATTTCAGTATTTTCATCTATTTGAATTGGTGGAACCTCCTCAACTGCCGCATTAAATGAACAATCAGGTGTTGGTGTTGGTGTAGGGGTATCAGTAGCCGTTGGTGTAGGTGTACTTGTCTCCGTTGGTGTTGGTGTAGCAGTCTCGGTAGGTGTTGGCGTAGGTGTAGGTGTTGCTGTTGGGGTCGGTGTAACCAATGCTATATCAATATTAAACGTACACGTTGGTGTAGGTGTAGATGTCGGGGTAGGCGTTATTGTAGGTGTAGCTGTCGGCGTTGGTGTAACCAATGCTATATCAATATCAAATGTACATGTCGGTGTTGGTGTTCCCGTTGGTGTAGGTGTTGGGATGATTATATCCACATCTATATCAAATGTACATGTTGGGGTTGGTGTAGGTGTCGGAGTGCTTGTCTCAGTCGGTGTAGGTGTGGCAGTTGGTGTAGCAGTACCTGTAGGTGTTGGGGTAGGTATAATCACATCAACATCCACATCAAATGTACAAGTTGGGGTTGGTGTACCCGTCGGGGTTGGGGTTGGTAATATAACATCTATGTCAAATGTACATGTTGGTGTTGCGGTCGGTGTTGGCGTTGGTGTAATTGTTGGGGTAGGTGTTGCTATTGGAATAATATCTAAATTACAAACAGTACCTTCTAATTCATTTAAAAAATTAAAATCGTATGTACCAAAATAATAATCAGTTGTCCAATAATAAGGTATTAATACGTTAGTAGCCACATTGATCGATGTTCCACCACTATATGGGTGAAAAACGATATCGGCATAATATCCGTTGTATGAACCTGAACTACTATATAACCTTATTGTTGTCATTTATTGTTTTTCTTTATTTTTAATATAATTGTACAATTCCTCTATATGTAAATGTTCCGCTATCTGTTACTTTAAATTGTGCGTAACTTCCACTAAATCCTACAGTGAACACTGGGTTAGGAGCCCCCGCAGTAGATTCAAGTTTTGAGTCGCCGCCAATTTTCGCATCAATTCCACCACCACCCTGTGCTACAATGTAATTACTATAAACAGTAACTTTTCCATTACTATCTTGATGTGCACTAAATGCATATGTTCCACCATGGTAAGACGATGTTAAGAATTGATGTAGTACATAGTTAGACGGATTTGTTACAGTATGTGAAAAATATGTTTGTGCTGTTCCATCCATAATAAGAGAACCAGTTACAATCAATGAACCTGTGATATTCACTGAACCTGTTATTGTTTGTCCTGATGTGAATACATTTGAACCTGTGATAGCAAATGAACCACTATCTAAATCAGTTAATATTCTGTGCGAATTGATAAAACCAACACCACCACTACCTGTTAGATATAATGAACCTGTAATTGTTTGATTTCCAATAAAGTTATTTGATCCGGTTGTTGCCAATGATGCGGTATATGAATTTCCACCTATTTTGAAATCACCCCCTGTTGGAATGTTTATACCCGTTGTATCTATTGTTGCAGATGTTTGTATTGTTGTGCTCCCTATTGGTGTTGTTTGTAAAGTTATTTTAGTCCCCGCTGTGGTTGATGTAAAATCTTGCGCCGCTTCTAAATTTACCCTTACGATACTACCAATAAAACTATTTGAATTAGTCCAACCTTGTGATGTTAATCTTAATAAAGTATCTCCTGATTTTGTTTGAGTTGGTGTATCAACTGTACCTCTAGCACTTCTTGCGGCAATTAATCCATATGTACCTATTCCGTATGAATCAAGACTAATACGAGCCGGTTGATTATCTTGTGCCGTCAATTGAATTAACGAACCACTGAAGTTTCTTGGTTGTTGGTATCCCGATAATGATCCGATTATGTTAAATGCCGATTCAGTACCTAATATTTGTTTTGGTGCCTGTATTGTTGTTAAACCTTCTTCCGAAATTTCAAATGATACAAATGAACCACTTTTTAACTGAAAACCCGCAGCTTGAATTGTTACATTACCATCAGCATTTGATATTCTAGCATTTCTACCACCAATAATATCCGATTGTATATTAATCGATGCAGATTGTAAAAATAAATCTCTAAATGGTCTTTCTAAAGTTCCTATTGTTGCTCCCCTTGCGGTTCTCGGAACTAAATCTCCACCAAATTCTGTTGTTCCTGAAATAGATAATGAACCGCTAATGGTTTGATCACCATGAAAAGTATTTGAACCTGTTTTGGCTAATTCATTAAATAAATCATCTTTAGTGATATATTTTGAAGTTCTTGGATTACTATCTCCATGTGATGTTAAAATCAAAGAACTTGGGGTTATTCCCGTTGTTTGATTTAATTCTGAAACTCTTATAATACTCATTTTTATAAATATTTTTTTATGTTTTATTCCTCAATTATTATATTATTATTTTCATCACCAATAAAACTTTCACCGTTTTCAGTTATCAATCCTTGTTCATTTTCCACAATTTCATAAGTCATATCACAAGGATCTAATGATGTTGTTATTGTTGGTGTTGCAGTTGGTGTTGGTGTAACAGTTTCTGTTGGTGTTGGTGTACCAGTACCTGTAGGTGTTGGTGTAGGTAACACAACATCTATGTCAAATGTACATGTCGGCGTTGGTGTACCCGTAGGTGTTGGTGTAGGTATGATTACATCCACATCAACATCAAACGTACACGTTGGTGTAGGTGTTGCTGTTGGGGTAGGTGTACTTGTCTCCGTTGGTGTCGGTGTAACGGTTTCTGTTGGGGTTGGCGTTGGTGTAACCGTTTCTGTTGGTGTAGGGGTTGCCGTAGGTGTGCCAGTTGGCGTAGGTGTTGGTAACACAACATCAATATCAAAAGTACAAGTTGGTGTAGGGGTTCCCGTTGGGGTTGGTGTAGGTATAACTACATCAACATCCACATCAAACGTACATGTTGGTGTAGGCGTACCTGTTGGTGTTGGGGTTGGGATGATTATATCCACATCTATATCAAATGTACATGTTGGTGTAGGTGTACCTGTAGGCGTTGGGGTTGGTATTATAATATCAACATCAACATCAAATGTACATGTTGGTGTCGGAGTGCCTGTAGGTGTTGGTGTTGGAATGATCACATCCACATCAACATCAAATGTACATGTTGGTGTCGGTGTTCCCGTTGGTGTTGGTGTAGGAATAATTATATCCACATCTACATCAAAAGTGCAAGTAGGTGTTGGTGTTCCTGTTGGTGTTGGGGTTGGTAATATAACGTCAATATCAAACGTACACGTTGGGGTTGGTGTTACAGTAGTTGTAGGTGTAGGTGTCGGCGTTGGAGTGACTGTTGGCGTCGGTGTAGCTGTCGATGTTGCAGTTGGTGTTGCTGTAGGTGTCGAAGTAGCTGTGGCAGTCGGTGTCGGGGTTGGGGTTACAGTCGGCGTTGGTGTTGGAACAAATATTGGATAACTGTTTCCACATGGAACCGCTGGTGTAATCACACCACATTCTGTTGTATAATTTCTAATAGGATCTTCAACTGGTGATGTACAACATATTTGATCAGTATAGAATTGACTTATATTTTCATTTAATCTATTAAATTTATCATAGGTATGTTGTGCTAATATTTGTGCACTATCATTACCATTAAAAATAATTAAGTTCTGTGGTTGTGTTCCATTAACATTTATATTGTAATATAAATTATTTTCACAGTAATCTAAATTAACAGCAACAACCTCTAATAATTCACCTTTTTCGGTAATTAAAAAATCACCAGTATCGTAATAATCAGAAGGATAATAACAACAAGGCTCTTCTTTACTCTCCGGTTTTAATTGTAAAAATTCTGGAGATCTAGAATCAAAGAAATAACCATCTCTTTTTGTTACTCTATATTGTGTTTCATCAACTTCTTTATTTGTGTAAACTCTTAATTTTGTTGTCGGTAAAACTTCAATAACAACTTGAGCACCATTTACTGTCATAGCAGTAATTGTACTTTTTTTAACCGACCCTAAACAATCAATATCGTTTATTGTGTATGTTGAATAATCATAAGAAAATGAATAATCATTATTTTCATTTGCATATTCAAATATACTTGATGGGAATGTTGAACAGCTTAAGTATGTTGCTCCTAATATAACATTTCCGTTAACTAAGTCTTTTACGTTCTTTCTAACTAAAGTCCCAGCGGATATATAATTTGTAATATCTGCAGGTGTTGTTGAACCGTTGATTGTAGCACCGCTAACAACTAAAACTTTCGTATTGTGTTTTAAACCATAATTAAAACTATTTCTATATTGTACTTTTGGTACTAATGTATATCCAGTATTAACAATTAATGGATAATCTGGATTTTCAGTTGGATATTCAACATATCTAAGTGAGAGTCCTTCTATTTTTACTTTTTTATCACAGTTAGCCGCATCGGTAAAAACTAAATCAATAACATCATCTTCTCTTACGTTAGTTAATCTAAACTTACAGTTCTCATTAAGAACTGGTGAAAGATTTACATCAGGATATATTGAACTATAACCACTATAAATGTTATTACCAGGTGTACAATTTCTTTGTACATAAATTCCCCAACCATTATCATTTCCAGATTGTACTGTTGCACCAGTAACGGTAATGATAATATCTGAAATAACTTTACAAGTCGGATAACCACTATATGTGTGACAAATCGTTTCAAACTGTAAATCTAAATCACATTTTGGTTCTGTATATTTGTAATCAACATCAAAATAGAAATCTAAATTATCTTTAACTAAACATTCACCAGAAGAATTTGTGTGTGCAATAAATTTAACTTTCTCAATACCATCACTATCTGTGAAAAATTCATGAGATATTAATTGTGTATATCCACTAGTGATTGCTGTTGTTGGAACATAAGTTGGTGTATTAAAAGCACTACTTTGTGTTTCTGTTTGATTAATTTGGTTAACTAATGAAGTTATTGCGCTCTTCCAAGAGGTTTTGATTGTCGTTAAATCTAAATTAATCCAGTTTTTATATTCACATACAAGTGGTATCTTACTTGATGAGGATGTTAACGTTGTACAACTTTCATTTACTGTGAATCCTGTACCAAACAGTGTACTACCAGTTAAATTAACTTTAGTTGTTCCACTATAATCAGCACCATCAATATCAATGTGTAGTGTAAATGTCACACCACTAAATTCTATTAAACCTCTTAAGTTATCTGGATCACCAAGTATGGTTTCAAGATCTTCTTCAATAACTGTTTCAAAATTAGGATATAGATTTTCAACAACTTCTAATGGTTTACATGGTTTTCTATATGAAAACTTAGGTCTACCAAAAATATTATTCTCTATTAAATTTCCACCCATCCATAAGGTTGTCGATGGAATTATTTGTTCCAACACACTAGACCAATATGGACTCATCTGATTAACGAAATCAGATGTTGAAATCATATCATATGTTGTGTATCCAGAAGCTGTTAATTGATTTAAATAATCTTGATATACATCTTCTAGTGTGATATAATTTTTCTTATACTTTACTAAATTTGAATCAGTGATTTGATTAGAAAAAGTATTTTGTAGATATTCTGCAAACGTAAACCCGGTTTGTGGCTCAAGACTATTAGTACCAAAAGTAACTTCTAATTCCCTGGATTTTCTCCAAATATCATAGTTAATAGCATTAGCCGCCGAAACAAATACGTTTATGTTTTTTCTGTTAAGAATTAAATTAGATAAATTTTCATCTTCTAATATTTGGCCCTGTACATTATCTATTTCACTATTAATTGTGAAACCATAATCCAAACCAGGAAGTGTTCTATAAACATCAAAATAATCTTCACCATATGAATATGGTTTTGATTTTGTTAATAATGTTTTTGTTCTACCTGTTATAACTGATGATTCCGTATCTAATATATCAGAAGATCTATGATCTAATGATACATTTGACCAACCAGATCCCATTTGGAAAAATATGTTTTCCTGATTAGTTGTTGGAGATTTTGGTAATAAAGAAATATCGTTTACAGGGTAATCACTTATCTGGTTATTTGTTGTTAAACCAGTTAATGATGATAATGTGTATGTGTATGTGCTACTATTAAAAGTTACACTATTACTTACTTGAATATTATTTAATGTGTTTGTGATATCATCTAATGTAGATGATGGTAACGCACTATTAACTTTATAAACAAATTCATCGATTTTAACCATTGGTTCCGGAGCACCGATGAACTTTAAGAAAAATTCAATACTACTTCTGGTTCCTTTTGATTTATATATAAAAGCTAAGTTAACTAAGAGTCTTCTATAGAATTCTAATTCAGCGTCAACTAAATTTTTACCAATAGATTGACCATCATATGTCACAGAAGATGCATTATAAATTTGTTCTTCTAGTGATTTTTGATCAAATAAGTTAATTGTGTTTAAACCAAGAGTGTTTGCTAGATTTTTAAGAAAAACATCTGGGATGTTATCTATTGCATCATAACTAACATTTCTCATGTACGCAATATTATCAATATATGATTTTACTTTATCAAAGCTTTGACCATATAGTTGGAATATTTTGTCTATTTTTTGATCCTCAGTATCGAATTCGAATAACTGCGGTGCAACTAAAAATCTTGTTACTAAATTAGATTTATAATTGTCAATCTCTGTCGCTAAGTCATTTAATCGAGTAAGATATTCATCAAACTTTAATCCAGTAATTTGTATGTTGTACCCATCAGATGATGTTGGCCAATTTACTAATACTGAAACTAGTTCTGTTTTTGATTCATCTAGACTTGTTTTTGGTACAGTAAATCCCGCTTGGTATATCGGATACGTATCTCTATTTAATAATGTTTGTTCAAGATCATCTAAACCTAAATAAAACTCTTCAACAACACTATCATTAGGTCTTAAAATAAAACTATCTGAATATGTTGACCCGGTAAAAGGTTTTCCGGTAACAGATAGTGTAACTTGATTAAAACTATCAGGTTTTATGTAATTGCTTACATTATAGTTTTTACCATCAACAATTATGATATATTTCTTATATGAAGAAAATAGGTTTCTAATTTTATTTTCAGAATTTATTGCTTCATTTGCTGTAGGCTGTATTAAAGCAATATCAAATGGATTAAAAAATCTACCCGTTTGTACCGTAAATGTTGTTCTATTTGTTGTAGGGTTGTATGTAATATTTTCTGCGGTATTATCAGTTACAACTGAAAGCGCGTCTTTATCAATTAAAATACCACCCGGGAAGTTTTTAATTATTCGAGCAATAGAAACCCTAATTCTTTCTCTTAAAGAACCAAATAAAGATTTAGATGCATCTTTTTTGTTTGTATTAAATCTTACCGGTCGTTTCTTACCATCAGATTGTACAACTGTTGTAGGTACATCCTCTTCTATTTTAAGATTTTCAAGAGTTATAAAGTCTGAAAATGGCGCAGTTTGGAATTTTTTAGAGTCTTTCTCTGGCACAACCCTATCTAACGCAAAGTTCGTATTAGTCAATTGACTAGTACCGTCAGTAATTTGTCTTCCAACAATACTGTCGCTAAACGTCTCAAAACCACTAGCTGCTTGACTCGGAACTTTTCTTTTTGCCATTATTCTGTAATATCGTCAAAGTTTAACGTTTGGTCTATATCAGTCCTACCTTCACGAATTTCATATAACGTCTCATTAAATTCGTCTTTAACTTCATATAGGTTAAACTGTTTATAAATGTTATTAGCGCCATCATAAATGGTATAGATACCTGAAGATACCGCCTTACTTTGATTACCATAAAGGGCAAGAGCAAGTGTTGAAGCATCATGTTCAACCATTTCAACCTCAATAGTCGTTGGATTAAAGTAACTGTTTGTTAAAATAATCTTTTGTAAAGGTTGACCAATAAAAGGAACCGTATTAGGTTTATTAGTTGGCGCAGAGGATGGGGTAACAGTTAAGAACATCAAATTCGTAGGCGAATCTGAATATCTATATCTAACAGATTTTTGTGTAGTATTTGTTAAATTTGTTGTTATTGGTTCACAATAAAAAGAAGATGTCACTATTTTATAAAAATTAGGTACTTTCTTATTATCGCTAACACTTATATATTCAACTCTATATCCAACTAATCCCTGAGGAATAAATTTTGATCTATCTTCTGTAGTAAGATTACCTAAATCAATAACAATCCCTCTAACAGACGGTAAAGAAGCAAGAACACCACAATCTGTGATTGATGTTCTAATTTGTTTTGGTCTTATATGTAATGTGTATATTCCAATTTCAGAGAAAGCTGAACTTTCTAATCTCAAATTATACATACCACCCAAAACTTCCACATTTGGTGCGTTTGTGTCATCTGTAGTGCTTGAATTATGATACAAGGGTGATAATATAGTAGCCGAATCCAACTTTGATATCGTTGAATCGGTTGTCGCCCCTCTATCAGCAGCATAATGAAGTAGTATTTCTACATCCTCTGGTGACACATCTGCTGGTCTTATTGTTCCGTAACTTCCTACTGCCATAGTATTTTATTAATAAATATAATTTTATTGTTTTTTTACTACGAAAAAACCATTTCCGTAGATATCTAATTCACCTAAATTATCAATTTCACCTAATCTTAAATTAAATTCTGAAACACCCATCTTACCTCTTTCAACAAATATGTCAGAATAAACTTGTGGTTCAGAAACAAAACCTAAAAAATGCTCGTTTCTGGTTAACATTTTATTTGTCACATATTCTACCGCAAAGTCAGTACTTGAGTTATATGATGTAAATCCGGTTGTTCCGTTTATAATATGATTTGGGACTTTTCCAGTGATATAAGTGACACCGTCAGAACAATCATAATAATCTAAACCATCAACAGTATATTTTGAACAAGTTAATGTGGTGCCGGGTAATGACGTGGATGTTACCCCACTATATGTGTTACCACCATATAATTTTTTTTCTATTATTCTACTTTTACCTGCGGCAACAAATGTGAGAGATGATGGTGTTTTTGTTGATCCTGATAGAGCCACCCCATAATCTGTGTATGGGAATGTAAACGATAATGTACCCAAACTAGTCGGTGTACCAATTACTAAAGGTAATTTTATTGTTCTAGAAAGTGTTTGTACTGTCCACGGACTATTCATTGTAATTGAAATAGTTTTATTTCCAGCTGTTGAATATGTTTTTGTAACATTACCAAGTATCGTAATTGAAGAAGTTGTACTATCTCCCCAGTTAATCTGAAAAGTAGCGTCAACAACTCTTTTTAATGTATTTGTATTCGTTGTATTATAAACTGTAATTGTATTTCCACTAGCTTTATATGTGAAATTACAAAGTTGTTCTACTTGATCTATTTCACCATCAAACCCAACCATTACACCTAATTCATCAGATTTGGCATTTAATGTTATAGGTATTTCATAATCTGGGTATGCTGCAGATTTATTTTTTCCTATGTTTACCCATAAAGTTCCATTCCATCTGTAATAATAACCTTTATCTACCCAAGTAACAGCTTCAGGTTGTTCAACCCAAAATGTTGGTTGTGCTGATGGTATTTTATTTAAATTTGATGCTACTAGTGATTTATAAATTTTTCCGTTATAATAAATGGTGTCGCCGGCATCGTATGTAATATCACTATACCATTTAACATCCATTACTGTCGTTCCACTAGTAGGTGCTGTTGTTGCGGACCAAGGAACTAATTCTAAATTACGATCATACCAATATTGACCCGCATTGTATAAAACAACCGATAATATATTTTTTTGTAATATTTCGTATTTATATTTTTTCATTTTTATAATTTAACTGCAGTACCATCTACTAGATCACAATCTGTGTTAATTCCTCTGTTTATTTTATAACTATGATCAGTTCTTCTGAATGTAACCTGAAAATAAAAATCATTAACATCATCAACTGTGTCACTAAAATTCATTTCATAAAACTTAATTGGATTAGCTTTCGTACCCACTCTTTCCCCGTTAACCAAACCAGAATTATCAATTGTTAGATCTTTATTTAAAAATCTTGTTGTGGTTCCATCTTCAGCATTGAAAAATCTAGCAGTCATAAAAAATGTCAAACCACTAAAAACTGTGTCATCACCAAACCAAAACAAATACATGTTTTCGCTATTTTTGTAATTGTTACCATTAAAAACAGGTATTTTAATTCTATCTTTTAAGTTAATATCAAAAACAGTTTGACCTAACGGAATCGATAAATTCTTAGCAAATACCAATTTTTGTGTTTCTCTTTCTCTAGTTGTATAAAATTCCAATCTAAAAAAACTATTAATAGTTTGTTTTAATAATTTAGCATTCTCTCTTGGGCTTATTCCTATTAAATCATAATCTAAACCATTGTCATAATCTCTTGGGGATTGGTTATTTAAAAAATAAAAATAATACCAAATATCACATTGAGTATCTAAAGCACTGGCGGTTAACCCGCTATATGGTTCATGAATATACCTTACCGTTTCATAGTTTTCAACTGGGTTGATAATAGATCTTAAAACATCCTCTTGATATTCTAAAAAATTTTCTTCCCAACCGGCATTAGTTCTGAAATCCGTTTCTGGATTAAAAATTAATGATTTATCAGTATTATTAAATAATATATTCATTTTAACAGTTTATATCTCTGAATCCTTTGAATCCATTATTTTTATTATTGTATTCCTTTTCATTTATGAAATAAAAATTAAAATCAGTTTTAACATAATGTTGACCATTTATGAATGGATAATCTGTTCCATTACCCTCATCATCAATAAATCCATGATCATATAAATCCCTCCATTTCCATAATTTTTCATCTGGAAAATATCTAGCATTATCTGGTAAGTCTAAGATGTTATTAGTGTTAAATGTTTCAACATATTGAGACATCTGTCTTAACTTAACTCTATAATGTGGTTGATATAATAATCCCATTTTATTATTCGCCGAAATTGTTCCGCCAAAAGTACTAGTAGGTAAGTTTTGATCATGATCAAAAATCGTCAACGGTTGTACAATTTTATGTAAAGATTCTGATATTATTCTTTCTTTTAATTCAGATGAGCTATATTCAACAAATGCACCAGTTAAAATGGTGTCAACCGGGGTTGTAACACCAGAGGTAAACGTAATAGTATCTTTAGTAAATGTTGACCCACTTAAACTAGTTTCTAATGCTGTTGTTCCACTAAAATGGTTATCAATCCAACCGTCATGTAAATGAAATTTATACCCAACTTTAGGTGGGTATTCAAAATAACCAGATCCGTTTTTAAATAAAACCGTAACATAAATTTCTGATGGGGTATAACCAAGATTGTTTGTTAAACCAGTTAAAATAAAACTATTTTTAAAATCATATATTAATGATTCTGGTCTGTTTCTTTCAACAAGTACATCGTTGTTACCCGCGCTATCTTCAAATAATAATTTCTTTTCATCTTCAAAAATAGGTGATTCAAAACCAGCTTTATCTAAAATTAAATCGGTTGATGAAGTTAATATTTTATGTTTATGTACATAATATGTTGAAGTCGTACCACTAATATTCCTATCATTAATACATCTTTTGATTGTTATTAATTTAGGAATTGTTGTACCACTAAACTGTTGCTTATTTAAGTTTATAACATACTTCTCAGAATCATACTTATCATCCCCCAAACTTGATACAGAGTATGTAACACCGCTAATACTTGAGATCGATGATATTATAACAAATTCTTCTTCACTGATGCCATGAGGTACCGGTGTTGTTAATTTATAATATGTTGGTTTTTCTTCAACCCTACATGGTATTCCACTACCGGCATTAAATTGTATATGTGTTATTTTATCATTGTTAAATGCTGTAGACCCACTAAGAGTATATGACATTGTGAAACCAGTATCGTGACCACTAACATAACTTAAATGAAAATTCCAATTATGATATGGTGCATTCATGTTAGTGATAACCTGATGCTTGTTTCTTGGTTTTGTTGGTTGTGAAAATGTTGGTGTGTATGTGCCATATGTACTTCCACTAATTGCTGGAATGTTTACATCTTCTCTATATGTGTCGCGTCTTATAAATGCAAATTCGTCATATGGTAAATAACCTGTATTGTCACCGCTAGCGCCATCACCAAATAAATAAAGATATTCAGCTAGATTACCATATGGTGTTGTACCACTATACATGTTTCTAAAAATCATTTTTAGTTTACCATATATCTTATACTTCTTACTTTGAGCTCTTTCGTAACTAAAATGTTCCTCTAAATCTAATACAATAGAGCGGTCACCTTCTCTTAATAATTCCTCACTACTTTCTAGACCAATTCTTGTTGATAAATCAACAGCTGGCGATTTGTGGTACCTTAGTTCTGGTAATATGATTGTTTTCTTTTCCATTATTCAGCACTTGTAAAGGCGCCCTTATCGCCAAAATATTCTATAAATTTATCTACACCAGTTTTTCCAACTCTCAATCCAAAATAAAACATAAACGGTGTTGATAAAATTTGTTTATTTCCAGTATAGTAGTCTTGTGTTTTTCTGATTATAAAATCATCAGTAAAATCCCAGCTCTGCGAATGCCATGTTCCACCATTACCATATCTAGTATATAATGTACCGGTTAAAGGTTCAGCTATAGTTCCACTGGTTACATATAAATAAGTAAATCCTGGATACTCAGAATCAAAGTTAGTATGTGAGTCTACGGTAGAGATTTGATCAAATTCAATATCGTTAGTTGCATTTCCTGTACTAACTGTTAAACCACTAAATGTATACGTCATAGGTAATAACAAATACTTGTCTGATGGATCACTTGTTGATCCAGTTAAATTATAAGCATAAGTCATACCTTGTAATGGTTGAACTTGAACATCACTATAATCCCAACATTGTTTATCCATTTGGTTGGTTGCATAAGAACCAAATCCAGTACCCTTTTTATTCCATAAGTAAAATGGAACTTTTTGTGATGATTCTGTTAATCTACCTGGTTCATTTAAACATGCTCTAATTCTTTCACCATCTTCGTCAAGATATAATGTAACAGGTAGTGGCCCATAATTTGCATTTCCATTTTTGAAAACACTTGGATAGACATCTGGATCTAATACTTGATATGAATAACCAAGATACCTAGGATTTTGTAAATCAAACTCTTCTATACCAGCTTCGTTATTGATAGATATAAGTTGTAATATATCCCCATCCAAAATTTCATTTGTATATGTAAACCCAGTATTGTCAAAAAATTGTTCTAATTGGAAGTCGTTATTACTAACATCCATTCTGTAGTTAATAGCTAAACCTAAAAGTTCACCAAAGCTTTGAAAAGATGACGACCCTATTGATCTACTAACTGAACAGTTTGGATCTAAAGATGGGTCTGTACATATTTCTTTTATAAATTCATCTCTAGGGCCTAAATCAACTATGGTTGTTGGCCTACCAAGTCTTTTAAAAGAACCTTTAGTTTCACCCCAACTACTTTCAGAAACATAGGGTGATGATCTATAATAGAATTTATCTTGTGGACCAACATATCTAATAACATCTCCACAATATTTTCCTTTTTTACCTTTAAATAAAAAGAAATATAAAGATCCAGATAACCAGTTATCAACAAAAGAATAATTTACAATACCACCACAAAATAATTTACCAACTCTTTTTCTTCTATAATATTCTCTCAATATTTCCCAAACTCTTGTTGTTCTTTGTGTACCTGGAACTATTGTGAATACGCCGTTTTCAAACTCGGACATACCACTTCTAGTAAATCTATCATATTGTTCACCTTCAAAAGAAGGTATTAATGGTACCCCACTACTATTGTAATATTTAATATCGGCAGATAATGTTGAACCGTATGTCTTAAGACCTTCACCATATAATGTTCCGGTAATATTTGTTGCAACAACACTTGTTGTTCCTACAACATAACTAGCTGGTGAAATCGTACCTGTCCAACCATAGCTAGTATAACCAGTATTAGGATAATACCAGCTAACCAAAGCTTCGTCATATGGTGTATCATATATATCACAACCTTCTTCAACTGCATCTGTTATTGGTAAGTCGATAGCTTCTTTATCAGTTGTACTTCTTATTGTTAATGTATATGAACCAGGCTCACCAAAAAGAACACCATCATCTTGAAATGTTATAGATGTATAGCTTATGGTATTTCCACTAACATCTGTTACGGGGGTTCCAGAAAATTGAGTACTTAAAGATGTGTTACCAAATGTTTCACTACTTAATTGATAATCTGATTGATTGTTAATAAAATACAATATACCGTCACCACCTGTTATTAAAGCAGCGCCTAACGCTTCTAAATCTTCTCCTGGACAATCACCGGTTGTGTCTGGAGCAAATGTTAATGATGTTACTGATAATGTTCTACTATTTTCTAAGTAATCACCAGTAATAGTTACAGTACCAACAGAACAAAAAGAACTAGAAGAACCATCATCTTGAAGTTCTGAACCTAAAGTGTTACCACCGTTACATTCTTCACATTCTGGATAATTTATTAAATATAATCTTCTTTGACCATTTTCTTGTGCTCTAAATGCCGCTCTTTTTACACTTCTTGCCAATGTTCTAATAGGTCTAAAATCGGCAGCATCACCAATTGTAAACAATAAACGAACTAAAGAATTTGTAAACGTTAATGTTAATAGATTTATTAAATGTTCAATAAATAATAAAACAGAAGAAATTAATAATGAAAAAGTTCTATTTCGTTTTCCAAAATTTACAGGTGGTGTAACTATTTCGCTAGAACAATCCTCTTCTTCTGGTGGTACAATCTCTTTAATACCAACATATCTGTCATTTGTAAAAAACGTACTATTATAATGAATATTTTGAAAAGATGATACAGTATAAACTTTATTATATGTCATCCTATAAAAATAATCTCTAGGATAAAATTGCCCAAAGTCATTATATAAAATACCTTTATCCGGATCTGTTGATACTGCGCTTGTAGGATAATCACTCCAGGTAGTTGAAAAGGCATATGATTTATCTTTTTCTCCAGAATATTCTCTTATATTAGGAACCAAGAAGCTAGCTGTTTTTCTTACTCTTTCATTTCCGCTATCATCTAAACTAAAACGAAATCTATAACACGCTGCCGTTGCCACACCTTTATTTGGGTCATTGGTTATTTCATTTTCACCAAACTCATTTGTGTATATAAATTCAGAGTTCATTGGTACCGGTAAAACAAACCCACCATCCTCTGGAATATCTTCATCAATTTCGTATATTTCTAATATGGGTCTATTTTGTGAATCCTTTTCAGCGGTAAATCTAATAGCTTCAATTTTACCGCTTTTGGTTGTTAGATCACATTTTCTACCCATTTTTCGTCTAGGCTGACAATTTTTATTTAGAGAGTTAGTACCTTTATCGGTATATGTGCCTCCAATTAAAAATGCTTTAGGTTCTATGTTAACCCCCTGATCAGATAAATCAAAATCAGTTCTAGTTATACCAATTTGGCATAAATCTAAATTACCCCAAAAAGGATAAACATCGATTGTTCTATCAAATGAAACAATTTGTGGTAAAGAATCTAAATCTTTTGATGCTTTATACGAATAAGTGTTTTTAAATGAATCAACACCCATTCCTTGTCTAATAAAATCGTAAGGTCTTAATGAAAAACAACCAATATCTGATAAATCAACGTCAACGTGGATTGTTTGTTCCCCTAGAGGAACCCCCCAAATCATGAAATCACCAGAACTGTTAGTTTTTACAGTGTATTTGTAATATTTTTCAAAAACTTCAAGGTATTCTTCTCTTGAAAGAATGTCACCTTGATCGGGGAATGTCCCGGTTGGCTCGTGGCCTCCGTGTTGTTTTCTAGATGGTAAAAGATTATATCTATAACCATCTTCATTTTTGTCCTGAGCTAATTTATATGGGTATAATGATGATATAACGGGATCGTTTTCATCACTTTCTAGTAACGGGATGAATATAGAAACTCTCGCATTCGGAACCCCTAATCCATTATTAACGCTTATTCTACCACAAACAACACCATAATCAGCACATAAAGAGGTATATACATCCTGTTGAGTAAATTTTAAAGACAAGATCTCTAAAAGATCATAATCTTGTTTTAACTCTACAGTTACTTTCTTATCCCCATTTAAACTGGTGTTGATTCTATGTTTTTGTATCATATTAACTATAAATAGAAACTCATCAATTTTCCTATAGAAAAAAGATAAGTAAAAAAGACGTTAATATGTAGTCGTGCCTAATGTTTTTACCCTTATTTTTATATCTTTCTGAGGAAACCTGATTTGGAATATTTGGTTAGCCTTCATAAAGACTGTCATATCACTTTGTAGGATCTCTTTTGTGGCAGTATCTTTATAGGATTGTGAGACTTGTGAAGATGAATATTCGCCGCCAATCTTGTTATAAACTCTTACATCTATCACGTTAACAACACCTGGAACATTATTCACATCTTTCATTAATTCACCAACAAATAATGGATCACCCATTTTTCTTTTATCAATTGAGAAATAATCTGTTGTTGCGCTAATCACATCTCTAATAACCTCACCCTGATTTTGATTTTTATCTAAAAGTAGGTCAATTTCTAATCCCATGTCAATAACCTCACCACTAACAATATCAATATAGTCGTTAATCATTCTATATTGTGAAAGGTAATTAAGAATATTTTGTTTTAATGTGTTAGATACAACACTTGTTAAATTACCGCTTTGGTCATATGAAAGTAATTTTACTCTTACTTTATTATCTTCCTCCATCACATTTACCTTAGCTGGTGCACCATAAGTAGCTGGCATTGTTTCAATCATTGATTTATAATCATTTAATGTTACAGCTCTATTTTGAGCAGCAAAATTATAAGATACCATTGCTCTAAGCTCTTCTACTGTTGGTTGATCTGATCCACCAACTGCTGGTGTAATGTTTGTTACACTCAAAGATTGTGAAACTTGGCTATTTGTGTTTGAATTTGGCCCTGTAATAATAAAATCAGAGTTTTCTACGTTATTGATGACACCAACCCCAACATTACTTTCTTTACCCCCACCAATTCTATATTTTATAAACAATGTAGTATCTTGTTTTGGTATAGAACCTAGTGATAAATTGTTTAAATATGATGATAAATTTACTTTTAATTTATCTGTAATATAATTGTCTAAATTATCTAATGGATCTACATTACCAGAACCAAAAGTTAAAAAGAAATAACCTTCTGGTGTATATTCACTAATAAACTTATTTTGTACTGGCACATATTCACCAGCTTTAAAATTAGCTCTATCGGAAACTGAAGTTGTACTTGCTACGAAAACTTTATCCTGAACTAAAGATTGTACCTCATACCATTTATTTGGATCACCAATAAATTCACTATATGCTGGATTACCAACAAATGATGTACCTTCTTTATGAATTACCGCCGAAACACCTAAAACGTTTCTTTCTGGTAGGAATATTTTTAAGAATGGTCTTTGTTCTTGTTGTGTAATGACCTTTCTGAATATTTTTGTTACCCCATTAACAACAGCTTCTCTTTTTACAATAGTATATGAAATTAAGTTATTGTTGTTGTCAATGTTTGGTAATTTAAGTCTATTTGGTTCACCTTTGCTATTGAATGGATTTGAAAAATCAATATCTTCAATTGTTTCAAAAATTTGTCCACCCCCAGAAATTTGAGCTCCGGCTCTTAAGATACCTTCATATCTGTCATCATCTTTATCTCCTTTAACAGGAACGTTAATACTAAAATCACATAAAGCAACAGAGGGTCTTTGACCAGGGATTCTTATACCATATGTTTTTGCAATATGAAATAATGATTGTCTTTTTTGAGCAAAATCTAACATGGTTTCTTGCCAAACCCTATCAATATGAAAATGAAGGTTGTCAGAAACCGCTGCATTTAAATCCAATAATACAGAGTAAATTGACGCGTCATTTGTATTCTGTATAATATCTGGATAATATTCTTTGGTTAAATTTACTAGGTCTTGTCTTAGACCAGCAAAATCTCTATTAGTATATGCTATCTTTTTGCTCATATTATATGTTAATAATTACAAAGTCAGAACTAGAAAAAGTCCCATTATTTGTTGTGTAATCGATTCTTATTTTTGCTGTGTATGGTTTTGTAGATCCATCCCCAGTTCTAAATAATCTGATATCCTCATCCTCACTAATACTTGAGGCACCGTCTTCTGGATCAATATCAGGATTAGTTATTTTTATTGAGTTTATTTCTAAATTAGGTATATAAATTTTTACTGTTTCTCTAATCTCGTCTTCAATACTGGTATATGTAATTGAGTCATTTAGATCAAAAATAAATTCATATAATCTAGTTCCGAAATCTGGTAAAAAATATCTACTACCCTTTCTTGTCAATAATAAATGAATAAGATTTGCTCTAATCTCTTCATCCTTATTAAGGGTCATTCTAGTATAGTCACCTAGGGTGCTATTTCTAAAAGGAAAATCTATGCCATATTTAGTAACCATAACAATAAATATAAACAATACTAAAATGGATATAAATAAAAAATCGCGACACCTTCGTAAAAAAGCGTCGCGAAATTTAAATAGTGACTTGATATTCGCACCCTGTATTAAATCAAGTCCTGGATGCTCAAGGTACGCCTTGACGACAGTTAGACTTTGAGGGCGCCACCCATTATCTTAGGAACCACAACCCTCACATTCAAACGGAGAATCCGTTGGTCTTTCACTAGTCATTATAACTTCGGGTGTGTCTTCACTTATTATAGATTTTTGTGTTGTCTGATATGTAACCAATTGCTGTTGTGTTTCAGCTGATTTACTTACAGATGTATCAACCCCTAATCCTTTTATTGGATCTACAGCAGAACGGGTTCTTAAGTAGTACATACCGGTTTTTAAGCCAAGTTTCCAACCAAATAGGTGTGCGGCTAATAATTTTGGTTTTGTAGCGTTATCAATGAATAAATTCAAAGATTGTGATTGATCTATAAACACACTTCTATTTGCTGCCATTTGTAAAATTCTCTTTTGAGACATTTCCCAAACAGTCTTATACACTTCTTTAATTTCAACCGGTATTTCTGGGATATTTTGAATTGAACCATTTTCCATGATTAGCTTCTTTTTAAGTTCATCATTCCATAAGTTCAACTTTAATAACTCATTAACCAAGTGTTTGTTAACAACAACGAACTCACCACCTAATGTTCTTCTTGAATACATATTAGTTGTAAATGGTTCAAACGCTTCGTTATTACCAAGAATCTGTGCGGTTGATGCTGTTGGCATTGGTGCAATTAATAATGAATTTCTAACACCGTTGTTAACAACTTCTTTTCTTAATTTTTTCCAATCCCATCTACCAGATAAATCTTTATCTTTTAAACCCCACATTTCAAATTGAAAAATACCCTTCTCAATTGGTGAACCAACAATAGATTCATATGGGCCATATTCTTTTGCTAAATCATTTGATGATGTCATAGCAGCAAAATAAATCGTTTCAAAAATATCCGTTTGTAATTTATCAGCTTCTTCTGATTCAAATGGTAATCCTAACATACAGAATACATCAGCTAAACCTTGAACACCTAAACCAATTGGTCTGTGTTTAAAGTTAGAGTTTTTAGTTTCTTCTGTTGGATAAAAATTTAAGTTAATTACATTATTCAAGTTCTTTACAACTTGATATGTGTATTCATATAACATATCATGACTGAATTCACCATCAATAATATATTTTGGTAAAGCAATAGATGCTAGGTTACAAACAGCTTGTTCAGTTGGTGAACTATACTCAATAATTTCAGTACATAAGTTTGAAGACTTGATTGTACATAAGTTCTTTTGATTTGATTTATAGTTAGCTGGATCTTTATATAACATATAAGGCGTTCCAGTTTCAATTTGTGCAGTTAAAATTGCATCCATTAACTTTCTAGCCTTAATTGTTTTTCTAGCTAAACCTTGTTGTTCGTAAGATTCATATAATCTAGTAAATGCTTTATCTTCTGGACTATCATACGCATCAGATAAACCTGGTGCTTCGTCTGGAGAGAATAATGACCAATCACCATCTTGTTCAACACGTTGCATAAATAAATCTGGTGTCCACATAGCTAAGAATAAATCTCTTGCACGCATTTCTTCTTTACCATGATTTTTTCTTAAATCAATAAATTCAAAAACATCTGCATGCCATGGCTCTAGGTAGATAGCAAAAGATCCTTTTCTTTTACCACCTTGATTAATCCAACGAGCAACTTCATTATAAGTCTTCATCATCGGTAGAAGCCCATCAGACATACCACCAGTTCCTTTAATGTATGCACCTTTAGCTCTTACATCATGAACATGTAAACCAATACCACCAGCCCATTTAGAAATCTTTGCAACATCTTTAATTGTATCAAACAATCCATCAATATCATCACCTTTATTTCCAATTAAGAAACAAGATGACATTTGTGCTCTGCGTGTACCAGCATTAAATAATGTTGGTGTTGCATGCGTATAAAAATGTTGTGATAAATCATCATAAATTCTAAGTGCCATTTGTACATCACCACCACAAATACCAACAGCAACTCTCATATACATGTACTGTGGTCTTTCAACAACTCTTTCACTAATTTTTAATAGGTATGACCTTTCTAATGTTTTAAATCCAAAATATTCAAAATCAAAATCTCTATTAAAAACAATAGCGCCATCAATCACCTCTTTATTTTCCATAACAAACTTGTAAACATTATCATCAATTAGTGATGATTCTTTACCAGTTCTAGGTTCTACAAATGAATGTAGTTCCTTAATTGCTTGAGAAAATTTCTTTGGTGTTGTTTTATGTAAATTAGTGACAGCTAATCTTCCAGCTAACTTCGCATAATCTGGATGTGTAGTTGTCATAGATGCTGCGGTTTCTGCTGCAAGCACGTCTAATTCTTTTGTTGAAATACCATCATATATACCTTGTGTAACTTTTAAGGTTATAAATGTTGGATCAACATAATCCATATTTAAATCTTCACAAAGAGCACTAATTCTTTTAGTGATCTTGTCATATCTCATTTCTTCTAAGGTACCGTCCCTCTTTAATACTTTCATTTTTCTATTCAATTGTTTTTTTAGAAATCTACATCACCAAACGCAGAGTTTAAATCTTCAGACTCTGTTGTTTTATTTACACCTGCTTTCTGATATTCAGCAACTCTTTTTTCAAAGAAATTTGTTTTTCCCTGTAATGCAATGTTTTGCATAAAGTCAAATGGATTTTCAGTATTATATACTTTAGAACAACCTAAAGCAACTAACAATCTATCTGTAACAAACTCTAAGTACTGTGCCATTAAATCAGAATTCATACCGATTAATCGAACTGGTAACGCTTCAAGAATAAATTCTTTTTCAATTTCTAATGCACCACAGATAATTTCTTTAATCCTTTTTTCTGATATTTTATTTTCAATATGATTGTTAAATAAATGACAAGCATAATCACAGTGCATACCTTCATCACGAGAAATTAATTCATTTGAGAAAGTTAAACCTGGCATTAATCCTCTTTTCTTTAACCAGAAAATAGAACAGAATGAACCAGAAAAGAAAATACCTTCTACAGCGGCAAAAGCAACTAATCTATCAACAAATGATTCTGAGTTAATCCATTTAATTGCCCAGTCTGCTTTCTTTTTAATTGCAGGGATAGTCTCTATTGCATTAAATAATTTATTTTGTTCTTCTTTGTCTTTGATATATGTGTCAATTAATAAAGAATAAGTTTCACTGTGGATATTTTCCATCATAATCTGAAAACCATAGAAAAATTTAGCCTCAGTATACTGAACTTCATTAACAAAGTTCATTGCTAAGTTCTCATTTACAATACCATCTGATGCCGCAAAAAAAGCTAAAACATGTTTTACAAAATGCTGTTCGTCAGCATTTAACTTATTATCCCAATCATAAACATCTTGTCCAAGATCGATCTCTTCGGCAGTCCAAAAACATGCTTCTTGTTGTTTAAATAACCTCCATAAATCATGGTGTTGGATAGGGAAAAGGACGAAACGTCCGGGATTGTCTACTAAAATCTTCTCGGTCATGTTATTTGTTTTATTTATTAATTAATTCTTTTTGTTCTAGATACTCATTGTAAGCTTTGTTCTTACGTTGTTTTGCTTCTTCTTGTTGATCTACTTTGAAGCCAAGTAATGTGTTCTGTTGATCCACATCAATTTCAAGAAATTCATTATTGAATTTACAATTATTAAACACAACACCATCTCTACCAATTCTAGATTTTAATAAAGTAAGTGTTGCTAAATTCATTTCCTTTTGTTCAAGAGTTTTACCAATAGACAATACAACATGACCAATTTGAGCCTTCTTAATTGATCCACCCATTTGATCTGTTGTTACTACCTCACTCTTAATAGAATCTCTATTACCTTGTGTCGCAGTCCATATCGCAATATCAAATTCGGATGTCATAGATTCAAGTTGTCTCATGATTGCACCATCCCCTTTCCATTCCTCATTGTAGTTTGTCTTTTCTGGAGAGATACAATCAACATAGTCCAAAGTTACTAAATCTATTCGAAAACCATCAGCTTGCATCTTTCTTAATTTAGATTTTATTTCAGAAACAGTAACTGAATCACTAGGTATCTTCAATAATCTCAATTCACCAGAAGATGATTTTTTTCTTTCTGTAACCATTCTTTCAACTTCTTCAGCCTGAAGTGGTTGTTCTTTTGGTGTTATTCCAGTCCAAATGGTAAAATGTTTTCGTTTAATGTTATTAACGTTATCCTCAAAGAAAATTTGAACAACATTGTAACCTTGGTTAAATGCCTCATTTGAAAACTTGGTCAATAATGTTGTTTTACCTGTACCAGTTGGTGCTAAAACCACCCCTAATTCACCTCTACCTAAACCACCGTCTAACAAATTATCAATACCGACAACACCTGTTGGTATTGGTCTTCTATTATCCGCTTGTAAAGCTAAACTAATACTTTCAAAAATATCCACAACATCATTATCAGTTGCCCCAACTTGTAAGGCGTCTTGAATTAACTTTTCGATTTTGTGATATTCTTCAAATTCTCCTTTAGATGTAATCTCCTCTATTTTTTTAATGGTTTTCTTTAGAACTTGTTGTTTACAAAAGTTCATTGCCTTATCCTTAATAAGAGGAACACCACCCTGATCAATAACATGATCTTGTATATTCTTTATAGTGTCAATAAATGCCGTTCTAGCGGTATCTGAAACACTCTCAGAAAGGATTTTTTGTTCTAATGCAGAGTAAGAAGGGAGTGTTTGATACTTCTCATAACACTCCTTAATATTTTGCATTATAAATTTAAAACCATTATTATCAAAGTAGTTTTGATCTATGACCTCAACAATAGATTCACCGAATTTACGGTCTTCTATTATAGTCTTTAATAAAGATATTTGATACGTGTGCCCTAAATGGCCAAAGTTTTTTTCGGTCATAATATTATAAAATTATAAAATAAATTAAAGTTGATACTGAAGATATGTCGTTTCTGGATTACCATATGACAAAACTTCAGTTAAATCTGCCAAAATTCTTCTTAATTTTGGTCGAATATCTACAGCATATCTAACCTTTGGATGATAGTAATGTGCTGCGAATATTCTTTGAATAAATACATCGTCACCTTGCTTAATTTGTAGCAAAAAGTATTGTTCTTCTGCTTCTTTTGGATCTTCCACAAAGTCATTATTCATAAAAAATCCTTGATTTTCGATTAGGTATTCGGAACTTTTTATTTTTAAATCTTCCGAAATTTCTTCACAAATATTTTTTACTTCATAATGCAATTCCATAGATTTTCTGGTCACAGGATTAAAATCCCTAACGTTAAAAAATCTTTGGCAGATGATATTGCCGTCTAGTGTAAGTAAAAATTCAAACTTGTTTTGTTCTTGAATGTTCATAAGTCTTAGTTTTTATTTAATTTTAAATTTAATTATGGTTTTATTTTTTTCTTTTGTTGTTAATCTGAGAAATGGGTTTAAGAATTTAATCCAGGCATCGTCACTTTTAGGTAGAACCGTGAAAATACCATCTTCTGTCATCATTTTCATGGCGTTTTTATAAGAACGGCCATCGGAATCAAGTCTGTCGGTTATTAAAGATTTAACCCCTTCTTTAGCTTCATCAGTTAGTATAGGATTATCAAGACATACCATTCTGTTATTCATATCAAAAAACTCATCACCATATACCCCTAACTTAGTTACCCCGGTAAGAAAATTAGCAATTAACTTATTGTGTTTATCTGCTTCAAATATTAGATTACCTTGATTTCTCACTTCTTCTAGACTTAAATGGCGAGTCTGCATCTCAGGAAAAAAAGAGATTAGTCTCTTAATTCCTAAATTTTTAATTCCGAAGATGTTATCTGATGGGTCCCCACAAAGTATTTTAACCAGTTTTACATTTTCAATAAGAATGTTTTCATGATCATATTCAATCATGTCATTCTTTTTGTAAACCTTTTTGTGAGCTGGGTTGTAAATGCTTACATTTTCATTTACTAACTGTGCTAGATCTCTATCTGAAGAATAGATTATCTTTTTTTCATTAGGGGAGTTTTGTGTGTAATAAGCGATACAATCATCTGATTCACAATATTCGAATTCACCTTGTCTAACGTAGATTTCTTCCAAATATTGCTTGATTCTTGATCTTTGTCTTTGATAGGCGTAAATTTCTTCGTCCGTCTTGATTCTTGTTTTTCTATTCTCTTTATATGGACTATATATTTTTCTTCTAGATTGGCTACCATCTTTACCGTCCCAGAAGACCACGATCTTATCAAGCTGATAATTTTCAAATGATCTTCTGAGAGTATCGATAAAATGAAACAAACCACCGAAATGTTGTCCTTTATAAAAATGGGTTTTTAACCCGTAGAAACCAATGGTTAATAAGTTGTCCCCATCAACCAATAATGTATTAGACATTTAGTCTATTCTTTAATAGTTAAACAATTAATCCTCGTTGTCTTCTTCTCGTATTGGTTCGAACTTAATCTCCTCGAGATTATCAACTTTTTCATCAAATAGTGAGCTGATATATAACAAATTATCCTTCACATAATCCTCTCTAGATTTTTTCTCTTCTGCAGCTTCTTTCGCTCTCATAAATCCATGAGGTGTTACCATAATTTTACCATCACCGAATTGAATACCATTAACGTGGTTTTTCATAACTGTAATCTTGCTTCTTGTTGCAATAGTAACAGTTCTTTTATTCTTTGTGATAGAAATTTTCGTTGTTCCAGCATTCTTCTCGTTACCAAATCTGAATACTAATGTTGAATTCAACCAAATAGATTCGCCACCTTTTGCTTTAATTTTTGGTTGACCAAATGGATTATCTGGTAATTCAACCCAAGGCTGATTAACAATAATTAAAGTGTTTGTATGGTCTTTATCTGCTCTTCTTGAGCCAGAAATTCTTTGGTTAATACCCATACCAATCTTATCTGAAAGTACAGATGCATTGTGTTGTTTACCACCCTTACCTTCCCAGGTCATTTTACAAGGAACAGAGCCTACAGAATCCCAAAGGAATAGTAAATCATACGGTAATTCACCTTTTTCTTGTAAATCAAGCATTTCATTGATGAAATCAGTTATTTGCTCAATATATTCGAAATCATTTTTAAAAATGAAATCTCCTGAATAGGTAACTTCACCAGTTGATTGATCGACATCCTTTGTTACTGGGATGCCCATAATTGCAGCATGATCAAAATCAAATTTTTGTTCTGTGATAATAAAAATTGGTAACATACCTTTTTTAATAGCATCAGCCGCTGCCCCAAGTAAAGCTGTTGTTTTACCTGTATCTGAGTGACCTAAAAACATATTAATGTGTCCTAATGCTGGACCTGGTAATCCACTAGCATCAAGAAATGCATCACCCAAATCTAAGAAACGATCTGGTTTATATGTTGTCTTGCTTGAATATTTCGAAGCAAGTTGTGAAATTGAGAAATTTTGTTTCTTTATAGCCATAATAATAATTTTTAAAAAAGAGGGCTTTTGACGTTATCTCCAGCCCATTGGATTAGAATGGCAGATTTTCGTCTGCTTCTTCGTCTTCTTGAGGATCTTCAATCGGTGTTACAACTGTTTGTTTTTTACCAACAATTGTGTCTTCACCATTACTAGCACCTGAAACCCATTTTTTACCGTCTGAATCCCAAGTTGGTGTTTCGCCTTTCGCAACCATTTCTAGGTATTCTTCTGGTTTTTTAGAGTACACGTCTGACCATGTTAACTCGTCATTTACCCAACCTTTTGCTACAGAATCATCTGTGTGAAGTGGAGATGGGTCTTCAGGAATAATAGAATTAATTGTTGTGTATTCCTTACCATTACCTGACTTTGTCAAGCTTAGGAATAATGTTAAATCTCTACCAGTTTGTAGGTCGGTGATATCACCTTTCTTTTGGAAAAGAGGGAAAATCTTATCTAAGATGCCATCTTGCTTTCCATTGTGCTTAAATCTCCAGAATTTAGGACCATCTTGCTCGTTATCACGATCGATAACCTTAACAATATAGAACTTCTTAGAACGATACTGACGTGCATATTCTTTGTCAGCCTCAACACCGGTATTCATCAATACCTGATATACTTCATTCAATGGAGAACGCTTACCTTCTTGTTTTGGATCAAAAAGCTTTACCCATTTACCATCCACTTGAATTTCGTGGAAATAAGCCTCTTTAAATGGTGTTGTACCATCGGCTGTAGGTAGAATACGAATTCTACGTTCTTCACCTCTAGAACCTTTTGGTAAAACCGTTGTAAAGTACTTTTTTAATCTGTCTTCACTTGATACCTTGTTACCGTTTCCGCTTGCGGATTGTTTGTTTTTTTCGTACTGTGCAAGTACTGCGTCTACTGTGCTCATAATTTTTGTTTTAAATTGACAATAGTAAAATATAAATAAAAAAACCCAGATTACAAAATCTGGGCTAAAAATAATTTTAAAAAGTATCTAAAAAGTTATTCTAAGGTCAATAGATAAGCCAATTTATTAATTGACCCTAACATCTCATCTCTAAGGTTTAAAAGATCCGAATCTTTTTCTTTTGATAATTCGTTATTAAACCCTATAAGTCTATTTTTTGCTGTTTGTAAAAATTCAACAATATTAAGATCATTAAGATTCATCATTTGGATAGTATCAGTAGAATTATCTAAAGTAAATCTACCATGTTTTCCCATACATGTTTCAACATATTCATCAATAAGACCACCTAATGTGTTATAAATGTCACCAAAAGCCATATGTCTGGCATAACCTTTAGTTTGCCAATGTAATATTTTGAATTGAAATTGTAAGCCTAAAAAAAAGTTTACATTAGA
>Ga0181343_1000217_pt1 | contig 27474 bp, 35 predicted proteins | sample Su13VDMLBSD_FD_130110 | JGI IMG/M metagenome (GOLD analysis project Ga0181343, IMG submission 130110) | Freshwater viral communities from Lake Michigan, USA - Su13.VD.MLB.S.D | ecosystem: Environmental > Aquatic > Freshwater > Lake | place: USA: Michigan | collected 2013-07-15
TTAACAGCTATGTCTGGTAATAAAAAAGCATTTACTCGTAAAGAAGCATTTTCTATTATGTTTGGTCATTTAGCTTTATATGGTATGGCTAATAATGGTTTCCCAAATGTTGTAGAAGAGATGATTGGTACAAGTATGGACGATCTTGGTATGACGAGAGAACAGCGTCTATACATGACTGAAGGAATTATAGCAGGTCTTATTAATAGCGGCAGCTTAATGACTAGTGGTGAGCGTCTTGAAATAGGTTTTGGCGAACGATTTAATACCTTTGACTTCTATAAAGAGTTTGTAAATGACATAGTTACAGGTAAAAAATCAGCATTAGAACTTGTATTAGGACCAACAGCAAACACATTAACACGTGTACAAGGCTTTAAAGAAATAGCTAGATTGTGGATACATGATCCTGATGTTGGTGTGGATACAGTTAAAGACACATTATATATGTTAGGTACTAGTTCAGTAAGTACACTGTCTAACTTAGATAAAGCACTTATTGCACACAACAACCATAACTTTATTATGTCTAAAGCTAAAGAGCCTATAGCTAGAGCTACTGATGGAGAATTGTTATTCCAAGCAATTGGTATTCCTCCTGCTGAAGTAGCAGACTTCTATAGACTGACAGAAAGTCGTAAAGAATATAAAGTGAAATTAGATAATATTGTTAAAACATATAAAGCTATGCAACTTAATGCTATGCAAGCTTTAAAAAATGGTGATAAACAAAGTGCTGATAGATATATAGGTATATTAAATTCTTTAACTAGAGGTATGTCTGTTAATGATTATAACTATGTGTTTGAACAAAGTAGACTAGATTTTACTGACAGTGCATTACATAAACTTTTAACAGAGCAAATGCTAGAGAATTTCCAAGGTCGTAAAGCACTTGTTACTAATAACAATCCTACAGAGGTTAAATAATGGCTAATATTTTTGGTGTAGACATGGGTGGTCCTTCCCAAGTAGCTGCTGCAGATACACGTTCTGCAGTTAGTGGTATTGAAATGGGTGGTAGACTTGCTGCGAATGCTATATCTTTTTTAGGTGGGCTTGCAAGTCAAACATACACTGCTGTAAAAGATGTAAACATGGAACAACAATTAAGAGCTAATAAAGAAGCTTTTACACAGTTTGAAGCAAAACAACAACTTGGTCAAGCACAACAAGGGTTACAACAAGCTTTAGAAGAAAGAGGTAAACTTGCTTCTGGTGGTCAAGTTAATAAACTTAAAGAACAAGATGAACTTATCAGTAGGTTTTCTAATGAAACAGCTAGATTAGAAGATGCTCTTGCCAATAAACAAATATCATTAGGTAGATATTTAGGTAATGTACAGGCTTTAACTAAACAATGGATTTCACAATTCCCCGGTCGTGCTGATGAAATTAGGCAGCAAGTAGGTCAACTAACAGGCATTAAGAATGCTGATGATTTTGCATATCAAACATATTTAGAACGAGAAATGGATATGCAGCAGAAAACTAGAGCGTTAGCTATTGAAGAAGCTAAACGTATAAATGCTTTACAGGAAAAAGATGCAGATGCATTAGTTAAATCTGGTGAATATCCAGATCATGTTTCAGCATTACGTGATGTTAAATCAGGTAAAGCAGCAGATTCTTTATTTAGAGTACAAAAAATAAATCAACTAGATACAGCTACACAATCACTAGAAAAAGATATTAAAAATAAAAATATATCTGCAGATCAAAAAGCTGCTTCTGCAGGTAGTTTAGCTTTTATAAACGCTAGTAAAACTATCATTACTAATGATAAGCAATTTGCTCCTATCATTGCTAAACTTCCTCAATATAAAAATCCTGATGGAACATGGAACTTAGCTAAATTAGGTGCTGCTAAAGATGAACTTGCTCCAGTAGTAGGACAACTTACTGCTGCAGTTAGAAATAGCTTTGAAGCAAGTGCAGAAACATTGCGTATGGAACTTATTTCTACAGGCGCAACTAATGTAGATGAAAAAGTAAAACAAATATATGCTCAAGGCGAAACATTTATTAAGAACTTAGAAAGTACAGATAGCGTACTTGCTATGAATACTATTGATAAACTTATTGCTAATAAACGACTTAGCCTTAAAGATAGTTTTGAAAGTATACAGGCTAGTAGTCAACTAATTACTGCTTATCAAGGCAGTAAGTTTATGGGTATGTATAATGATCCTTCTCAACGAGAAGCATTAAAAACACAATATCCTGAAGTATATAATTTATTAGATACTAATTTAAAAAATATTACTGGTTCTAGTAATCAAGTGCAAGCAATGCTTGGTAGTAGTGCTGTACAGCAAATTACTAATGCAGAAAAAGACATGGCTGTTAATGGGCAGCTTCCTACTACAACTACTCCTGCACAAGCTAAACAAAACTCTGAGGTAGCTGAAATTGTAGGTAAGTCTGCTTTAGAAAGTTTAGCATTAAGAAAAGAAATGCCAACACAAGAAAATGCTAACTTAACAGCTTCATATGTTCAAACTGCTATACAGGATAGAGGACCACGATTAAACAATATTCTTAAAGAAGAAGCTACAATTAAAGCAGCTATTGACAATATGCCTGAAGGTATTAAAGCACAATATTTAGCTACTATTAATAGACATATTGAGAATGTAATTAGCCCACAAGGTCAACTAGCTAATAATGTAGGTATATTATCTAAAGTTAGAAAGTCTGCTAGTGAAACAATTCCTAAAGACAGTAATGGTAATCCACAGTCTTTAATTAAATTACAAGTAGATGCTAATGGTTTTATTACTCCATTAGTAGAACCTAACCCTGCTTATAAAGCACCTAGAGGATTGTTAGAAGGTGTTACACCACAAGGTAAAGCTCCTACATCAAGAACAGGTATGACAACTGTTCCTGCTCCTACTGCTAGACCTAATGTATATTCAATTGAAAGTAATAAAGAATTTGTTAATGTAAATAGAGAAATAAACAATGTTGTTACAATTGCTGCCGTAGCTAGTGCTACAGAACGTAAAGCAATGGCACAAAGATTTGTGGAGGCATATAACAATGCGCCAACTACTTCTGGCTCTGGTTCTAATGACAGCAACTGGTTTAAATCTTACGGGAAATAATACTATGGCAGATTGGACAGAACTTAATAAGTTATCACCACAAGAACTAGCTAAGATTCAATATAACGATCCTAGACTTGATAGTTTCTCTACTGCTGTAGAACAACGCTATCAGCTTCCTCCGGGGCTTATAGAAGCTGTAAAGAATGCAGGAGAGCGTTCTAACACTAACCAAGTGTCTCCTAAAGGTGCTAAAGGTGTTATGCAGTTTATGGATTCCACAAGGAAGATATATCCACACGATTATAACAATCCAATGGAGTCTATAAATGCTGCAGGTATGTATTTTAGAGACTTAATGAAACAATATAATGGTAATGCTAAAGCAGCTATATCAGCTTATAATGGTGGTACAAAAGCAGGTAAAGCTGTATTAGCAGGTCAAGATGCTCCTAGTGCCGAGACTAGAAACTATTGGACAAATATATACAACTATTTAGATAAGAAAAGTGCTACTCAACAACAGCAACAACCTGTTACTAGTAACGAGACATTTATGAAAAAAGCAGAAAGAGTGATGAAGGGTGAACTAGCTAGTGATGTATTTGAAGGAAAGAAAAGGGAGACTAGCTCCCCTTCCACTAAACCTTAACGATGTTATAGCCAACGTCTTTCATGTCTTTAATGGATACGTGTCCACTAGATAATGGGAGATGTTCTCTAAAGAAGTTACGTAAAGAAGCTCGTGCATCATCATATGTGTGGAAAACCTGCTTTAAGCTCTGAGGTGTTCTTCCATTCTCTACTTTTATCTTGTACATTTTGTTCCTCCAATTTATTAATTAAATACTCAAGGTAGTGTTTACATTTCTTCAAGTCTTCTAAAGGCTTACCTTTGTCTTTATGTCTTAGTAAATACTTTAAAGCATTTGCTTCCCAAGGATTCATGTCATATGCTTCCCACACTTCCCAAGGCTGTATACTACGCTTAACATAATGATTGCCGCCTATCTGGTAAGTCACAGAATTAATCTTTTGGCTTGAGGAGTGACGGTAATCTGTTTGCTTTTCGCTCATGTTCTAAACTATCCTCCAATATCTTTAACATACCAACCTGAATAATAAGCTGCATAAATTCAGGACTAATATCTTTTAACTCTACATCTGCACTACCATCTTCATTCTCTACAATTCTACCTACAGTGAAGGCATCTTTAGTCATCTTTTAAATCCTTTCTTAGAGACTTCTTAGCATTAGATACAAGGTTTTGGGCATAGCCCTTTGAGCATTGTAACACATTACATATTTCCTTGTAAGACATACCATCAAATTCTCTATACAGCAAAGCATCTTGTTGTATCTTAGGCAACTTCTTTAAGAATGATGTAGCCTGTGAAAGCTCTTCCTTAAGCTCTAGGTGACGTTCTGGAGTGTAGTCTGTGTAGGAGTCTACTTCCTCTCCAAAAACCTCCCTACGTAGCTTATATACCTTCCTAATACCTATCTTACATAGCCAAGTGTATAACTCACTTTCATGCCTAAAATGCTTTAAATTAGAGAAAGCACTTAGAAATGTATCTTGTGTTAAGTCTTCAGCAAGAGCATGATTATGTACTTTTTTACGTAAGAAATTTAATATACGTTTATAATATTTGCGAGTAAGCAGAGAGTAAGCTTCCTCACTCCCTGCCACTGCTTCTGCTATTAACGTCTTATCAGATTTCACAAACAGTATTATTTATCCACTCTGCAAAAAGTTTTAACTCTTTGTAAGAAGCGTTACTTTTCATTCTGTTAGCCTTATTACTAATAATCATTATGTTTCCTTTTATATAACCTTTAGTAGAATCTATTCTATCTACAGATGGGGTAAAGTCGTTACTAGTATCAAACTTAACTTTAAACACAGGACATACGTCTGGTATGTCTATGTCTTCTAACGTAATATTAAACTCTCTATTTTGTAACAAAGCTCTATTTTTACACCTAGATAACATTTTTATACGTTGATCTGTTTGTTCCCATTGTTTTTTTGAAACAGGTTTTCTACACGTTTTACATACTGTATTCACACCCATATAACATCCATTGTGTTTATGAAACATAGAGAATGGTAAAATTTGTTTACATTTCACACACTCTCTATGTCCATCTTTCCACAAATGAGTTTTATATAGCTCGCCTTTTTTACGTCCTCTCATGCAACCTCCTAATAAAGTTCACATGTTTAGAGGATATGTGAATTAAATACTCACATTATTTCGCAAGAATTTCCAGTACAAGCAAGCTGCTGTGCGCCTTCAACATTATCGCTAGTCTCGATAAATGCTTCCCAATTAATCGTCTTAGGCATATTACTAGTAAGACTTTCGTAAGTAGCTTTATCAATCTCTTCGTATGGTGCTTGTTTGTAACTACCACCATCCCAAGGCAAGAATGATACACCAGACATTTCATCAAAGTGTTCCCATACCCATGCACCTACAGATGGCCAATCCTGCTCTTTAACATATACAGTGATTGAAGGTTTATGTTCACACCAATGACGTTGATAAGCAAGCCACAACTTTAAATGTGTAAAGCTATCTAGTTCATCACGTGTAATACAACCATCAGGTGCTTTCATAGGAAAGCTAAACACTGTAGTGTCTGCAGGTTTCATTACGTCTGCTTCTGCAGGTACTCCAGAAGACTTAAGAAAGTCTGTGATAGGGTCTTTGTTATCGTTCCTAACACGCCTAATATAATACTGAGAATGCCTAGCATGGATACCAGAGGCAGAATCCACAAGCTGAGAAACAGTACCAGAAGGTTTGACACATGTGATTGCGGCTGACTGAGGAATTTGTAACGCATATGATAGCTCCTTATTAGTTTGAACGGCTATGTCTCTCAAGCTTTCTAAGCGTGATGACAGACCATCGTCATTTACATCATTCAACAACTTACAGTCTAAAATACCTGTAATACTTACACCTAACAATCGCTCTTCTTCCGTATTCTTTTGCCAGATTTTTCTGAGGTACGGAAAATTGGTGAGAGTAGATTGGTAAGTTCCCAAGATAGAGGCAAGTCGCACTTTATTTTGCAAGGATTCAACTGTATCTCCCTCTCTTGCGACAACCTCTGTAAGGTTACAGAATTGATATGGACGTAATATAATTTCACTGCATGGGTTAGTTCCAAAATCATATGTACTATCTCTTCGTCCATGCTTCGCAACTGTAGCTTTAGCAGCCGCACGTGAGAATATGCCACGTTCTCCAGAGTAGCTTTGATACAATGATAGCCACTCTGACATAAATTCCCCAACCGAGGGTCGCTCATTATAGCTTGCGCTATTGTTTGCAAGTGCTCGTTGACTTTCTCTTTCCCACCACTGTCCGGCTTTCGCATGACGCATCCTATCATCAGACAAATCAGACAAAGATATCATAGCAGAGCGTCTTACACCACCTACTACAACAACTTCACCAATCTTACACATAATATCATGGCACTCTAAGCTTGTTAGCTTACGTCCAACTGCACCTTTAAACTTACTAGTAACGAATTCAAACAAGCTAACTAATGGTGCAGGACCACTAGCTCTACCACCAAAGGTCTTTAATCTTGCACCTGCAGGACGTACCTTAGTAACATCCCACTTAGGAAGTTCCCCACTGTAAAGCAAAGCAATAAGCTGACGTAACGCTTTAGCCCATCCTGCTTTCGAGTCATGCACCACAATTGTAGTGTCGCTATTAAATAGCTGCACAGGAACATCTGGAAGTTTATTAACATATTTACTCTCCACACTAAAGCCTACACCAGTGCCACACAATAAGATGTACATAGCTTCATCAAAGCTCTTAACGTCATCTACAGGCAGATAGCTACAGTTATATCCTGCAGTGTTATCACGCTCTAATGCTTCTCCTGCAGTCATTACTGCTCTCATAGAAGGCATTACTTCTAAGTTTAGAATAGCACTATGCAACTCTTTGTACAACTCTGGTGACATAGTGTAGTTCTTACTATCTTGTAGATGATCTTTCATGAAGTTCATGTAGCGGTCTACTGTTTCATTCCAATGTTCTCTACGTTGCTTCCCGTCTAAGAAACGGGAATATCTGCTCTTTGCAATAAATGTTTGATAATTATCCATTAATCACTTTCTACTATTTCAGGGTTAAATAAAATAAATTCTACGATACCAAGCTGTAATTGGAAGTAAACTCCTTCTACAGGTATAAGTTCAAAGCCTACAGAAAATCCAGATATAAATCTAACTGCAAATGCTAGGTTAGCTTTCGTGTTGTTTGACATGTTTATCCTCTTCTTTGAGTATTACTAGTAATTGTTTTTGTGCTGCCTTACTAAGTATTGTAGTGAAGTCAATATGGTCGTATTGCTTACTCAATAAAATGTATTCAAAGTCTTTCACTGTACTATAAACCCATGCCTCTTCTAAAGCTGTGTCTAAGTCTTCACCGAACATTTTGATTCCCTCTCTTCTTTAGTTTTTACTTTGTGACATGGTTTGCATAATACCTGAAAATTATCTTCTTCGCAATACATTCTTGCTATATAAACATCCCATGATATAAAGCCTTGTTGTGGGTCTACAACAGGTTCTATATGATCTATCTGAACGTCTGTACTAGTAAATAACTTCCGACATTTTGCACACTTGTAATGCTTGGCTAGTCTACCACTCTTCTTGCTAATACGTTTGTCTACGTAAGCATTCTGTAAGGCGGCATTTCTAGGGGGATAGCGTCTTGTAGCAGAACGTAAAGCACCTACCACAAATGCTCTATATCTAGCTTCTGTCCACTTACCGCTATTTCTCATTGCGTTTAAAGGGATATACTTCTGTCCATGCTGCTATGTGATTAACATCCCCACTTAAGGATACACAATAGCTATACATCCCATCTATGTGTCGAAATAGCAACATCTCTCCATCCTCTGTCTTGATAGGAGTGTTGTTTTCTACGTTATAGAGTTTGGTTAGAGGTTGCATTTCCCAATCTCTAATGTCAATTTCACTAATCATACGCTCTCCTTTAAAGATGGATAGTATTTTATTAACAATTCTTTACATTGCTCTGCTACTTCTCTATGTTCTTTCTGCGTACTAACATCAGTTCTAACTTGTATATAATGTAACCAACTACGCACAGTTCCTTTCATATACATACGGCTCATTGTTAGACCTTCTGGTAATACTTTACGAGCTAGTTCTTTTGCTATGTTATTCTCAACTGCCCAATGGTAGTTTTCGTTAGCTACGTCAACAACACGCATCTGACGCTTAGTCCACTCATCTTGTACCATAGCATTAGCTATTGTAGGCTCTGGAACAATACTATTCTGTCTGTTCTTAGTATCTTGCAAACGCATCTCTGATATTTGATACGAAAGCTGTCTAGGGTCTGCATAGCGTTGACTAAACTCTTGAAAGAAGAAACTTCTATGTCTAAGTATCTGTCTAGCAATGTCTCTAGTAGTCTCTATCTCGACACACATGTCAACCATATCTAATGGACTCCAATGCTTGTTACTAGTAAGATATTTAATTAGCTTACCTGCAGTAGCTTCATTGTCTTGATTAGATGGATTAGATACTCGTGCCATGTATGCCATAAGCTGTTCACCATTAGGTGTAGCCCATACTAAATTAACTTTACTCGTCATATGTTCCTGCTACGCTATACCAAGAACGTACACGTTTCATAGCTTTAACCATCTTTTTAATCTGACGTATGTCTTCTTGTTCGTCTATACTAAATGTGCCACAACTAAAGCCACCATTCTTATATGATTTTAAATCTGCTTCAAAATAACCAATAGCCTTAGTAAGTTCTTCTGCCATAAGTTTTTCAAAGTCTTCAACTTCAATATCTATTAGCATGGTCTTCTCCTTTGTGTACGTAGTGTTTAATATCTCGAATAGATTCTATATCACGAATGTTATTAATAATCTCCCTCTTCCTCGCCTTGCCACGTTTCTCCAAGTCTAACGTACTCTTCGTAACCTTCATTTGTTTCTTCTTTAGTGTAGTCATCTTCTTCAAAAAATTTATCATAGTTAGCTACTAAAACATCAGGTAGAAGTTTCATTATATCCTCTACTGACAACCCAAGTACATCAACTAAATCTGCAGCATCACAAAAATTCTCTTGTACAAACTCTGTCACTGCAATAAGCTTTTCATGATACTTCATACTTCCTCCGCAAATACTCAATACTTAAAAACATCTCATCAAAATGCCCATCCTCCACTTCATTAAGAACAACTAAACCTCTCCAATGTTTGTTGCTTAATTGGTCCATGTAACTTTCATCATGCAGATAATAGCTACCACTAATGATAGCACATATAGACTGCCCATCAGCACGTTTACCGTAAGCCACTTGTTTTCCCTGCTGATGACCTGCCACACAAGACATATGCAACTTACTAATAATAGCAGCAGGGCTACTAGCGGGTCGCCCCATAGCACCAACAGGCCAGTAGTGATTAAACCCCACACCGTTAATGAATACAGGATGGAGAAAATCATGTACTTCCCAATCGTTTTCATAACCTAAGTCCTTTGTACTGATTAATCCTTCTAATGTAGGATTGTTATTTACTGCTCTGTTAATACGATTCTCATGATTACCTAACAGCATCACCATCCGTGGTCGATATTGTTTTTCTTTATTTCGTTTTTGCTTGGCTTGAAATTCTCTAAGAGGAGACAGCAAAATATCCATAGCTTGTCTCGTAACATCAACATCTGTCTTATAACGTAAGCCTTCAAAGTATTTACTCCCTTTAGTATCATGCGTTGATAAGCTAGGCATGTCTGCAAAGTCACCCATGTTCATAACTACATCAGGTTTATAATCTACTATTGCTTTACCTGCCCATGCTAGATGTTCTAATGGCACACCTGCTTTAACCTGACAATCAGGCACAACTAAAATCCTCATTGTATATTCTCCATAATCCAACGTGCAAATAATAGTAATTCTTTATTTGTTGCACTACTTTTCATATTGTTAGCTAACATAGATATTACCTGTATATTACCTTTTACATATCCTAATTCTGGTATAATTCTATCTATACTTGCAGAAGAAATAGTGCCGCCATGTTTACCTACATTTTTAGTTAAAGTTATTCCTAATATAGGACAAGTATTTGGTATTAATATATCCTCTACTTGTATATTAAAAGGTATGTTTTTCTTTTTAGCTCTATTTCTAGCTGATGCTAATAACATTTGTTCAGGATTGCGTTTCCTATAATCAGCATGGTATTCTACGGAAGATACTCCTTTGTATATATACTTTTTCTCATCAGGTATTACTAGTATTCTCATTAGTTAACTCCAAAATGTTTCTTAATGTGGTGGGTAATAAGATCACACAAATCTATTCCATCTGCGTTACCAGAATCAAATTCTTTAATGCTATCGGACACCTTTGTTACCTTACTAACACATTCCTTCACAATCAACTCGGCAAACCGCTCAATAAACTTTGTTTGTTCTTCCCAAGAATCACCTTGAGTTTTTTCAGCAGCCTGCACCCAAAGTTCTTTAATTCGTTCATTCATGTCGGCTTCCTTCCTTCTTCGTATTCTTCGCGCCCATCCATGCTTCTATGTACGTACAAGTCATACTCCTCGTCGTACTCCGGTCTGCACCAGCAAAATGCACCTTTATCAGTTTCATGTTCGCGCAAATCGTTTAGCGGGTAAGTGTGCATTGTCATGTGTTCTTCTCCTTTAGCTTTGTTGTTATGGCGCGGGTATATCCCCAACTTCAAAATGTTCAGCAATAAATTTTCTAACAGTAATTGCCCCCGATGCCTCAACATCACAATCATGAGTCACAAAACTCATCTCTGTAACCTCACACATACGCATACATTCCAGCACAATCAACTCGGCAAACTTTTCAAGATGGATTAACGCACTGGGATGAAACGGTTTTGCATCAGTAATTCCATAAGCTTTATTAGCAAGTTCTTTTATATTCTTGTTCATTCTGTAACCTCCATCACTCTAGGTGTATCTACTACATCAACTAAGAATTCTGGACCATTGCTATATAAGAATGTACGCATCTCAGGGAAGCATTCTTTCTTGTATGCACAATAGCCACATGTTGTACACAACTTAGTGTTCTTGCTTGTCTTACTTTGAGGCACTACATCTAAGCGTTTGATAGTAGTTACATCAGGTTCGCTAACTGTTTCAACAGCTTGTTCAGCTTGCATCTTGAACAAAGACTTATTAACTTCTATAGGATAGTAGTTTACATGTCCTAGTTCTTTTTGAATAGTAAGAAAACCAGCAGAGTTATGATTAAGAGCAGTAGCATATCCGTTTAATTGTTGGTAGTAACCGAATGGATCATCAACTAATCCATGCTTAAATTTTTCTTCGGAATATTTAGTGACGCTTTTAACGTCAACTACAACACCATCTATGATAGCGTCTATCTTTCCTCGAACAATCCAACTATCACCAATCTCATACACTGCACGTTCCTGCTTACTAGTAACGCTATGACCTGCATCTGCTGCTACATTCAATGCAAGTTCTTCTAAGATATCTCCATAGAAGAATTTCAATAATGTATTACCATCATACTTAGCTGACACATCAGGCTGATTGTAGTTAAACCACAGTTTACGCTGACATGGTGTGCCTATCTCACTGAAGTATAATACCTTCTCTTCTCTGATCTTAGGCTCTGTCTTAAACCACTTGCTATAGTCTACTTGTACCTGATTGTTAGCCGTAGAAGGGGCTAATCCCCCCTCTACAAGCTTGTACATATCAGACACTAATGTGTCGATAGTTTTCAATTTACTCTCCTGAAGCCATTAGTTCTGCTGCCATAGCATCATTATCACCGCAGCTATATGCTTCAAACATCTTAGCAATTTCTATGATTGTGTTAGCTAATTCTACTTCGTTACGCACTTCTTTAGACTTGCTTTGCATATCTGCAATAAGCTTAGTAGCGTTAGTGATAGAGTTCTGACGTACAATTGCACGATCACCATGTAACGGTGGAATAGGAAACACTTTAGTAGGTGGTGTGTAAGACTTGGTAGGTGCTGCACTAGCTGCAGGTGCTGCTGCTCCTGAACCTTTCTTAATCATACGCACAGACACTGGGTCTACTTGCTTACCATAAGTGCTCTCAGTGAATTGGAAATCAATCTCATCACCAATAGCGAATGTAGGTTTCTTAAAGCCATAAGAGAAACGCTCACCGTTAGCCATAATGGTATAAGCAGGTTTCGGACCAAATTTAGTATTAACATCTTTGGTAGTAATGTTTTCAATAATGTACATGTTTATTCCTTATAAAGTAAGTTCATATTTTTCTTGCCAATTCAAACCTTCTTCTACACCTACAGATAACTTACATGGAAAATCTATACCAAATATTTTCTTTAAGTTATCTGGTGCTGCTTCTAATACGTTTTTAGCAATTACAGCAGCATCATACAACATACTTTCATGTACGTCAAGTACAACACTATCATGCACAGTCATTACTAATAACGCTTTATCACTAACACCTGCTTCTTCTAACGCTCGTTGTAATAACCCAACAGACATAGGAACAACATCACCAGTAGCAAATCCTTGAATAGGCCAGTTCTTAAGTTCGGTAGGAGAGAATGACATACCTCCCTTATATTCATTAGGATATTTATTAAATACATAATGTCTACCTGTAGGGCTTGCATGATAATAAATATATTCAGGATTAGGCTTGTCTTCGCTGTATCTTACAATAGCATTCTTCTCTGCTTGTTTAGTTATGTCTTCATGGTATTGTTTCACTCCTTTATATCTGCTGTAGAATGTGTCAATAAATTTCTTAGCTGTAGCTCTATCACAACCGCTTTGCGCCATAAGTGTAGCAACTCCACCTCCGTACACAAGGAGGAAGCTAAATCGTTTAAATGGTTTCCGTTCTTCATTAGTAGGATATCTACCATACATTTCCCTATATAGTTCTTTATGCATGTCACGACCTGCATTAATGTCTTCAATCAACTGCTTATCATTAGCTATGTATGCTAGTGCAACCATCTCTAACTGTGAGTAGTCAAGTTCTAATATTCTACCATCATCACCAAATCTACTGATGTAGGCTTTCTTAACACCACCTTCATCTGTTTGATTCTGCAGATTAGGATTAGTACCAGATAGTCTACCTGTCTTAGTAGCACAATGATTAAGATTAGGATATATCATATCACTAGGGAATCTAAGACCTAGTAAACCTTCGTAATATGTTTCCTTTATCTTACTTGCGCTACGTATTACTAGTAACAATTCGGCAACTTCATCACCACATTCTACAAGTTTTGTAAGTATTGCATCATCAACACTAAAGTATCCAGACTTACCAACTTCTGCCATAGGCGCATACTTAGGTGCGTGTACAATAATTTTCTCTACAAGTTTAGTCTTAGGATTACCATTCTTATAGAGTCCATCGTCAACACGTTCCTTAGTCTTCTCCTCACCACCAAAGAAATACAATGACACTTTCTTAGGACTTGCATATTCTAAGTCTGGTGCTAAACCATTTAATGATTCTACTGCTTTGCTTATTACTGATTCGTAATAATCCCGTTGTGTTCTAACATAGTTCCAATCAATACACATACCATTCTTGTTCATAACAATAGTGGCTCTCAGTGCATCCATTTGTGTCCACATCAAAGGCAATACACCTAAGTCTTCTGCTTCTTTAAACTGTGCTTCGAATATCTTTTCCGTATTACATACATCGCCACGTAAATATGGCATTAGTTCTTCTCTAGGTATCTCTGTAGTGTCTATTCCTTTCTTCCAATATTCTTTTACTTTATCGTCTTTTAATGCATCTTTACCTACATATTCTAATGTCAACTCATCTAACGAGGCATATAATTGTCTCTGTCCTGACAAGATATATGCTGCAAGCTGAGTGTCCCATATGCGGGGCATAATGTCATTTGTACCACGATAAAGATATAACAGATCAAACTTAATATTGTGACCAACAACAACATCAGCTTCATTAACAATGCTCCTTATGTACAGTTCAGGCAAACCATCAGTGCTATAACTCTCGTCATACTCACCATCAGTATGCTTCCAACCTGCAGCAATGATTTTATTTCCTATCCACATAGGATTAGCTACATGTGTACCAACTGGACACCGTATTGTAGTTTCTAAATCAAGTGTTAGTATCTTCATTTACTGCTTCCTTTGTTGACCCAAACAAATCACATAGGTTAAATAAATATTTTCCATCTGGAACAATACTAGTAATGTTTGTATAGTAGTTATGAGAGATAGCTAATGTACTAGTGTTTATATATACAAACGTATACACATCAGCATCATTACCCATAGCAGGTGACACAATCATTTTACCCCAACCATCAGATTCAAGAAACACATCACCAACTTTATAATTGGCTTTTATTTTAGTTTCCATTTGCTTACATACCTCGCTATTGAAGGGTTAATGTCAACTTCAAAACACCCATGCCTATGTGCTTCTAATGTCTCTGCACCACCAAACAATTTATTCTTAGGCACATGTATAAATCTATTTAAATCCATTGCAGGTTCATTACTCTTACCGATAGTAATGATAGCATCAGCTTCACCAATCTTATCAGTCTTACTACCTCTCAACTGATTCATTTGTATCCACTTCTCACCCTCACCACTACCATCTACCTGACTAATAGCAATCACTGGACAATATTCTTTAGCTATATCTCTAGCCCACTCGTATAGTCTACCGATACGCAAATCATCTCTAGCTTCTGTACTAAATCCATGCACCTTATCTAACTGGTCGAATACAATTAGTGCAGGTTTAAACTCTTCAAACAATGCTGATATCTTATTAACACTCTTGATACCACTATCGTCATCTAACACTAAGAATCTATTACCTCCTGCTGCTAAAAAGTCTCTCTCAAAGTCATCTGGTACTGTTAATAAATCGCTACTAGTAACACCATGATAAGCTTGTATAACACGCATCATCACTTTATTACTAGCCTCTTCGTTATTAATCCATACAATGTGTTCATCAGGTTTAATCTGTGAGAGCATATAGCTTGCTTCACTAGCCATGAATGTAGTCTTACCTGTCTCTGGTCTAGCTGCTACAATTACAAAGTCTCCCTTACGTAATGGTCCTAGTGCTACATTAAGTTCCTTCAGTCTCCAATTAAGTCCTTCTTTAGAAACTACACTAGATATATATGACAAACTAGGACTAACAAATACTTTACTCTTATCAACTGTAGCTCCTATCTCTCGTTTATATTCCTTCAGCATAGGTTCAATACTAGTAAGATCACCTCCCTTACCTGTGCCAATACCTAAACATACATCATAAATCTGTGTAGCATAATCGCTCTCAATAAGCTTACGCTGTATGTCTTCGATTACTGCTCTCTCTTCTCTCTCTAAACTCTTCTCAAAATTGTCGAATGCTGCTTCATATGACGCTACATCTTTAACCTTCTTGCCGCATACAATGTAATAGAATGTTTTAAACTCGTCTAATACAATGTTAGTACGCATAGGATAATTATCATAGTATTGACCAATAACACTAAACAAATCTAATGTTATCCTAGATACATTATGTTTCTTTACTAAGTCTTTAAACCTAGTATAGTTTTCTTTACTACTTACTGCTGTTAGTAAATCAATGTCGTAAGACATTAAATTCTCCTTAAAATAAAATCATTTGTTCTAACTTGCTAAAAGGAATTTCTTTAGGTTGCCTTTCTTTCATAACTCTAGTGCCTACTATAATCGGTGTGAGTTCCTTAAATAAATCTTTAGCTGCTTTCTCACCTGCTATGTCTTCATCTAACCAAATCAATACTTGTTTGTATTTTCTACGTAGTATCTCATCTAATGCTTCAGAATGCAACTTCGTTCCTAGTAATGCCATAGTGCTATAGCCTATCTTATTTAGTTTAATAGCACTTAGTAAGTCTTCAGTTAATATGATTGAATCATTCATATTAGCTCCACAATTATACGAATAATGCACACTAGTCTTAGTTAAATACTTAGGCGACCTATTAAACTGCCTAATCTGATAGCCATTCATTTTACCATCTTGAAATATAGGGATAAATATTCCTTTATTTGATGACCTAATTCTAGCAAATGCTGTCATAGAAGGATCAAACTCATATTGTAATAACCATACCTGCTGTTCTAGTGGATAGTCTGCAAAATTAACTGTAGCAATAATGTACTCGCTTATTATAGCGTCTACTACTCCATGTTCTATTTTACCTGCACCTCTACTAGCGATAGTTTCAAGTTCCTTATTTCTATAGTACCCTGAGTCACCACAGTTATGGCAATGCCATAGATACGCTCCATCGGATTTTCTCACATACAATCTTTGCTTTGTGTCCTCTCCCATGTCACAATCTTCGTGATTAAACTTTAATTGTTCACCATCTGACATATTGTCATAATCAAAACAATTATTGTCTAATACTTTCTTGGCATTGTAGCCATAAACTGTAGTCATATATATCCCCTGATGACAGACCTATTATGCACCGAATACTTTATTGTACATTTCTAACACAGACTTACTATCGTCTGCTGATAGCTTGCAAAGATAGCACACATTCAAGGCATATGACAACTCATATCGTTGACATTTCTTAGCCCAATTGATAAGCGTTCTAGGTGACACTGTTAAACCTAGCTTACCGCTATCATAGGCATTACGTACAAGACCTGCAAAGCGTACCATATTCTTGGCTACGTTGTCTGCTACATTAGTCTTACTAGTAATGATCTTAACCTCATGCGCTTGTGACAGATAATCTAAGCGAATAGTGTTAGTGAAGCGATCAATGGTTGCTGTGTTTTGTATACCTACACCTGTGAATGCACCTGTCATATCACCTTGACCTGTAGTATTACCTGCAAATACAAGTCTAAAATCTTTATGCGGATTAACTGTGCGATCATCACTAGTCCCCGGCTTTTCTTTGAGATATAAATATCCACCGTCTTCTAATAAATTCTGCATACCCATAGCAATTTCTGCGGGCATAAGTTCCCATTCGTCAACTAGGCACACTGCACCATGCTTTGCTGCTTCTGTAACTGCACCGTCTTCCCACACTGTAGCTCCACCACGTACAACCAGTGTACCGAATAGTGAGGCACTTTCCACATCGCCTGACATATTGATACGGATGAATGGTCGATTAAGCATAGCACATACATACTTTATAAGGCTAGACTTACCTGAACCTGTCGGACCTGTTAGTAATGTCTTATCACCGTCCTCGATACCTGCTACTAGTAATGCTGCCTGTTCCTGTTGCACTACGTATTCCGTGTCAATATTAGGCACAAGTCTAGCAATGTCTGGATTACTATTGTCTGGCAAGATAGTCACTGCAAAATCACCTGTTGCAGGTTTATATCCAAACACCTCACTAAATAGTTTCTGATCTTCTGCTACAACCACTGGCTTTTTCTCCATCTCAACTGTCGCAACTGCGGGTTTAGTTGGTGTCTTGCCTAAGTGTTCAGCAATAGCTTTTGCTACACGATCATTAACTGCAGTCATTTTATATACTCCTATCTAAGATATTAATAATAGCGGGTGTTAATTCTGATACATCAGATACTACAATATGTTTCTTATAATACTTTTCTACACCTCTGTGTAATAAACCTATACCATATACATCTATGTTAGCAGATTCTATACTCTTTACTACCTCTCTAGTATACTGCCTGATATCACCTTTATCTGATCTACCTGCAGGATCACCGTCAGATATTACTAGTAACACTTTACGTTTTTCCTTACGCTGTTGCAACATAGCATATGCATAGGCCAATGCATCACCATCTGTATTCTCCCATAAACAAGCAGAGGCACGATCAAACCTAGATACTAAATCACTCTCAGATATACGCTCATTGAAGTCTGAGAATACCCATATCATAGGGTCATCTTCACCAAGTGTATTAGTAAAACCTAATACAGTGTGTGCAATATTCAGAGGCTTTAATGCTGCTGAGAATGCACCTGCTGCGCTACATGCCATATTAAACTTCCTACCTGTCATGCTACCACTGCAATCTACCAACAAACAGACTGCTGTGTCAAGTGTTTCTGTAACCTTACGCTGTCGAAATATCCTATCAGCATCAGGTTTATCACCAAGCAACAAACGATGAAGGCTACCATTATGTAATTTACCTTTCTTTAATCCGTATTCGTAACGATCTCTGCTACGTGTCTGTAATTTGATACGCAACTTGTTAGCCATAGGTTTAGCGTTACTAGTAATGTAACTTTCTACCGTGTACTTATCTAATGACGTACCTGAGAAACCACTCACTGCCCTATGTAATTCGGGAAATCTTAGGATGACATAGTCTTTAGGTAATGGTATCTCATATCTACCTGTCGCTGCTCTATCTGTAGGCATATGTGTACCATCACGTGTAGGCTCATGCTTATGACCTAATGCATCTAATAGCTCTTTAAAGTCGTCTAATTCCAAAGCAGTATCACTGCTACCATCAGCACTGCTGTCAGTAGTAACATCACTTTTCTCCTCTTGTTTAATGTCTTCTGGATTAGTGTCGAATACTTCTTTAAGTATCTTCACCGATAAATCGTACACCTGCTGTGCATCACCTGATTCACGTATTACTAGTAACTCACTAGAATAATTGTATAGCTTATCTAATCGCTCTCTGCCTAGCTCATCAAGCAATTTCTCCATTGTCATACTGGTTTCAATAGATGAACCTATCCAATCTCTAAGGCTAGACTCCCATACAAACAATGGTAAGGCTAGTTTCTGCTGCTCTGATACCTTATCAGCACTGCCAATACGCTTAATTATGTCTTGCGTATACAGTGTCCAGTAGGCATTACTAACTGCCCTATCGCCTAGATATTCTATATCATTACGATAGTCTACCCTATGGTCTTCAATAAGATTATTGATTAGCATAAGTAAACCTTGTGGTTTCATCTTATTAAGAAAAACAAAATCACTCTCTGCAATATGGCTAGTCTCATGCTTAACATAGTAGCGAATACGTGTTAGCCATTCTTCACTAGTCTTACTAGTAATCTTAGGCAACCACATAGTCTTGTTATCTGTACGTGGAGTAGACTCTGGTGCATCCCACACCACACGAATGTTGCCATTCTTAGCACATCCTGCTACATATGTCTCAAATTGAATTACATCAAGATAGTTCATTTTAACCTCAATTAGCACATTTTAGTGACATCTGGATACATATAGGTAATGAATACTTTATTGAATTCACTATCTAACCAATCCTCATGTTCTTGGTCGAACCCGTTTAATTTCTTAAACTCTGCCAATAATAGTTCCTCGAATTTTACCTTATCATCGTTACTAGTAAGCTCTATAATTCTATTCTTTAGTTTAGCCATATATCACCTATAAAGTATCTCTACAATTAAAACACAGATATAAACCCATGCTGTGCCTGTAGCTACAATTAGTAGCAAGTCTAAGATTGTCTCTAGTCGCATGATGACAGACCTTCGCACTCGTCCACCTGCTGACACCACTCATCGGACACCACTGTTTTCATGTCGTTAAAATTTTCCTCCTCGAATAGTTCCCATGCTTGAGACTCTGCATCTGATTGATCCTCTGCTGTCACAGTGTACACTACTATTCTATTCTCTTGTCTAGCCATAGTTACTTGATATGTTTTCATTTTGATATCTCCGTTACTAGTAATGTTATTCAAAGTCACATATTACATCATAGAATTCACGCTCAGATTCAGGCACAATTATTACACATCCGTCCTCATCTCTAAGCTCATGCCCGAATTCATCCAGTGCAATACCATTAGGTTTAATAGATATTATTTCCATTTTATTTCTCCTCGTTACTAGTAACACTAGGTTTATTTATTTCAAAAGAGTATACATCATCCGTGAAATTTAAGAATTCAATTAGTTCCTCTAATGAGTTTACTTGAATTGTTTGATCTGTTTCATAGTTATAAATTGATATCATTTTATCTTACCTCGTTACTAGTAACATGCTCAGATATTACACCTAAATCACGTGATTGTGCATAGGATACACGCACATTTTTACCTGCTGCTGCCAATATATAATTCATATGATTGGCTGTCGTGCGAGTGTACCATCCGCACCAATACAATGTGAAACCTGTGTCTGTTTTCTTGGCTATCACATGCCCATGCAATTTATATTCAGTGCCGTCAGTGTTACTGTTATGACATGTCGCACTATTGCCATTAATGAAAGCTTTTGCCACCTTGAATATAGTCATTTTAAATCTCTCCCGTTACTAGTAATAACATTAATCGGAAACTTCGCATTGATACTTTTAGGTTTATAGTAGTTCGCAAGTGCAGGTCTACCAGAGCCTAGCTTAATTGTAAAGTAAACACTGGATATTTTTACATTTTTCTGCATGATAATCTCCACTATGTGAGGCGGTTTTTACACCGCCCCGTTACTAGTAACATTAGTCTGGCATTTGCTCGATCATAGCATGAGCCAAGCTTGCATATGCATCCGCTAATTGTTGCTGCTCTTCAGTAGTGAATACGTCTCTTGTTTCACTGTAGAATTTCTTGCTTGCTTGCTCGATAAGTCCAATCATTATCTGAAAATCAGTCTTGGTTGTATTCAATTCTGATTTTCCCTTAGGCATAGGCAAATCATTCTCAAACAAGATATTACCTGAATCGTCACGCTGCCATACATCAACCCCGTTTGTTATCGCTTTTGCTACAGTACATTTTGCACTGCGCAAACTATTCTTTTCTTCTTTGCTTAGTTCTTTTAGGTTTTCTAATTCCTCTACTACATTTTTGTGTACTTGCTCTAATTGTTCTACGTTTCTAATAGTCTGATCGTAACAAGTCGACCGTACATAATTTGCAAATACTCCCTCTCCCGCTTTTCTTGATACATCTTTTGCATCTTTGCTTGTTTGTAAATTGTTACGTAAAATGTTAATGAATGACATGATATTTTGCTCCCTTTAGAGACTGATTAATAAAAATGTTTTGTTGCTGGCACTACTTATAAACCTTGTTAAATCTGTTTGTCAAGTATTTTTTTCAGTTATTTTCACTATTAAATAAGCGAGTAGTATCGGTGAAAATGTACCTATAAACCAGATTATTTTCATTGTTGCTGTCATTGTTTGCTCCCTTGTTTGTTTGTCGATGGATGCATTAGACCAAAAATCAAAACAAAAGTCTATTTGTATATTTAAAAGATGCCCTTAAAAATAGATTAACCCGTACCATAGCAAGTAATAAAAAATAAGGCATATATATATAGTCCGTATCCTAGTCTGTATTATTAATAAATTGATAATAGCATTACTAGTAATATTCTCAGCTATATATAATATATAAATATATATACTATTGATTTATATATAATAAATAATATACTACTAAGTAATTATATATACTATCCGGTAATATTATTACTATAAAGATTATAAGGTTACTTATTAGTATATATAGTAACTAACTAGTATATATTATTACTATATAGTATATATTATTACTGATTAGTATAAATGAGAATCATTCTCAGCTAGAAGTAAGTGCTTACTAACTTGTTTTTTTGATAAAAGTTAGTGAGTGCTCACTTTTCGACTAGGGGGGTAGGGGGGTGCAGTTAGTAATGAACCGAAGCTTAAAACTATCTTATAAAAATTATGGTATCGGGGATATATTTATAAATATTTTATAAAATGTGTATCTCCCACCCACCCACCACTACTGTTTAAAATCGTTTTAAGGGGGCTACAAGCGATTTATTTAGGCAGGTTGATAGGCAGATATACCTAACGGTAGAAAACGGCTCTAAAGGGCTTAAAATAGGTTGTGAGGTTTTTATTAACATGTTCTCTAACCCTGTCATAAACAACATGTTTAAAAAAGGATATTATGTCAAAGGTTGTTCTTACTAACATTACGAGCCGATATGGGTCTATTGACGCTCTCAATGACAACTTCGATGCTTTGGCTACAGCATTAGACAACACCTTGTCTAGGGACGGGGAAGGTCCTAATGAGGTGGAAGCTAACATTGACATGAATTCTAACAGAATTATCAATTTAGCTGATCCTGTTGATAACACTGATGCGGTAACAAAACAATATGTAGATGGGGTTACAGCAGAGCTTAATGACCTGTCTGAAGAGATACAAACGGTGGCTGACAACATTGCAGCTATTGAAGCTGTGGCGGGGGCTGCGCCTTTCATTGAAGAGCACATTGACGAAATCATTGTTGTAGCAGATAACATTGAAGATGTAGTGGATGTTGCAGGAGAACTAGGAAACATTGAGCTTGTGGCATTAGAGCTTAATGGAGCATTCCAACAAGGGGTGATATACGATTTTGGCTACATTACGGAAGCCCCTGTCGGGGAAGTTGAAACTACAACCAGTAGCATTGTCACAGTTGGCGAGAACATCACAGATGTCACTTCAGTTTCTGACAACATAGGCGATGTAAACCTAGTTGCAGACAACATTACAGAAATAGAACAAGTATTAGCAAATTTAACAGACATTCAGAATGCCGACACATATGCGGCTAATGCTTTAGCATCTTCTAATTTAGCCCAAGAATGGGCAACTAAACTTGTCAATCCTGTTTCAGGTAGCGACTACTCAGCTAAGTACAACGCCAACCTAGCAGCAGCTTCCGCTTCTGCAGCAAGTACATCAGCTAGTAATGCAAGCACAAGCGCAGGTACAGCACAGGCTGCAGCAGACGCTGCATTAGCAGCTTTAGACAGCTTTGACGATAGATATTTAGGAGCTAAAGCTAGTGATCCTAGTGTAGATAATGATGGTAATGCTTTGTTATCTGGAGCAATATATTTTAATACTACCACAGGTATTATGCGTGTGTACACAGGTGCTTTATGGGTAGACATTGCAGGTAGTGGAACAAGCTTTTTAGCCAAGGCAGCTAATCTTTCTGATTTGCTTAGTGTCTCAACAGCAAGAACAAATTTAGGACTAGGTAGCTTGGCTACTAAATCAACTGTAGGTGTAGCTGAACTTGCAGCAACACTCGATTATGGGAGCATTGTATGAGTACAGCAGTACAGTTTCGTAGAGGCACGACAGTAGAGCATTCCACCTTTACAGGTGCTGTAGGAGAAATCACTGTAGACACCACAAAAGACACAGCAGTGGTACATGATGGTGCTTTAGCAGGTGGTCATCCATTGCTTAAGGAAGCAGCTATAGGAGTTTCTGTACAAGGATTTGATGCTACTACTCTTAAAGAAGCAGCTATTGGCACTACAGTGCAAGCATACGATGCAGATACAGCTAAAACAGATGTAGTGCAAAGCTTTACAAAAGCACAGCGAGGAACGCCTGTAGCATTAACTAGTACAAGTGCATCCATTGCTACTGACTTGTCTTTAGCTAATAATTTTAGCCACACAACTACAGAAAATACTACATTAGCCAACCCAACAAATGTTGTTGCAGGGCAATCTGGCATTATCACCATCACTCAGGGAGCAACTCCTCGCACTATGGCATTTGGTAGCTTTTGGAAATTCCCTGCAGGTACAGCCCCATCTCTTACAAGCACAGCTAGTGCTGTAGATATCTTGGCATATTATGTAGAAAGCTCAGCACGCATTACAGCACGCTTAGTATCGGATACTAAATAATGAGTGTGTTACAAAATAATCCATTTCTTATAGCTTCTGGTAATCCTACTGATCCTACGTTTCCTTTGCAGCGTAGTATACGTCTGCGTTCAAGTGCTCCTGCTTATTTTAACCGCACACAAACAACCACCACAAATAGCGTCAAGTGTACATTTAGTGCTTGGGTCAAAAGAGGAACTTTGGGTGTTCTTCAGGTTATATTTGGTGGATATACTGGAACTGATGCAGATACACAACTATATTTTGATACTACTAACCAACTAAAATTTACGTCTCGAATAACTAATGTAAATGGATCTGCTTTTGAATGGGCTGGTGAATCTGCTGCACTATTTCGTGATCCTTCTGCTTGGTATCATATTGTTGTTTTAGTAGATACATCTACCGCAAAAACTACAAATAATGCGTACTATACAGTTTATGTAAATAATATAGTCCAAACATTTACAACAGTATCAGGAGCAAGTTTAGTAAGTGCGACAACCGTTCAAAATAGAAATACTTGTTGGAATGTTTCAGGATATTTAAACACGCTTGGTAGGCACAGAGCTAACCATTTTGATGGATACCTAACAGAAGTAAACTTCGTTGACGGTCAAGCATTAACACCATTATCATTTGGTGGATACAATCCGGGAACTAATGTTTGGGAACCAAGAAAATATTCTGGTTCGTATGGAACTAACGGATTCTATTTAAACTTTCAAAATCCTGCAAGTACAGGTGCAGATAGTTCAGGCAATGGTAATAATTTTACACCTAATAATATACAAACAAGTAACTCAGCACTAGTAACATACGACTCAATGTTAGATGTTCCTACATTAAGTAGTGGTAATAATGCTAATTTTGCTACGTTAAATCCTCTTGATATAATAGGAACAGGTGGTAGCATTACAAGTGGTAATTTACAACTTACTGGTGGAACTGGTGCGTGGTATCAATCTCGTAGTGCCTTTGCTTTAACAACAGGAAAGTGGTATTGGGAAGTAACAATTGTTTCTACAAATGTTTCTACTAATGGTATAGATTTAGGAATTGCTAATTCTACTACTCAGTTAGCAGGATATGGGCAACCTAATAAATGGGTTTATAATAATAATAGTGGTGGTAGAAAATCTTTAAATGGAACGTCTAGCGCATATGGCACAGCATTTTTAACTAATAATATAGTTGGTGTTGCATTTGATGCTGATTTAGGTACTTTAGAATTTTATGTAAATGGTTCTACACAAGGTGTAGCTGCTTCAACTGGTTTACCTAACCCTGCATTTCCAATAGTAGAATGTTATGGTACAGATAGTGTTGCTATAAATTTTGGTCAACGTCCATTCAGCTACACTCCTCCATCAGGATACAAATCATTAAACACATTTAACTTACCAGAACCCACTATCCCACGTGGAGATAAGTATTTTGAACAATATTTGTATACAGGTAATGGTGGTGGTTTACAAGTTGGTGAAATACAAAAGCCAATGTCATTATTTAATTTAGATAGAAGTATTCGTATAAGAGCAGCACAAAATGCTTATTTTAGTAGACTTCCTACAACTAATGGTAATGGACAAAAGTTTACTATTAGTACATGGGTAAAACGAGGTAAACTTGGTACTGGTTGGACAGATACAATATTTACTGGTAGAACAGGAACAAACTTTCCTGAACTAGATATTATATTTTCTAGTGACATAATTAAATTGCAAGCATATACAACTGGTGCTGCATTATTAATGAATGTAGATACTGTAAACACATATCGTAATCCTGCTATATGGTATCACATTGTTGCAGCATTTGATACTACACAGACAACTCCTGCCGATAGAGTAAAAGTATATGTTAATGGTGTAGCACAAACAATAGCAGCAGGTGTTACTTATCCTTCACAAAACTTAGTATTAACTGCTAATCAAACAGTAACCCAATATATTGGTTCTTCTCCTGCAAATACTGCTTGGGGAGATTTATATTTTGCTGACTACTATATGATTGATGGTCAACAACTTACTCCTACTAGTTTTGGTCAATTTGATGGCAATAACTATTGGACTCCTAAAGCATATACAGGAACATATGGAACAAATGGTTTTCATTTGGAATTTGAAGACTTTAGTGGAACAACTGCTTCTACTATTGGTAAAGATACTTCTGGTAATAGTAATAACTGGACTCCTAGCGGTATTAACTTAACTACTCCAGAAGCAGATAATGAGTATTGGGATTCATATACAGATGTACCTACTTTAAATGATGCTAACACAGCTAACTATTGCGTATTTGACCCGCTACAATTTGGTAGCAATGAATTACGAAATGGTAATTTAACGTATGTTTGGGGTGTTGCATCTACTGCATATAAATATAGAGGTACAACAACATTAACTACAGGTAAATGGTATTTTGAAGGAAATATTGAAGCATTTACTATTGGTAATGCAGGTAATACAAACTATGCGTTTGGTTTTATAGCTGATAGTGGTGTTGACACACACATATCATTTGGTTGGACTACCAATGGTACATCTATGAAACTAGGATATAGATATGATGTAGCAGGTGTAATTGTTCAAAACGTAACATATAATACTACAGCACCAGTATCTACTGATATATTTGGCATTGAGTATGATGTAGATAATGGCACAGCTAATTTCTATAAGAACGGCACATTAATGGGTTCTGCAAGTGGTTTGGCTTTAGGAGCAGTTAAACCACAAGTATGGAGAACTGGCACATCTAACTCAGCGACAGTGCATGCCAACTTTGGACAAAGAGCATTTAAATATACACCGAGTACAGGCTACAAAAAGATTAATGCCTTCAACGTAGCAGAAGTAGTAGGTGATGTAGAAACTCCTGATTTTGTATGGATTAAGTCTCGTAGTGCTGCTACAGGACACGCATTGTTTAACAGTGTCTCTGGTGTAGGCAAGTACCTAAGTTCTAACGCTACTACTGCTGAGACTACTGATGTCAACTCGCTTATCCAGTTCAACAAGAATGGCTTTCTGCTAGGCAATGCAGCTATTGTTAATACTTCTGCTGCTACTTATGTTGCTAGTGCATGGAAAGCAGGAAACACTACAGTGACTAATACCAATGGCTCTATCTCAGCACAGGTTAGAGCTAATCCTATTGCAGGGTTTAGTATTGTTACTTATACAGGCAATGCAACTGCTAATGCTACTGTAGGGCATGGTCTTGGTATTACGCCTAGATTTTTTGTTGTTAAAATAAGAAGTGGAACAGGCGAATGGCTTGCATATCATGTTTCAACTGGTAAAGATGGATTTATGCAACTTCAATCTACGGCTGCATTTTCATCTTCTGCAAATTATTGGGGTACAACAGGACCAACATCAACCACTATTCAATTAAATGGTGGTGGTGGCGTAAATAATAACGGCTCAACATACGTAACCTACTGCTTCGCCGCAGTGCCGGGCTATTCTGCATTTGGTAGCTACACTGGTAATGCAAGTACAGATGGTCCATTTATATACACAGGATTTAGACCTAGATTTATTTTATTAAAAGACTCAACAAATCTTAATAACTGGCAAATATTAGATTCATCTAGGAATACATACAATTTTGCCAATAGTATCCTTCAACCAAA